>Ga0209269_1001208_pt1 | contig 14684 bp, 15 predicted proteins | sample MTBAKMMethaMetaG_FD_187455 | JGI IMG/M metagenome (GOLD analysis project Ga0209269, IMG submission 187455) | Enrichment culture microbial communities from Arthur Kill intertidal strait, New Jersey, USA, that are MTBE-degrading - MTBE-AKM (Arthur... | ecosystem: Environmental > Aquatic > Marine >... | reverse complement strand
CACCCGCGGTTTCCGGCTCACCATCACGGTTGAAAAACCCGCGCCAGCAATCGCGCCCAAATCAAACGGGCGCAGCGTGTGCCCTTCCGGTAACACCAGTTGGGTCGCCACAATATCTTCACCCATCAATCGCACGTGCGCCCATGGCGTGGTCGCGCTTCTTAATCTGACATAAAGGGGATTGCGGACGTCTTCGGCAATTTTTTCATCCACATCCAGCGACTCCACTTGCTCAATTGGCACAACGGCGTTGGCCCAATCGGGCAATGGGTCACCGGTATCCACATAGCTGGCCTGGCTGCCGTGCTCAAGAACCACAGGCTGAGATGGAGAAGCGCCGATTGTTTCCTCTGCGCGAATGGCAAAACCATCCATCGCCGAGGCGTGATAATGAGGCGAAGACATTCGCGCCCACACCGGGCGAGAGAGCACCCGCCCAATGGAATGTTCATCGACGGCAATCTCTTCTTCCCCCAAAATTCTTTCCAGGCCGGTTTCCCTTAACGCCTGGTAGAAGTGGGATTGAGCGGTTTCCAGTGGAATGTCGTGTAAATATACAGCCATGCTCCTCCAACTTATCCATCAATTCAAATGATTAAATCAGAAAAACTTCAACCTGTTCACCCGCCTCCAGCCCATTGGCATCCAGAGGTATCCGGATTAATCCATCCGCTTTGGCAAGCGCGAATATCAAATTACTCTTATAAAAAATGGGCTCGGCAATCAACTTTTCACCCTCTTGGTGTAAATACACCGGGAACCATTCTTCCTTTCCCGCTTGTGAAGGAGTGTTCGTGCTTAATTTCGCCAAAACATATGGTCTGGCCAGGCGTGTATTGCGGCCCAACAGGTGATTGATCATCGGTTTTATGAACAATCCCCCTACAACAAGTGCGCTGACCGGATTTCCGGGTAAGCCGATGGCTGGTTTGCCATTGCATACCGCCAGAATGGTGGGTTTTCCCGGTCGAAATCGGATCCCGTGTACCAAAACCCCCGGACTGCCCATTTCTCCCAAGATGCGGGCGGTTAAATCGCGCACACTGGCCGATGAACCCGCGGTAATTACTAAAGCATCGCATGCGTCCATCGCTTCTCTAACCCGAGCGCGCATATCCTCTTCCTGGTCGGAGCTAACCCCAAGACGAACCGGTTTCCCACCCAATTCAGTCACCAACGCGCTGAGAGAATAGCTGTTTACATCCCGTACCTGACCGGGTTTAGGCGTCTGGTAAGGATCGATTACTTCATCGCCACTGGAAAGGATTCCGATTCGCGGCGGAATTGCTACTTCAACCTCTTGAATTCCCTGAGACATCAACCCGCCGATCACCGCAGGAGTAATGATTTTTCCGGCGGTCAGCAGAAGTTCACCTGGCTTTACATCCTCACCGGGTTCAATAACATTCTCGCCCACACTCACCGCCCGCTGAATTTCCACCTCATTGGCGCTGGCTTCCTGAGTATATTCCATCATTACCACCGCATTAGAGCCTTCCGGAAGCATTCCGCCCGTGTGAATGATCGCAGCCTGCCCCTTATTCACCAAAAAATCGGGCTGCCCACCCATCGGCGACTCGCCCACCAGTTGCAAGTAAATCGGCAGCGAATCGGAAGCGCCAAAGGTACTGGAAGCCTGTACAGCAAAACCATCCACCGTGCTGCGCCGAAATGCAGGTAATTCTTCAATGGCGTAGATGTCTTTAGCCAATGTCCGCCCAGCCGCCTCAATCACGGGCAATTTTTCACTCTGCAATTTCGCAGCGGGTAAATTCAATAAAAAAGTTTCCAAAGCCACATCAGGGGGTGTCAACTTAAGAAATTCAGGCATAGCTCATCCAATCCATAATGCGAATGTGATTAAATAGGCAGTCAATATCACGAGAACGGATGATGTAAAGGATAGTAATTTCCAGGCAGGTTTCCCGCCGTTGGAAATTCTGATCATCAACCAGATCTCAAAAAGCCCTACCGGTAACGTCAACAATACCGGCCAGGTTAAGCTCCAGGGTAATCCAAATAGAGCGGCTAATCCTAAAATAAAATAAGCACCAAGCACCAATAGATTGTGTAAATTCATCCCCCGCTGCCAACCCAAAGCGACCATCATGGTTCTTCGTTTTAATTTCAAATCGCTGGCATACGGTTCCAGTGAATTTGCCAGCTGGTAAGCCAGAATGATCGTGGCCAGCGGGAAAGTTATCATGCCTAAAAGACGGTGCAAATCTCCGCTTTGTGCCGAATAAGCGAATGCTGGCATTAAATTTCCCAGCAAAAAAGCGTTGACAAGCTCGCCGTAACCGCGCTGTACCAGTCTAACGGGAGGCACACTATAAAAATACCCAAATACGAACAAAAGCAGCATCAGCGTCGCGCTGAGCAGCTGAATCTGCCCATTAATCAGCATCAGCGCCACCAGCAGTGCAGCCACTCCCATCGATACCAACCCGGATTCCAGCAAAGTTCGCCGGATTAAAATCTCAGAATGCGCCTCACCCATGCTGGATTGCAGTTCTTCAGGGCCATCATAAAAACCCTGCACCCATCCACTGGAAAGCAACACTAACAGACCATAAGCCAATCCAAGGAAAAAAACAGAAGGATTGACGGTTATTCCTAAAAACCGGGCTAAACCCGCCCCAAGAACATAAGTTAAAATGGCTACCAATAGGACAGGAATCCGCGCGTAATGGAAAAGGATCCTGAGGGTTTTACTCTTTTCATCCATGACAGTAATTTGACCTTTCAAACAAGCTGGTAGCCACCATCCACCACGACTACCTCACCTGTAATATATTCGTTTCTGATTAGAAAGACAATTGCCTGTACAATCGCCTGCTCTCGATTTTCAAATTTGATGGGGACGCGTGCCGCTAACCGTTGCCAGGCTTCTGTCGACATATCATCCGAAGGCAGAATCAACCCCGGCGCAACCGCATTGACTCTCACAACTGGCGCGTATTCTTTGGCTTGCAGGCGGGTCAACGCTTCCAGTGTGGATTTACTGAGCACATAGGCTGCGTAACCGGTCCAGGCGCGATTTGCCCCGCTATCGCTGATGTTGATGATCACACCATGATTTTTCTTCATCAAGTCATAAGCCTGCCGTCCGCATAACCACGGCGCCCTCAAGTTCAGCGCGAAAGTCGCATCCCAGGCTTGGGGCGTGTCGTCTCCCAAACGGGCGTCCCGCATTTCCGCGGCGGAATTGATCAACACCCGAAAAGAAAATGGTAAATCTGAAACTTGCGAGAACAATCGCTGAATTTGCTCAGGATCAGTTAGGTCGGCCTCAAAAAGATAAACCTCGCCTCCCATATCCCGAATTTCGGATGCAGTTTGGGTCGCTTCTTCTTCAGATCGATGATAATGCAACCCAATCACAAATCCTTCTTTTGCCAATCCCAGCGCGATCGCCTTACCCAGCCTGCGCGCGCCACCGGTGATTAAAGCCAAAGGTTTTTGAGGGGAAATTGTCATAAGAACCACATATCTATGCGAAATTGCTGATGGATTTAAATTAATTTTAACACATTCACTCCAATCCTTTTATGGATTATCAAGTGCTTAAGCATATAGAAGATTTTAATCAGAGTCTCGGTATTCGCCCAAAAGCGTGCTATGATCAATGCGTATGCAATCAATTACCGAATTCAGGAGTGTACCCGTGGATCATCTGCATGTTAAACCACAATTCTTCAAAGCCCCTCTGGACATTTTTGAATTTAATGGAATGCCTTACCTTCAAATGGGAAATTCGGGTTTGTGGACCTCGAAAATTGGATTAGGAACCTGGAAATTTGGCCGTCCAGAGTCCGGTGATCAATCTCGAGTCGACCAGGCGACTGCCCATCAGATTTTTGATCGGGCTTTAGAATTAGGAGTCACCTTTTGGGACACCGCTCCCCGTTATAACAATGCTTCAGGGAATTCCGAACGGGTCATTGGCGAATGGTTGCGGGCCAACCCCGATCAGCGCCGCAACATTGTCATCGCCACCAAAGTCTATGGTGGCATGGATGGCCTGACCCCCAATCATTGTCGCCTGACGCGTGGGAATATCAAAGAATCGGTTTATGCCTCCCTGGAACGCATGCAAATTGATTCAGTCGACCTTTTTTATTTACATCACTACGACCCTTATACCCCCGCCGAAGAATCCTTCAGCGCGATTGAAGACCTTATCCGTCAGGACTTGATCCGTTACCTGGCGGTTTCCAATTTTACGGTTGACCAGCTGAGGCTTTACCAAAGCATGGAAAATCTGTTTGGCTCCCGCTCGAAGATCATCGCCGTTCAAAACCAATTCGACATTTTACGGAAAGAGCCAGCTGACTATGCGGGTGTGCTGGATTACGCTCACCGCGCGAATATTGCGTTTATCGCCTACAGCCCACTGGCAGAAGGCTTCTTAACAAACCGCTACCTTGATCCAAAACTTGCCGGTCCCGGCGATCGTATCTATGATCAAGGAATGATGCACGAATTGGCTACCCCTTTGAATATTGCCAAACTTCAACAATTGGCACTTTTAGCCAAAGATTGGGACATGCAGGTTAACCAGCTGGTATTGGCATATACGCTTTCCATCCCTGGCATTGGTTCATTAATTCCAGCCTCATCCAGCCTGGATCAATTAGAATCAAATGCCAGCGTGGCGAAAATTGAATTGTCAGACGCGCAACGGATGGCTATCAAGAATATCATCGGTTGAACCTCGCTAATTCAAAACCGCGATTTCCTTGACAGTCTGTTGTGCGTGTGATAAAAATGCACCCAATATGAACTACTTGTTTACCCAGCGACGAGCCCGAAAGCATCACCGACCTTCAATTGGAAGGTGCGGCTCTTCTGTGTTTTAGGGTAACGGAATTCCATTTATCTCTAACCAGAAATGTCACAAGCCTTCCTTTGATTAAGGAAGGCTTTTTTTTATTTTTTTGAAATATTAACTTGACGCCTGCTGTATAATGATCTATATGACGGGCGTATCCCCAGGAGGTGAAGCCCATCTTATCCACTTTAATTTCCCATATTGCTGTACATAATCTCATATTCACAACCCAATTGTAAAAATCTTTGAGGAGGAAAGAAAACATGAAATCTAAGTTTTACCCAGTATTTGCCCTATTAATCATTGCCTTGTTGCTCACTGCTTGCGGTGGCGCAAAAGCTGCCAATCAGCTGGAGACCATCAAGCAAAACGGAAAAATTGTCATCGGCACATCTGCAGATTACCCGCCCTTTGAATTTGTGGATGCCAATGGTAACTTTGACGGATTTGATGTCGCCCTGATGAATAAAATTGGTGAAGAGCTGGGTGTAACCGTCGAAATTCAGGACATGCCATTCGACAGTCTGATCGCCGCGGTTCAAGAAGGCAAGATTGACATTGCCATTGCGGCATTCAACTACACCGAAGAACGTGACAAAACTGTAGACTTCTCAGAACCTTACTATTATGCTGAAGATGGTTTCATCGCTGTGGAAGGATTTTCTGGCGCTTTTGACAAGCCCGAAGATGCCGCGAACTACAAACTTGGCGTGCAAACTGGCTCCACCGCAGATGGTTGGGTAACTGAGAATTTGGTTGACACTGGCTTGATCAGCGAAGAAAACCTTTTCCGCTATGAACGCATCGACCAGGCTGGTCTGGATGTAAAATCTGGCCGCATCGATCTGCTCATGACCGATTATGTGCCTGCATTGTCTCTCGCGAAAAATCTGGGTGGTTTGGAAGTGATCTATCACGCCGAACTTTCCACCGGTCCGGTTAACATCATCCTTCCAGAAGGCTCAGCAGAACTTCAGGCTGAATTAAACACCATCATTAAGAAGCTGCAAGACAATGGCTTTATTGATGAGATTGCCACCAAATATATTGGTCAATAATTGACATTCGAATTAATGGATGCGGTGATCACACCGCATCCATTCCAACATTCCAGTTCTTTGAATTATTTACTTTCATTTACAGCTAATCTTTTCAGCGATACGGTTTCAATAAAAAAAACCTTAAAAAAGGATTAAAACAACCAATGGTTCTTGAAATCATGGGCTATATCCTCGGAGGAACACTGATCACCATCGCGGTGACTCTGGTTGCCCTGCCGATGGGATTGGTATTAGGGATGCTCTTCGCTTTGGCGCGTGTTTATGGCGGAAAATTCCTTTCTGGATTTGCTGCGCTTTACTCAACAGTGATGAGAGCCGTCCCCCCCATCGTACTCTTGTTCATCTTATATTTCATTCTCGCGGGTTCCATTAACATCTCCCCATTTTGGGCGGGTTCGATCGCGCTGGGTGTAATCAGCAGCTCGTACCAATTGGAAATTCTGCGTGGAGCGGTCCAGTCAGTAGGTGGCGGTCAGATGATGGCTGCCCGGGCTCTGGGAATGTCTCGCCTCACCGCTATCCGTCACATTATTATTCCGCAAGCGCTCCGCCTGGCGATTCCCCCTTGGTCGAATGAAGCATCTATTGTGCTTAAAGATTCTTCCCTGGTTTATGCCATTGGCGTTCCCGAAATTCTTCGGCGAGCCCAATTTGTCAGCGCCCGCACATACCAGCCATTTCTGGCATTTACTGCCGCAGCACTCATCTATTTCTTACTAACATTTTTGTCCAACCGCTTGCTGGACCGGCTCGAAGATAAAACCCGCATCCCCGGTTTTTAGAATAAAACAAGAGGAACTAAAGTGGAAAATACCATTCTCAGAATTGAAAATCTATCCAAGTCATACGGGAGCAGTACCATCCTTAAGGACGTTAACCTCACCGTCAATGAAGGAGACACGGTTGTAATTATCGGGCCCAGCGGCACGGGGAAAAGCACCTTGCTGCGCTGCATCAATTTATTGACCAAAACCAACAGCGGACGGATCTTTCTCGATGACAAAGAGATCAACGCGCATGGCGTGGATGAAAACGACGTTCGCAAGCACATTGGCATGGTCTTTCAAGACTTTTTGCTTTTCAATCACCTCACCGCTTTAGAGAATGTCATGATCGGTCCGTCAAAAGTCCTCAAAATGGACCAGGTAGCGGCTCGTGAGAAAGCTTTTTTTGAGCTGGAACGGGTTGGATTGAAGGACAAAGCCCATCTTTATCCCGGCCAACTTTCTGGTGGGCAAAAACAACGGGTTGGGATCGCCCGCGCGTTAGCAATGGATCCCAGAGTGATGCTTTTTGACGAACCTACCTCTGCGCTCGATCCCGAACTTATCGGCGAAGTGCTCGAAGTGATGCGCAAACTGGCCCTGGAAGGCATGACCATGCTGGTGGTAACCCACGAAATGGGATTTGCCCGTGAAGTAGCAGACAAAATTGTTTTTATGGAACATGGTGTGGTTGCCGAAGAAGGAGCTCCTGATGATCTCTTCTTCCACCCCAAACATGAACGAACCCGCGAATTTCTCTGGAAAATCACCGAATTATATGGCAAGCATGATCAGGAAAAAGGGGAAAATCCAGAATGAACGAATTCATCGATTTTTTTCGAACAGCCTTGCCCGATTTTTATCAGGGAGCGATCATTACCCTTAAGCTTACCGGGGTCGGTTTAGGATTAGGTTTCCTGTTAGGATTACCCGCCGCGGTAATGCGCGTCTATGGTGGAAAGTATCTGCGCTGGCTGGCAGTGGGCTATATCGAATTATTCCGCGGTACCCCTGTACTGGTACAGCTCTTCCTAGTTTATTTTGGCCTTCCTGACCTGGGTGTTACTCTTTCCCGTATGACCGCCGCCTACATTGTGCTGGGGTTAAACAGTGGCGCATACCAGGCTGAATACTTTCGCGGCGCCATACAAGCTGTGGGCAGCGGACAAATGATGGCCGCTCGGGCGATTGGGATGAGTCGGATTGAAGCCATTCGTCACATCATCCTTCCGCAGGCGCTTCGATTGGTGATCCCTGCCTGGTCAAATGAGCCTACATCCTTGCTAAAAGCCTCAGCCATCGCGTTTTTAATCGCGGTGCCAGACCTGATGACCAAAGCTAAAACCGTTGCTGCTCACACTTACAATCCAATTGGCACTTATTTAAGCGTCGCTGTGGTCTATCTTGTGATCGTATTTGTCATTAATGGCGTTTTCTCATTCATTGAGAAGAAAGCCCGCATTCCAGGATTGGAGCTGGAATTTTAAGATTATTTTAAATAATGGATATCAGGCTTGAATACCCCAAGACTGGTTCTTCAAAGAGGTTTCTATGCAGCAAGAGTTAGAGTTAAATTTAAAAGACATCTATGAAGCTCGCCAGCTAATCGCTCCCTATATTCGAAAAACCCCACTTATTGAATTTCCAGAATTAACCCAAACAACCGGCATCCGTTATTTCGCAAAAGCCGAAAACCTGCAAGAAACCGGTTCATTCAAGATTCGCGGCGCTGCAAATAAACTGTTGCACTTAACCGAAGAACAAAAAGCCAAAGGGGTACTCACCTGTTCCTCCGGAAATCATGGCAGAGCGCTTTCTTTGGTGGCTAAAAAACTGGGAATTCATGCTGTTGTGTGCATTACCGAGGCAGTCCCCTCCAATAAACGCCAGGCGATTCTGAACCTGGGCGGGGAACTAATTGTAGGTGGCAAAACCGCCGATGAAGCACTGTTTTTTGCTGACCAGCTTGAAATCGAGCGCAGCCTGACGATGACTCATTCTTTTGATGACCCAAACGCCATTACCGGTCAGGGGACCATTGGCTTGGAAATCCTCGCAGAAGCCCCAAATATAGACACTTTTATCATCCCTTTATCCGGGGGCTCTTTGTGCTCAGGCATCGCGCTGGCAGTGAAAACCATAAATCCCAAAGCCAAAGTAATTGGGGTGAGTATGGAGCGCGCACCGGTGATGATCGAAAGCCTGAAAGCCGGACGAGTGGTTGAAATTCCTGAAGAACCTACCCTGGCCGATGGTCTGGCCGGCGGTCTTGGCCAACATAATCATTGGACCTTCCGCTACGTGCAAAAACTATTGGATGAGACGGTCACAGTTTCTGAAGATGAGATTGCCGCCGCGATGTACCACGCCCTTTATCACCATCACCTGGTACTGGAAGGCGCCGGATCAGTGGGATTGGCAGCCGTGCTGGCTGGCAAAATCAAAGCGGTTGGAAAAAACGCTGCCATTGTTTTAAGTGGTGGCAACGTCAATTTATCCGTCTTAACGAAGATTGCCAACCAATATTTAGCACTGGGAAATGCCTGATCGATTTTTTTACAGGGAGGGATGAACAAATGCTGATATTAAATGAAACCGAAATCCGCCACCTGGTTCCCATGGACATGGATGCCTTGCAAGCAGTCGCGGAAGGGTTTCGAAAATTATCCTGTGGAGAAGCAACTTTACCCCCGATCATGCGCATTGATGTTCCAGAGCATCATGGTGAAGTCGATGTAAAAAGTGCCTACATCCATGGGTTAGATGCTTTTGCAATTAAGATCGCGGCGGGGTTCTTCGACAATGACCGGTTGGGACTACCCACCGGCAGCGGAATGATGCTGATCGTGAGCGCGGTTACCGGCGTGCCGCAAGCCGTTTTATTAGATAATGGCTACCTTACCGACGTCCGAACTGGTTTGGCGGGCGCGATTGCCGCCCAGCACCTGGCTCCGCTCAATCCCCAAAAAGTCGGTGTAATTGGCTCTGGGATGCAATCCCGCTACCAGATTCGCGCTCTCAAGTTAGTGCGAAACTTTGATCAATTGATGGTCTATGGGATCGACCCGCAAGCAGTGCAAACCTACGCGCAAGAAATGAGTGAAGAGCTGGAAATAGAAGTTCAGATTGCTCAATCTTATGAAAACCTTGTCCGGGATTGCGATTTGATTGTGACCACCACCCCCTCCCGCCAGCCCTTTATCAAAGCGGAGTGGCTGCACCCAGGCATGCACATTACCTGTATGGGCGCGGATGCGGAGCATAAACAAGAGATTGAATCAACTGTCTTTGGGCGGGTTGACCGAATCGCTTGTGACAGTCGCTTACAATGCCTGCGACTTGGCGAATTGCACCACGCCCTGGCAGATAGGGTGATCCATGAAGAAACGCCCATCACAGAGTTGGGCGAAATGGTGGGAAAGATCCAACCCGGCCGTCTGTCCCCCCAGGAAATCACCATCTGCGACTTAACCGGGGTTGGCGTGCAAGACACCCAAATCGCATTATTAGCCTATTCCCGCGCCCTTCAGCAAGGAATGGGACTTAAAATCAACAATGAATGAGCACAGCATGAGTAAAGAATTTATTCCATTCGAATTAGAACGTTTCATGTCCATCTGGGAAAACCAGGTAGAGTATAACCTGTCTGAAAGTGGCGTACACCCACTGACGACTTTGGAATTGGTGCAGGACAAACAGGTATTAGAAGAGATCCTCAATACCACCCTGGGATACCCGCAAACCAATGGATCGATCGAATTGCGGGAGAGAATTTCCGCGATATATCCTGGCGCAACGATCGATAATGTGCTTGTCACCACTGGCGCGGCGCAAGCCAATTTCACCAGCCTTTGGACGCTAATGAATCCCGGCGATGAGATCGCGGTGATGCTGCCCAATTACATGCAGATTTGGGGGATCGCTCAGAATTTAGGACTGAAAGTAAATACTTTTTCACTGAAGGAAGAACTGAATTGGGGATTAGATCTGGAAGAGTTGGAACGCGCTGTCACGCCGAACACCAAATTCATCGCCGTCTGCAATCCAGATAACCCCACCGGTCACATTTTTACCCCAGAAGAAATGGACGCGGTAGTTGCTGCCGCTCAGCGCAGTGGCGCCTGGCTGTTGGCTGACGAAGTTTATGCTGGTTCGGAGCGGGTCAACCAGGAAGTTACTCCCAGTTTTTGGGGACGGTATGAGAAAGTGCTGGCCATCGGCAGTATGTCCAAGGCTTACGGCTTACCGGGTTTGCGGGTAGGTTGGGTGATGTCTCCCCCCCAGGTCTCTCAAGACCTTTGGGCTCGCCAGGACTATATCACGATTGGCGCCGGTATGCTGGATAATAAATTAGCTGCTTATGCCCTATCTCCTGAGGTACGTCCCCTGCTCCTCCAACGAACCCGCGATTATGTTCGCCAGGGGTATCAGAATTTTGAAGACTGGACGAAAGATCACCCGGGCGTATTTACCTGGGTGCCGCCTCAGGCAGCTGCCATTGTATTTTTGCGCTATCAAGCGAAGGTTAATTCTTCAAAACTGATCGAGCAGTTGATTCGCGAAAAGAAAACTTACTTTGTTCCTGGGGACCATTTTGGGCTGGATGGACATATCCGCTTGAGTTTTGGTTTATCACGGCAGATTTTACACGAAGGGTTAGATCGCTTGAATTATTTACTGCAAAATGCATAATATTAACAATCCTTGCGTTTTTGCATCGTTTAAACTAAACTTAGCCAGTTTTAGGGTGCCTTGCTATTGAAAGGTTCAAGGAAATAATTCCATCATGTTTTCTATTTAAAATCGACGCGAGATGACCATTTTTTGACATTTGCCGCCGGTTATGCTATTCTACAATCTGCAATCTTAAGCAATACTTCAAGTTGTTCCAGGAAGGGAATCATGCAACGCGAACGCGTTTCTGAAAATGTATATTGGTTTCAAAGTGATGTCTACGCCCAGGTAACTGCCGGCGTTGTCGTTGGCCCGCAATGGGCAATCGTTATCGATACCCTTGCGCTGCCTGAGGAAACCCTCGCGATGCGCTCCTTTATCGAAGAGCACCTGAATGTGCCGGTGCGTTACATCATCAATACCCACTACCACGCCGATCATACCTGGGGAAACTGCTTTTTCCCCGGAGCGACGATCATTTCACATACCCTATGTCGAAAAAACATGCTGGAAAAAGGCATGGAAGCCCTGGAACAAGCCAAAAAACAATCCAATTCGCTTCGCCAGGTAAAACTTATTCTGCCACACCTCACCTTCTCGTCAGGAACTATGACTCTGCGAGTCGGGAAAAAGAACCTCATCCTCATTCCATTCCCAGGTCATAGTGATGATGCCATTTCAGTTTTCATAGAAGAAGATCGCGTGCTGTTTGCCGGGGATGTGTTTATGAATTTACCCTACATTGTGGATGGCGATTTAGAGAAAATGCGCGCATCCATTCAAAGCATTTCCGAAATGGGGTTGGAAAACATCATTCAGGGTCATGGCGATATCATTCTGCGCGGTGAAATTGAAGAAGCGATTGCCGAAAATATGCAATACCTTGATTGCATTGAAAAAGCAGTCCGCACCGCCCTTAATCGCGATGATCCGGGAGAATACCTGGCTGAAATCGATGTGGAGTCTTGTGGAAAAAGCAGGGTCCTTTTGGGTGGATTGGCACAAGATCTACATCAACGCAATCTTGTATCGTTATATAAAAAACTGGCTGCCAAAAAGGCGTAATCTCGTCAGTGCTGAATTACACAAAAAAATCCTTCCAATTCGTTTTGGAAGGATTTTTATCTTTTTACTTCTGCACTTGTTGCTTTTTGACCCTGGCAGCCCGCAGACCCACCGGCCGCTCGGTTCCATCAATAATTCTCTTAATATTTGGTCTTAACGCCCAGATGATGAGTAATTCTGCCACAATCCCATAGGCGACATAAACCCAGGGGCCATCTCCAAGCCAGGCTCGCACTACAAACACCACAATTGAAACAAACCCCACCGTGAGCGTAGCAGCTGAGGCATAGCCTATGACAACAAAAGAAAAGATTGCCAATGGCGCAATAAACAGCGCGCTCCATGGCCACAACCCGATCGCGCCTCCCAAAGCGCAGGTTCCCCCCGCTCCGCCGCGCAGACGCAGTTTTCCATTTTCTTTACGTTCGATCAGGTAAATCGAGTAGTTGTGTCCAATCACCGCGACGATAGCCGCAAGCACTTCTACCCAGAAGGCGCCGGGGGCAATCCAGCGCGCAATCCAAACCACACCTGCGCCCTTCAGAATATCCAGCAGGGTGGTAATTAAACCGGCGACAAAACCAGCAGCGCGCATGGCATTGGTTCCACCAGTTCTTCCACTTTCAATGGTGCGTACATCTTTTCCGCTAATCAACCAAACCACCAATAGCCCATTGGGGATGGATCCAATAAGATACGCAATGCCTATGGCGAGTAGATTCAATCCCATTAAATATTGCTCTCCTTTACCGATTTTTGAAACACCGGACTCATAAAAAAGTTACCGTTGCTTAAGAAATATTCAACTTTACAGGTACCCAGGTTTGCTCAGCCAGTTGAAAAGCGCGGATTTGCCACTGATCATTTTCCAGCCAGCAAATCAAACTGGCTGCCTCCGGGTAAAAGAATAGACGGGTATCACTTTCAGACGGGTGATCAGGTCCATCCGGATGAGAGTGAAAAATCGCAGCCAATTCCAAACCGTTTTTTTCCATATCCATCAGCGCTTCAACCTGTCCAATCGGATCCATTTCAAAACGGGTTGGGCTGTGAAGTGAGTTCTCTACGCAATAAACCTTCCTCACAATCCCTTGAATCCCTGCCAACAGACCACAACCTTCTTCAGGACACACCTGCTGTACATGTCGCAGCATGTCAGCAATTATATCCCTGGGGATGGTCAACTCGCTCACGCGGACACCACAAATGCCAACCCCCATAGAACCACCAGCATCACCGCCGGTTCAATCCATAATGTTTGCCAGGGGTGTTTTTCCTCAATCGATGCGGCAATGCTGGTCAAAGCGTAGGATGGTCCTACCAACAGCAAACCAAAAGATAATGGGGAAAGCGGCCAATAATGAAACCCAACTGCAAACTGCCCCACAATGATCGCGATGGCCACTCCCCAAGCCAGGCACCAACGACCATTTAGTCTTAAGTATAGGGTGCGCAATGCAACCAGCGCCATGCAAACCACAATTGCCGGCAGGATGGTATACAATCGCAAACCAGCTGCCCTTAAACTGATCACCAAAAACAAATACAACGCAAAGGATACCGCACTCAACCCAATCGCCGCTGGAGCATGTAAATCATCGGAAAGATCCACCACAATATATTCGGCGACGAATACCAAAATCAGCAACAAACCGCCAAATCCAAATACCACCCACCACTCGACCCCAGGTTGGAGATTACGTAAAGGAACCCCGATTACCCAGGCAGTCAGCGCCGGAAGAATCCAGTGCTGCATGGTGTTGGTCTCTCTCAATTCAGGGTGCCCGCGCACCAACCAATCAGCCCCAACCGCCGCCAACAATGATACCAACAATGAAAGCAGCAAACTGAAGTTGAAATCAAAATTATAGGCAATCCCTAAAATGGATATCCCAAAGCTTCGTACGGGAATGTTGACATAAGGAGAAATCGCATAAGCCAATAAAATGGTCGAAGCCAATATGCTTAAACGATTGGCGTCTGGCAAATGCTGTTTTTCATTCATGATTTCATTTTAACCTTCATATTCATCATTGCCAAGTATAACCAAATCACAGGTTCTCCAATTACCCTCCCATCAAATTTTTGTTCACCTTCTTCATTAGTTAAGGAAACAAAAAGGATTTGAGTACCTCGCACCTCTATCCACACGCCAGGACAAATCGGCGCGGTTATCCTTCTGCAGGCTGGCCGGATTAATGGTAAAATTGAGTGTTGTATGGAAAAAAATAATGAGACAGTCACCTCCAAACCGCCCCGCCTGGTAGCTTCTCTCGGGGCTGGTTT
>Ga0209269_1001207_pt1 | contig 14689 bp, 10 predicted proteins | sample MTBAKMMethaMetaG_FD_187455 | JGI IMG/M metagenome (GOLD analysis project Ga0209269, IMG submission 187455) | Enrichment culture microbial communities from Arthur Kill intertidal strait, New Jersey, USA, that are MTBE-degrading - MTBE-AKM (Arthur... | ecosystem: Environmental > Aquatic > Marine >... | reverse complement strand
AACCAGATATCTCAGATCCAGCACAACGGGTTAGTTTTGGCACATCAGGCCACCGCGGATCGTCTTTTAATGGAAGTTTCAATGAAGATCATATCCTGGCTGTGTGTCAGGCTATTTGCGAATATCGAACACGCCAAAAATATTCTGGTCCTCTTTATTTAGGGATGGATACTCACGCGCTCTCAGAGCCGGCTTTACGGTCTGCTATCGAAGTGTTCGCCGCAAATGAGCAGGAAATTATGATTCAAACCGGGCTTGGATATACCCCAACCCCGGCAATTTCACACGCGATCCTTACTTATAACCAAAACCGGACAAGTGGATTTGCCGATGGAGTAGTGATCACGCCATCACACAATCCGCCAGATGATGGTGGTATCAAATACAATCCTCCCGAGGGGGGACCAGCTGACACACAGATTACCACCATCATTCAGAACCGCGCCAATGAAATTATGAAGGAAGGATTAAAGGCGGTTAGACGTTGGCCTTTAAATAAAGCATTGCGAGCGGTTACAACACATGAGTACGATTATATCCATCCCTATGTAGAAGATTTGCAAAATGTGATCAATATTCCCGCAATCGTGCAAGCTGGGCTCAAAATTGGGGTAGATCCCTTAGGGGGCGCCAGTGTAGATTATTGGACTCCGATTGCGGAAAAATATGGATTGGATTTAGTGATTGTTAATCCCTACGTAGATCCCACTTTTGGATTTATGACCGTTGACAAGGACGGAAAAATCCGCATGGATTGTTCCTCACCGTATGCCATGGCTGGGCTTATTGGGCTGAAGGATGATTTTGATATTGCATTTGGGAATGACGCTGATTGTGACCGGCATGGCATTGTTACTCAAAGCGCGGGATTATTGAATCCGAATCACTACTTGTCTGTCGCGATCTGGTACCTGTTCCAAAACCGGACGGGCTGGGGAGAAAAAGTTGGCGTTGGAAAAACGTTAGTCTCAAGCTCGATGATCGATCGAGTTACCGCTGCGTTAGGGCGAAAACTTTGCGAAGTACCTGTTGGGTTTAAATACTTTGTCAATGGTTTATTAGACGGCTCCTTTGGGTTTGGGGGGGAGGAGAGCGCCGGCGCTTCATTCTTGCGCCAGAATGGTACAGTCTGGACCACTGACAAAGATGGAATCATCCTGGATCTCTTGGCTGCCGAGATCACCGCAGTTACCGGAAGGGATCCGGGGGAGCATTATCGTGAATTGGCTGAACGTTTTGGCGATCCTGTGTACCAACGTATGGATGTAGCTGCCACAATACCTCAGAAAAAAGCCTTAGCTGAGTTGTCTCCTGAAATGGTATCCGCGAATGAATTGGCCGGGGAAAAAATCAGTGCAAAGCTCACACAGGCGCCTTACAACCAGGCTTCAATCGGCGGGTTAAAAGTAGTCACTGAAAATGGCTGGTTTGCCGCGCGGCCATCCGGCACGGAGAACATCTATAAAATTTATGCAGAAAGCTTCAAGGGGCAGGAACACCTGGATCGAATCTTTGATGAAGCGAAGGAGATTATTTCGACTGCATTTAAAGCTGCGGGGATTTAAAGCAAAAACCTCCGCAATTGCGAAGGTTTTTAATCGTTGGCGGGAGCGACGGGGTTCGAACCCGCGATCTCGGCCTTGACAGGGCCGCATGTTAGCCGCTACACCACGCCCCCAACGGATACAAGTTTATCATGAGATTTTTTCAAAGTCAATAAATTGAATAAAAATCTCATTGAGGTTCATTCTGAAAGATTCAATCAAGGGGATTGATTAACCACTGGCTTGAAGTTATGACAAAGTGCGGAGGGCACCTATTTATAAGGGAAAAACCCAATTGTGCTTAACCTCTGAAGTGATATGAAGGGAATCAGCTAAATAGATGTGATCAATGACATTGGATTAAGTAATGGATTACTGAAATCACATTTGGCAAGAATGGGTATGTACTCATTGTAATTTTATTGATATCAAAGATTCCCTGGGGCAGAACCGCCATGACTAGGGGATGCCCCAGGGATATTAACTGTGAGATTACGGCCTACCGCCACCAGCAATTACGTTGATGGAAAGTGTGACCGTGTCAGGTCCTAAGTCATCATGAGTATAGGTTCCTACATCCACGCCGGTTATCTCTACTGATGGAATTACGAAGGTAATCTCATACGTACCGGCTTTATCCACCCGCAGGTTGTAGCCATACACAACCTTGCCAGTTGCGTTGATCTCAGCAGTTGGATTGGATCCCAAAGGAACAACGTATTCTTCAGTTGCAGTATTCTTGACGCTGAATGTGACACTTCCATCAAATACTCTGACTGGGATGATTTCCGCTGTGGCATACCAGCCACCTAAGCCGTCATCTGTAGCGAGGGTGCCGTAGGCAGATTCGCGGTCAAGCTTGGACGGTTCCAGCTTTACGACGTTGAAGCCTTTCATTTGCACCCCTGTGTCGTCGAATAAACCCAATTCAACACGGATAGGCTTACCGACCTTCAATTTGGCATCGCCCGCGAGGTTGTCACCCCATTCAGCAGTTGCGGATGCCGAAGTAGCCCTTGTACATTCTGCTTGCCATGTGTGCAAACCCTGGACGTAGTAGTAGGCGGTTTGGTTGATCTCGTAACCAGTCAATGGTGTGCCTGATGGATATACAAGCCCGCCGGGGCAGGTGATGCCAGTGAATGAGCCACCGATCATGATCGTTGGTACCGAAAGGTTGTTAGTACCGCCTGGTTCATGACCGCCTCCACCTTTTGCTGCATACACCGGCGTACTACTGATCGCCGCCAATAAGACGACAATCAAAAGACACTTAATGGTCTTCATTTGGATTCCTCCCTCGTATCAGAATCAGTCTGTTTTTTCATCCGGAGCTCTCTTATGAGGGCCAGCCCAATCCGGATGCATTCTTTGCTAACGGGATTACAGACTCCATTCCCCGATAATGTGTAACTTTTTATGAGTAGGTCACCTCCATTCCGCAGTCTTACGCTATTTTCAGTCGAAGTTTTTCATTGTATTGAGATGATAATTTCAACTTATATGCGGAAGCTGCTCACTACAAGCGCCAATCCGCAGTCACGATCAATCCCCAACATTTGAATCTCTGGGCATCTTTTTACCAGGTCAAGCAGTTCATAACGCACTGGATCATCGATTTCGAAAATGATCATTGCGGGTTTGAAAAGAATTGCTTCTTGAAAAAATGTTGAATTTGGTTTCTCCCTGCGAACAAGGTGCAAATTGGATTGCTCCTCCAGACTGGTAGCGATAATTTCAATAAGCAAGCCTTCTCCAATGAGCCACACGACTGGTAGCGAGTCTAATTTCTCCATTGGGAATCCTCTATGTCTGGGTGCAAAAAAACTGCTTATAGACCTATTTCCATCCTATAAGATAATATTTCCCTTCTCAATAACTTTAACCGCCTCTAAGGAATGTAAAAAGAGCGATTTTTCAATCGCTCTTTTTTTTGAAAGGGATTAGATAGTTTAAGATGGGAGGTAATCCTGATTGGCGTTTTTGGATTAGTCCTCTTCAAGAAAGATAATTATCTTCTTCAGTATGAGTAATTATGCCCTCTTTCTGAGCGTATCGAGCTGCTTCATAGCGACGATCTTTGTGAAGCTTTGCAAGAATATTGCGCATATGTGTCTTTACAGTGTGAATACTTAGAAGCAACTTGTCAGCAATCATCTGATTGGTTGCGCCGGATGCAACCAATGTTAAAACATCCCTTTCTCGGGCAGTCAGGGATTTAATCTCGTCTTGTGTTTCAACACCTGGTAGATGGCTTATTCGGCGAAATTCTTCGAGGATTTTCCCACCGAGTGCAGGTGTGATGGCTGCTTCACCACGCACGGCCGATCGTACCATTTTAAGCATTTCGTTTGAGCTTATACTTTTTAGCAGGTAACCTTGCGCTCCGTTGCTAATTGAATCAAATAACTTCTCATCTTCTTCTCTGACAGTTAACATCACAATGATGGTTTGGGGGATTTCGAGTTTAATTCTCTTTGTGGCTTCGAGCCCATCACATCCAGGCATTACAACATCCATCAAAATGAGATCCGGTTGTAATTTCCTTGCTTTGACCAATGCTTCCAAACCATCTCCAGCATCGCCCACAACTACAAAATCAGGTTGGTTGTTAAAAATGTTTACCAATCCTTCTCTAAACAAGGGGTGATCGTCCACTATTAATACTCGAATGGGATACATCTTTGGTACCTCCGTTTTTTGTTCGAGCTGGTTTGTAAATAAATTTGTTTCTCCTATTTATTATTTTCCCGCATGCTGTTTTGGTATCCAAGAGAGAGCTATCTGAGTGCCATTTCCATTTGAAGATTTTATAGTTAATCTTCCATGCAATCGCTCTGCCCTGGCTCGCATAATACTAACTCCAAAATGATTGCCAGTTGGGTCGATCTTGTCGGGTTCAAACCCGCAGCCATCATCTTCAATAATGATTCTCACTTGCAATCCCGCTTGTTCCAAACGGACCTTTATAATACCTGGATTCGCATGACGCATGGCATTAAGAATTGCTTCCTGTGCTAATGGGATTACCTGAGAAATTTCATCTTCCGTTAGAAAAACAGGCTCAGGAACGTCAAAATCGGTGTGCATTACCGGACCTTGCGGATTTTTTATACTTACAACCAGATCCTGGAGTAATTCTTGAAGATTAGCAGGCGGAGTGTGTGAATTCTGCAGGCTGGCAATCGAATGCCGCACCTCGACCAATGCTTCTGCAACGACACCATGGACTTCATCCATAACTGTTGCGATTTCACCGGATGTAGGATTGACAATTTCCTTAAGGCGATCAACTTTCATGTTTAGCAGGCTGAGAGTCTGCGCTAAGCCATCATGCATATTGGCAGCAATCCGGTGTCGTTCCTCTAACGCAGCGGCCAATTCACGCTGCTGATGCAAGGTAGCATTCATCAGTGCCATGGCTGCCCGGTTAGAAAATCTCTCGATTAATTCAACTTCCCTTTTTTGCCATTGATGAGATACCTGATCATCCAGGACAAAAATAAATGAATGTGGTTTTTCGGTTGACCAGATTGGCAGAATGATAAATGACCGAATATTCATCATTTCTTTTAAACGCAATGGCAACACACCATCAATTGATGCATCTGAAAATACCGCTATTTCAGGCTTTTCAAGCAGAGATTTAAAAAGTGTCCACTTTGGAAGCTGTTGCTGAATGCACTGAATTTCATTTAATCCCAGACCATAGGAGCCGCTCACTATAAGGCTTTCTACTCCGTTGGTTATATTTACCAGATAGCTTTTGGAACAGTTTAACAACCAGGCAGATTGCATGGCAATCTCATCTGTCAGGTGATTGATCTCAATTGAGACGGATAGGTGAGAGCTCGCTTCGTGTAGTCTGGAAATATCTTCAGCATGTGTTTCGGATTCTGTAAAGAGACGGGCATTCTCAATTGCCATACCAATTTGTAAACCAATTGAGGTTAATAATTCGAACTGATGCTGATGTAGTTCTAATTCGTCGGATCTACCTAATGTCATCACACCCACCGTCAACCCTTTAGAGGTGAGTGGTACACTGATCAGCCTGTTTAAAAATGCCTTTTTGGCACATAGCTCGGTCGATGATTCTCCTACTTGAGTTCGAATTGCCGAGACAAGCTGCTTGTTCAGGTATGCTTGTTGAGATATTTTATTGCAAGCACAATCTTTCGAATTGAATATTTGAATATCTTCTCTTGATAATATTTCACTGCTTACATACAAATTGAGATTTGAAGGATCGGTATCTGCCAGAAAGATCAGACCAACATCCATATCTACAACTGGAAGCAAAATTTCCAGTACTTTCTGGAGATTAGTTTCAATATGCAGTGACTGACTTAAGATTTCCGAAACAGCGTTTTGGGTAGCAAGACTTCTATTCCGCTGGGCGATCTCATTTTCTGATCGTTTTCTTTCAGTAATATCTCGGAAAACAATGACTGTGCCGGTGGTGTTGCCATTTTCATATACCGGGTAACTAAAATAGTGCACCGGGAGAACGCTGCCATTCCGGTGCCAGAAGTGTTCGTCATCACCAGAGCGTTGCTGACCTAAATCATATCCCTGGTAGATTGGGCAATCCCCCTGTGAATGCGGCAACTCTGATGCAATTTTTGGATGCCAGAGTTCCAAACAAGGGCGATTTATTAGCTCCTCAGGTTGGTATCCAAGCATTTTTGCAGCAGCTGGTGTGGCAAAAACAAATCTTCCCTGATTATCAAGCTCACAAATGCCTTCTCCAGCCGACTCAAGAATCATTGCATAGCGGTTGGATATCCGCTCTAACGCTTTTTCGGCAGATGATCGGTCTGCTACCTCCTGGACAAGTTTGGAATTTAAAGCTGTCAGCTCAGCGGTACGCTCTTCTACAAGGTCTTTAAGGTGATCTCGATACTTCAAGAGAGCCTCTTCGGCTCTTTTTTTCTCCAATGCCAGCTCTTTGAGATAAACATAACCAAGAAGCGGCGCTGCAAGTATGTGCAGGCTGTTGCTCAGCGGGCAGATGACAGTATTGTACATTCGATCTGTTGCATAGTTGACCAGTAGCATTATTTCGCTGACAAGGTAGCAGGTGAAAGCGCTGGCGACCACATTTCGTAACCAACCATTTGTTCGCCATAATAAAATAATCGCCGCCCCCATAAACAGCGACAGCGGCAGGTGGAAAAGCCAGGCCAAGTAGGTCTGGTGAAACTTGATACCGGGATTTCTGATTATATATTGCGGCCACAGATAAGAAGTGATTGCGATCACCAATATGGTTATCCCAAATCCAAATTGTAAATAACGTTTCGCGCGAGCTTTGTCGGATAAAGTATGGATAAAAGCACCTGAGACCAGAATCATGGCACTCATGGATAACCCATGCTCGAGTGGCTGAATGACATTACAAGTAGTTTCAACCCTGTTATCTATGATCCGGTAGGCCATCTGCCCGAACATATACATTTCACGGATAAAGGCTAGGGCGAAACCCCATACCAGGATTTTTTCTCGTGGATGATCATGCGTGCGCTGGCGATTCCAGGCGATGTACAGAAGTATCCCCCATAGAATTGAAGGCAATCCGAAACGAACCAGGTTGTTTTCTATTGGTCCAGGACCCCCTGCAAATTGCGCAAGGAGTAATAAGATGAAATTGATTACCTCATCCATACCGCACTCCCCTCGTATGCGGAATCATAACCAGATTCTTTTTGACTTTTACCACCAATGTTATATATATATTATGTAGCATATACAATACTCAATGTCAATTAATCTCCATGAAACCATATTTGCTAAACCTCCAACCAATAATTAACCACTGTTTGTCAGTATCCAAAACGATTTTTCTTCGTCTTAATAATCGAGATACCTCCCCATGAATACCAGAATCCCCCAGCCCGGGATGCTGGTATTTATTTGTCCACGTACCTTTTGAAACCATTCATCATCTCAGAAAATATCAATATCCGAACCCATAAACTTATATTGCCTAGGTCGGTTTTTTTACTATATGAAAAGAAAAATAAAAAATGAAGTTCTGAACTACCTTTTGGGCATCCAGGACTTCATTAGAAATTATCTTCAAGATTAAAACCAGAACTGATTTCCGTTTATCAGTTCGCAGGATTTCATTTATAGACCAATTTATAAAGCCAAATTATAAGAAACAAATTGTTGCCCTAAACCATTCAGTCCCTGGGGATCCAGATAAATTGTGTTTAGTCTCATATCTACAGGGGAATTAAACAACCCACCTTCAACAATGCTTGAAAAGTGCTGCCCTCCCAACAGACGATTTGTGTAGGTTAAATATAATCTATCCAAAACACCACCATTGAGAAGTAAGTGTAAGATTTTTGGCCCAGCAGCTGAGTAGATGGTCTGGTAACCCATTTCAAGCATAAGTTGGACCATTTCCTCGCCCGATACACTGGCGTCTCCGGTGATGAAAACTTTTCCGGCTCTGGCTTCGATTTCTTTCACCCTTTCAGGGTCAGGTTCTTTTGTGGTAAATACGATCACCTTGCGGCCGCTCTTGGTCAGTACTTCTGGAATAGGAAAATCCAGACTACCACTAATGATGGCAATATCCGGTTGTGGGGATAAATTATTGTCCAACCGCCATTCCTTCAGGTCAGCAAACCGTGGGTCATCCACCCGTAGTATTTCCTGCGCGCGGCCTGCAGCCCAGTCCCGTAAGTAACGTCCGCTGCTGATTAATAGATCAGATTGTGCGGCGAGTTCTTGAAATAGTCGCCAATCTCGATCATTGGCTATATTGGTTGGCACCGCCAAGCCATTTCCATCCGCATGGGGCACGGCGATCCTTCCATCGAGGCTGGTAACAAAATTCGCATAGACAAAAGATTTTTTGCTTGCATGACTATATTGGCGAAGATTATGAGACAAATACAGCCCTTTGAGTTGCCTTTCAGATGTTGGTAGGGGATAAAGTTGCAAAACCGATTCATCCATTTTGGAATCTTTCCTTTAATACGCAACCTTTACGGAAATATTTGATTTTCCGGTGGGTAATTAACTGGCAAGGCGGTTTACTCAGTCTAATACCCGTCGGCTATTGATATGTTCCATGAATTCAGTGCGTAAATCCCGATCGTTCTTGAATTGATCTAAATACGCGCTTGTGACCATGCTCGCTTCAGCCTTTTTTACGCCTCGCATCATGCTACACATGTGCACACCATCCACGACCACCGCAACACCTTTTGGTTGGATGGTTTCTTTGATAAAGTCAGCAATTTGTTTTGTCATTCTTTCTTGCACCTGCAATCGTCGCGCAAACATTTCAACGATCCTTGGGATTTTACTTAGCCCAATCACCTTACCATCAGGGATATATGCAACATGGGCGTGACCAAAGAAAGGAAGCATGTGATGTTCACATAGGCTGTAGAACTCAATATCTTTGACAATCACCATTTCATCATAGTCCACATTAAAAAGGGCGCCATTGATCAGCTTTACTGTGTCGATGTGGTAACCAGCGGTCAATTCATCATACATCCGCGCGATGCGATCAGGGGTGTTTAATAACCCTTCTCGTTCAGGGTCTTCGCCGATATTTATCAATAAATCGTGAACAGAGGTCTTTATCACTTCATGCCGATCATGCATGGTTCCATGACCGTTACCATTTCCGTTCCTGCCATTTTTTCCATTTTTAGTTGGGATTTTGGTGGTGCTTTCAAAATTTGGATGATTAATAGTTGCCATTATTCACTCTCATTTCTTTACTAATCCCTCTGATTTCCCCTTTTCATGACCAGGCTAGTTATTTCAAATTTATCAAGCGGAAAATCAGAATTGCTCAAGTATGCCCAAATCAACCTTTTCCTTGCAGTTTAACATCATCTCGTTTAAACATGATTTCTGAATTATGGTTGAATTGGCGGGCTATTTCTTTTAAGGTTTTATGCACCTCTGGATGTACATAATCTGGCGCAATTTCAGCCATTGGTATGGCAATATAAGGTTGTTCAAGTAATTCTGGATCTGGAATGAGCCGATTTCCTAGTTTAAGCACATCTTGATTGAAAAGTATTATGTCGATATCAACGGTACGCGGCCCATTTTTATTCGCAGTCCGAATTCGCCCCAATGCCTCTTCTATCTTTTGGATTCCTTCCAGCCGCAGCATTTTTGGAGATAAATCTGTTTCCAACAGCACAGTCGCGTTCAAGAAATCCGGCTGCTCAGTGAATCCAACAGCTGCTGATTGCCACACTGAGGAATGTTCCATAATCCGTCCGAATTGGGCCAGCAACTTAACCGCTTCCGGCAGGTTCTTTTCAGGTTCAATGTTTGAACCGATTAATAGATATGCCAGATTGATGGAGGACTGATTACTGCTCATTTCTTCCTCGCTCGATGGTTATGCCAACGGACCGAGTAAACCTTAGAGCACCTGGTTTTTCAACGCTTACACGAACTTTTTCCACTCGAGAATTCTCAAGACAGATATTAACGATTTCTGCTGCCATCTTTTCTACTAAATAGAAATGGGAATTCTCAACCATGGCAATTACTTGCTTCGTGATCGTGCGGTAATTTACTGCGTCTGCAATGTCATCAGATTTCCCGGCAGGGCGGGTGTTCGTAAAAAGGGTCAGGTTAATTACAACGTCCTGGGGATTAATGCGTTCATCATCATTGATCCCAATAATTGTGCGTAGCAGTAAATCTTTTATAATGATTTGATCTGACATAACAAAACACCTGAAACTTTCCGATATTTTGATTTCATTTGGTTAATCTTTATGGTAATAGAGGATTCCTGCGTTCGCAATAATATATACAATCTTTGTACGAATAATCCACATTTTTATTCTTTGCATCCATCTTGTATCTATTAATTTTTTTGATATCGAGGTTAGTCGCGACACTAGTGGATTTATAACGACATAGACAGAAATGGTAAATAATGTTAAATAGAATGAGGTTTTTCGGTAATTTAATAATTTGAAATTTCGAAGTGGAGTCTGGAAGGTTATTCTTGCAGAGTAGAGTGGGTTGAAAATCTCAAATTCTATATGGAAACATAATTGAGCCTTTAAACCACGAAATGCCCAGATATTTCTGGACATTTCAGCGTATTATTTTGCTATAAGGAACCAAATGCTTTCGATATAGCTTTTGTTGTTCAGCGGGAGCGACGGGGTTCGAACCCGCGATCTCGGCCTTGACAGGGCCGCATGTTAGCCGCTACACCACGCCCCCGAACACCTATAGTTTATCATAGTAAGCTTAAACCGTCAATGAAATTCAAAATTTTTGAAAATCAAAAAATCAGGACAGAGTTACTCTGTCCTGATTGCGTTCATGGTCGTTGGAATTAGTTCTTTCCGGTAAACCAATCTTCACTGGTTCGTTGCCATTCCACAATATCTTTTTCATCGAACCATAAAGCGATTTCGGCCGCTGCGCTTTCAATCCCATCTGAGGCATGAGTTAGGTTGCGACTGGTCACAATCGCAAGGTCGTGGCGAATAGTGCCAGGAGCAGCTTCAGCAGGGTTGGTGGCTCCCATTGTTTGCCGCACAAGGGCGATGGAATTCGGACCTTCCCAAATCATCGCCATGACTGGCGCAGAGGTAATATATTTGATCAATCCATTATAGAAAGGTTTTCCTTTGTGCGCTCCATAATGAGTTTCTGCCAATTGTTGACTAACCATCATGTACTTTGCCGCAGCCAATTTCAAACCACGTTTTTCCAATCGAGTGATAATTTCACCCATAAGTCCTCTTTGTACTGCATCGGGTTTGAGAATCACAAACGTTTTTTCCAAGTTGTTCCTCCAGTAAAAAGAAATTATTTTAACAGCAGCTCTTCTGCCTTAGTGTAAGCATTCAGAGCTTCCTTTATTCTGTCTGCTTTCGCGTAGGCATCACCAAGCGTTTGCAGAATATTTGCATTCACGGGATGGCGGTAGCTGGCTTCCTGTAAATCATCAATGATTATGTCAAGCTGTTCTCCGTTCTCAATCAGAGAGGCGTATTCTTCCAGCGCAAGATCGATTTCACCTGATAATAATCGCGTGCGAATATCTTCAATCGCGCCTGATGGGAGAACGATGGAACTAGAATCAACTTCAACCTCGGTGAGCGCTTCAGATTCTATCTCTAATTGGGGCGGAAGTCCCGGTTCCCCTTGTTCTGAAGTTATGGTCTCTTCCAGGTCGAATTCACTGGTTTCAACGGTTATTTCATTATCTAATTGCTGAAGCCAATCTGGTAGATCCGAAACTTCTGTTTCTGGTTCTTCCTCATTATGTATTATTTCTTCTGGTTCGGTAGAGATCGCTTCAGTTTCTTCAATTTCCTCAATAATATCTTCAATTTCTGAAGGCGCTTCTTGTTCTTGTAAGGTTGAGAGTGAACTTAACCAATCAGGTGTTTGATCTTCTATAGATTCATCGACCTCTGAGGATGCAATCTCTCTAAAGTCTAACCAATCGGGCAGCGTTTCAGTTTCATCTTTTGGTTCTGCTTCAGCGATGGGTTCTACCGATTCTTCTTCTTTAAGCCATTCTGGAGTTTGATCTTCGGCTTCAATTTCCAATGGCTGTCCAACAGCTTCTTCTTCTATCTCGGGTATAACTTGGGCGGCGTCGAAAGACTGAGTTTCCGATTCCAACTCCCGAATCCAATCAGGAAGGACATTTTTACTTTCCTCTACACTGGTTTCCGCGACTTCCTGCTCGAGGGTTGCTTCGCTTTCAGATAATTCTCGGATCCAATCCGGGGGTGTATCTGATCTGGCTGTTTGATCGCTGGATAATGTCTCTTCATCCGCACCATGTTTTGCGGCTAATGCTTCAAGCCAACCCATTGCGGCATCGTCGATCTCTAACGATTTTCCTTCTTCTTGAGAAGCAGGTAATTCATCTTCAAAACTTTCAGCATTTTCAATTTCAACAGATTTGGTTTCTTCAGTTTCAAGACCGAAATCTGCGGATTCTTCCATCCAGCTTGGTAATTGCGAAAAAGCCGATGATGGCGTTGTTTGTTCAGGTTGTTCTTCAATCAGCTGATCTTGATCTTCTGTCTGCATATCCGAAAGCCATGCAGGCACCTCTGTGTCGCGTTCCTCCGGTTTGGTGACTAATGTGGCTTCATCGGCACCCTGACGAGCTGCCAAAGATTCTAACCATGAGAAAGCATCTTCTTCTTCAGGCTCTTCGGTTTTTGGAGTTTCAACTTCTTCTTTAAAAGTTGTCTGATCTCCTTGTAGAAAAGGAGAAATGCTTTCTTCTTGCACTTCTAGATTCTGCGCTTCCTCAATTTCAATTGAATCTTTGAATTGCTCCTCTGCTTCGAATTCTTCTTCTGAGAAAATCGGTTTTTCGATTGAGGCAGATTCGGTGGAATCGGGTGTTTCTTCAATTTGGGACTGTTCTCTTAACCAATCCCACTCACCTTTTTCTTCTTGAGGTTCACCAGATTCACCAGGTTCTTCCTGTTCTGAAATACTTTCGGAAATCCAATCTGGGGGTGTTTCGATTCTTTTATGTGGCGAAGAGATAATCGTTTCTTGTTCGGCGCCGTGTTCTTCTGCCAAGCGCTCAAGCCAATCCAGACCTTCTTGAATTTCTTTTTGCTGATCTTCTTCAATGCCTGGACTGAGAACTGCCTCATCAGTGGCGATTTGACCATTGGTGGTTTCTAAAGGGGTCTGGTCCTCGGAAATAATCTCTTTGAGCCAATCGGGTGTCTCTTCAACTTCTGTTTCCTTGGACAATTCCTCTATTGTCCCTAAGGCTCCCAAGACACTTTCGGTTGTTATGGATTCTTGAAGTGGTTCCTCGCTTGCAGGAGGCAAAATTCGTTCCAGAAAGTCTAGTTTTTCGAGATCTTCTGGCGCTTCGATTTCTGTTTCGTTTTCGCTTGGAGCAATTTCCCTTAACCAATCAGGAAGAATTCCTGCTTCAATTTCAGGTGATTCTTCTCCTGTGATTGTGGCAAGGTCTTGAAAATCAGGCACAGATTCTTCGCCTTCAGGCAACTCAGTGGATTCACTTATTTCCCAGCCGGCCTCTTTCATCCAATCTGGGATAGGCTCCTCTTTTTGGTCAGGAATAACCGGCGCGGCAGCTTCTTCGACAAAGCTAAACGCATGCTCTTCTTGGGCTGGTTCTTCTATGGACTCAGGCGCAGTGCCTTCAGATTCGTCGGTTTCTTCAATTTCTTCGGGGATCGCTTCCGCCCAATTGATTTCCTTTGTTTGTTCCTCGGGAAGTTGAATGCCCATGCTGCTTACCCATTCGGGTTGGATGCCGGTATCAATTGAAGGATGCCATTCGAGATGTTCCAATGTGATTGCACTATCGGCAACCTGAGTTGCATTTTCATTGCCACGGCTAACATGAGCCTCATAAGGATCAAGAGCATTTACCCTCTGTTGGTATGGTCTGGCATCATCGGCTTTTGCAGAATCTGAAAGCACACTGGCGATAATCTTGTTTGCCTCAAAGCAATATGGTAATTTATTCAATATCTTTGTACTGGTTTCGGCAGCCTCGATTTTTTTGCCAGATTGTTGGTAGCATTTTGCCAGTAAAATTAACAAGTCAAGACGGTCAGGATCATCAGCTAGAACTGATTTTGCTTCCGCGATTGCCTGCTGGAACAAATCACCCTTATAGTACAATCGCACCAACGCCCCACGTGTAAGCCGAATCTTGTGGGGCTCGATGCCATCTCTGCGACCATATAGTCGTCTTAGCTCTTCTTGAATAGCGGAATTCGAGGGCTGTATCTCGTAAGCGCGTTCCATATGCCATATTGCGGCATCCAGGTTGCCTTCGTCTTCTCTGATAATGCTTAATCCAATTTGAGAGACGAAATCATCAGGAACAACCGATAATACGCGGGCTAAGATATCAGATGCTTCTGCGTAACGCTGGGCTTCTAGATAAGCCTTTCCGAGTAGCTTATAGGTCTCAATATGTTTTGGAAAGATTTTTAAAATATATTTACAATGGCCGATGGCTTCTTCAGTTTGGCCACGATTGATTAATGATTCAATTTCCTGGTTATAGGACCGCAAAGATATTTTCGACATGGTTTACCTCCGAATCAGTCATACGCAAGATAACCTGCGCATTAAGAATCGTAAATAATTTT
>Ga0209269_1001206_pt1 | contig 14691 bp, 14 predicted proteins | sample MTBAKMMethaMetaG_FD_187455 | JGI IMG/M metagenome (GOLD analysis project Ga0209269, IMG submission 187455) | Enrichment culture microbial communities from Arthur Kill intertidal strait, New Jersey, USA, that are MTBE-degrading - MTBE-AKM (Arthur... | ecosystem: Environmental > Aquatic > Marine >... | reverse complement strand
TCGACAGGGCCACCGTCGCCGCCCTCCTTCTCGCCCACCTGCAGGGCTTGGAGTTCGGCGCCCCTCGAGTACTTTCTTACGTGAGGCAACGAATCGCGTTCGAGTACATTCTTGGTGAGGCAACGCGCCGCCTTGACACTCTCGAGGCGCGGCGGTACGTTCTGGGAGCGTCAACCAGGCGCAGTTCCTCGTTAGGTGAGGCTCCGGCACACATAGAGGCCGTTGCCCGGAAACGTCCAGAGACGCCAACGGGTAGGACAGGCACTACCGGCACAAGGTTTTGCCCGAAACGGCTGAGGCCCTGACCTCTACGGTGTGTTGTGCTAAAGCTGGGACGAGAGAGGATCGCCCCTCCGCGTGCGCGTTCGGAACCTCCCCGACAGGGAGGTTTTTGTATGTCCGATGGCCGTGGGTCACGCGAGGGAGGTGAGGCCCGTGTTCTACCTGAGCAAGCTGCTCGGCAGCCCCGTCAAGGACGTCGAGAACAAGCCTGCCGGCACGCTCCACGACCTGGTGGTCAGCACCAGAAAGGCCTACCCCATCGTCACGGCCGTCGGCGTGCGCCGGCGCGGCAAGACGCTCTACGCGCCGTGGGACGCCGTCACCAGCTTCGAGGAGTCCGGGCTGCTGCTGCACGTCGCGGCGGCCGAGCTCGGCGAGCGTGAGCTCGAGCCGGGCGAGCTGAACCTCTCGGCGACGTTCCTCGACAAGCAGCTGGTGGACACGGAGGGCCGCAAGGTCATCCGCGTCAACGACATCCAGCTGGTGCGCAGCGGCCCCTTTGTCCAGGTCGCAGCCGTCGACGTCTCCAGCAACGCGATCCTGCGCCGCGTCGGCCTCGCGAAGGTGGGAGAGCGTCTCGCCAAGACGCGCCAGAAGCCCAAGCCGCACCTGATCGACTGGAAGGACGTCGACATCGAGCAGACCGACGAGGCGGCGGTGCGCCTCGCCGTGCCGCAGACCAAGCTCGAGCTGCTGCACCCTGCCGACATCGCCGACCTGGTGCACGAGCTCTCGCCCGAGGAGCGCGCGGCCGTATTCGACGCCCTCGAGGACGAGTTGGTCGCGGACACCTTCGAGGAGCTGCACCCGTCGTACCAGACGTCGCTGCTCCTCGACCTGCCGGACGAGAAGGCCAGCGAGATCCTCAACGAGATGTCGCCGGACGACGCCGCCGACCTGCTGGCGGACCTCCCGGAGGACAGGCGCCAGCGCTTTATCGCCATGATGGAGAAGGGCGACGCCGAGGACATGCGCGAGCTGCTCAGCTACCCGGAGCACTCCGCGGGCGGCATCATGACCACCGACTACGCCTGGGCGCGCCTGGACGACACGGCCGAGCGCGCCATCCAGCGCCTCCGCGAGCAGGAGGAGGACGCCGAGACCGTCTACTACATCTACGTCGTCGACCGCTCCGAGCACCTGCGCGGCGTCTTCTCGCTGCGCGAGCTGCTCATGACGCCGCCGGACAAGAAGGTCCGGGACTTCATGACGGAGAACCCCGTCTCCGTGCGCACCGACGCGAGCGAAGAAGAGATCACCGAGGTGATCGCCAAGTACAATCTGATCGCCCTGCCCGTGGTGGACGGGGAGGGCGAGCTGCACGGCATCATCACCATCGACGACGCCATCGACCTGGTGCTCCCGCTCGCCTGGAAGAAGCGCCTGCCGAGGATCTTCCATTGAGGAGGCCTCGATGGCGCGGAGTGGGCGCAGGGTAGGCAGCCTGCGGCTGGCCGGGCGCGTCGGTCGCACCCGGCTCCTCATTCTCCTGGCCATGGTCGGGCCGGGCTTCATCGCCGCCAACGCCGGCAACGACGCCGGCGGCATCACCACCTGGTCGGTGATCGGCTCGCGCTACGGCTACAGCATGATCTGGCTGCTGGTGGTGATGACGCCGATCCTCGCCATCGTCCAGGAGATGAACGCTCGCGTCGGAGTGGTCACGGGGCGCGGGCTCGCCGGGCTCATCCGCGAGAACTTCAGCCTCAAGATCACCGCTCTTGCCATCCTCGCCGCGGTGATCGCCAACTTCGGCACCACCGTGGCGGAGTTCTCGGGCGTGGCCGCGGCGAGCAGCCTGTTCCACGTGCCCCCCTACGTCGCGGTGCCGGCGGTGGCCATCGGCGTGTGGCTGCTCGTCACGCGCGGCTCCTACCGCAAGGTGGAACGGGTCCTGCTCGTCCTCGGCTTCGTGCTGCTCACGTACGTCGTCTCCGGCATTCTCGCGGGGCCCGACTGGAACGCCGCCCTCCACGGGGCCACGCACCCGAGTATCGAGTGGGACAGCCTCTGGATCTTCACGGCGATCGCCGCCGTCGGCACTACGCTCACGCCGTGGGGTCAGTTCTTCATCCAGGCGGCCGTGGTGGACAAAAAGGTGCCGTGGAAGCAGTTCAAGTACACCAGGTACGAGATCTACGCCGGCTCGGTGTTCATGACGATGATCGACTTCTTCATCGTGCTGGCGTGCGCCGCCACGCTGTACGCAGACGGCATCGTGGTGCGGTCGGCCGAAGAGGCCGCGATGGCACTGGTGCCGTTCCTCGGCGCCGCCGCCCAGTACCTCTTTGCCATCGGCCTGCTGAGCGTCTCGATCCTCGCCGCAGGGGTGCTGCCGCTCGCCACGGCCTACGTGGTCTGCGAGGCCTTCGGTTTCGAGAGCGGCCTGGACAACTCGTTCCGCGAGGCGCCGGTGTTCAACGGCATCATCACGTTCCTCGTATTCGTGCCGGCGGCGATCGCCGTCATCCCCGGGCTCCCGCTGGTGACCGTGATCCTCGTCGCCCAGTCGCTGAACGGCATCCTGCTCCCGGTCATCCTCATCTTCACGCTGCTGATGATCAACAACCCGCGGGTGATGGGTGAGCACGTCAACGGACGCGTGCGCAACGTGATCGCCTGGGGGTTCACGGCCACGCTCATCGGTATGACCGCCCTGCTGCTGCTCTCGCCGCTCTTCGGCTGAGGCCGGGGCCGGCGCCCCTTCAGTCGCCCTCGTACCGGTCCGGCGCGCGTGGCTCCACGTGCACGAGGACGTCCGTGTTGGGGATGCAGGCGCGGATGTCGGCCTCGATGTGCTCGGCGATGTCGTGCGCCCGTGCGACCGTGAGCGTGTCGTCGACCACGACGTGCAGGTCGACATGGCGGCGGCTGCCGGCGCGCCGGGCGCGCAGCTTGTGGTACCCGGCGATGATGTCGCCCCTGTGCTCCTGCACGCAGTGGCGGATCTTGTCGAGTTCCTCGTCGGGCAGCGTCTCGTCGAGCAGGACGCGCGTGGACTGCATGACCAGATCGTAGCCGGTCTTGATGATGAGCACGGCGACGGCGATCGCGGCGAGGGGGTCGAGGTATTCCCAGCCGGTGAGCTTGACGAGGAGCAGGCCGCCCGCCACGCCGAACGACGTGTACACGTCGGTCTTGAGGTGGGCGGCGTCGGCCTCGAGCGCCGCCGACTCGGTGCGCCGGGCCACCGGATAGAGCACCTTCATGGAAACGATGAGATTGGCGACGCCGGAGACCACCATGACGCCGATGCCCAGCCAGATGCGGTCCAGCTCAGGACCGTCGATGATCTTCATGACGCCCTCGAAGATGATGACGCCGGCGGCGGCGATGATGAGCAGCGCCTCGATGACGCCGCTCAGGTTCTCGACCTTCTCATGCCCGTACTGGTGGCGCTCGTCCGGCGGCTCCGCAGCGCGGCGCACCGACCAGAAGGCGATCAGCGCCGCCACGAGGTCGGACCCCGAGTGCAGTGCCTCGGAGATGATCGCGATGGACCCGGAGAGGATGCCGACGACCAGCTTGAACGAGATGAGCACCGCGTTGGACGCGATGGAGATCGCGGCGGCCCGTGACTTGAGAGCGTGGTTGTCGTGATCGGCGACCACGGCGCCCGGGTCAGTCTTCTTCGATACCTTCGCGCCCATGCAGGAGCCCCTCCCGTCGCAGCAACTCGACGAGGGCCCTGCCGGCCAGTGCGCGGTGGCTGGCCTGGTCCTTGGCATCCTGCGGCCACTCGGCCACGGGGAGGTCTGACCCTTTCGGAACGAAGACGGGGTCGTAGCCGAACCCGCCCTCACCGCGCGGCGCCTCGGCGATGGCGCCCCACCAGTATCCCGTTGCGGCGCAGTGTGCCATATCGGGCGCGACGGCCACAACTGCGCAGACGAAGCGCGCCCGGCGGGCGAGCGGGCCGGCGAGGCCGCCCATCTCGCCCAGCAGGCGCTCGTAGTTGGCCCTGTCGGCGCCGGGCCCGTCCACGCCCGCGTAGCGGGCGCTGGTGACGCCCGGCGCCCAGCCCAGCGCCTCGACCTCGAGGCCGGAGTCGTCGGCGAGGAACAGGACGTCGTCGTCCGGACCGAGGCCGAGCTGCTCGAGCAGCGCGGGGTCGGCTGCCGCCGCCCGCGCCAGCGCCTCGGCCTTGCCGAGGGCGTTCTCGGCGAACGACTCCTCGCCCTCGGGCGGCAGTACCACTCCGTCCGGCATGACGTCGACCCGGCAGGGCGCCAGGATCGCGCCGAACTCCTTGGCCTTGTGGCGGTTCCCCGTGGCGAGGACGAAGCGCATCAGGCCTGCTCGAGCTCCGCGCACGCCGCGGCCTGTGTGGCCGCGAGAGACGTCGCGCCGGCCGAGACCAGGTCGAGCATCGCGTCGAGCGCGGCGCGCGAGTACGGCTCGCCCTCGGCTGTAGCCTGGACCTCCACGAGACGACCGTCGCCGGTGATCACGGCGTTGAGGTCCACCTCGGCGCCCGAGTCCTCCTCGTAGTCAAGGTCCAGGCGGGTCTCGCCCTCGACGACGCCTGCCGACACGGCGGCGATGGAGTCGAACAGCGGCAGCTCGTGCAGGCCGAGCAGGTCCTTGATCTTGAGCGCGACCTGGTACACCGCCACGTACGCGCCGGTGATGCTCGCCGTGCGCGTGCCCCCGTCGGCCTGCAGCACATCGCAGTCGACGGCGATGGTGCGCTCGCCGATGATGCCCAGGTCCATGACGCCGCGGAGGCTGCGGCCGATGAGCCGCTGGATCTCCATGGTGCGGCCGCTCTGCTTGCCGCGGACCGCCTCACGGGCCGTGCGGCTGGGCGTCGCGCCGGGCAGCATGCTGTACTCGGCGGTAAGCCAGCCGCGGCCGGAACCGCGCAGCCAGCCAGGCACCCCGTCGCTCAGCGAGGCGGTGCAGAAGACGTGCGTGTCCCCCAGTTCGATGCGTGCGGAGCCGGCGGCGAACTTGGCCACCGCCGGCGTGATGCGCACCGGCCGGAGCTCGTCGGGCTTGCGTCCTTTTCTCAAGGTCTTCCTCCTCGCCGCCGGCGGCGGCAGCGGCCTCAGGCGGCCGGTCGGGTCAGTCCGAACAGTTCGCGGTTGCGGCGCACCGCGAGCAGCAGCGCGAGGCCCAGGGTGAACAGCACCGCGGTCTCTCCCATACCTACCCAGACGACGCTCGCCCAGTACGGCAGGTCCAGGATGAGGGCGAGCATCCCCGCCACGCCGAAGGCGTTGACCGCCACCGGCACGGCGAGCGCGACCACGCGCGGCCCGATGACGTGCATGAGCGCGGCGGCCAGGAACGTGAGCGCCGCCCCGACGAAGACGTCCACCGGCATCATGGGGCTGCCGAGGTTGCCGATCGCCGTGCCCACCGTGAGCCCGACGACGGCCGCCGGATCGAAGCAGGCGAACACCATGAGCGCCTCCGACACTCGGAACTGCACCTCGCCGTAGGCCAAGGCGTTGAGCCCCGGCGCGAGGGTGAGCGCGGCGTAGAGGGCGGCGTACACGGCCGCCCGCACGAGGAAGCGGCTGCTCATGGTGCGCCGAGCTCGCCGAGCCGCTCGAGCGGCAGCGCGCGGACGCGCGTGAGCGGCATCTGCAGAAAGCGGGCGCCCGTCTCGCGGAACCGCTCGACGTCGCCGGTGGTGTAGAAGCGGTACGAGCCCAGGACGTCGCCCGGGCGCTCGAGGCCCTGCCGCAGTAGCATGGCCTCGACCTCCCGGGCGATCTCGGCGGCCGGGTTGATGAGCGTGACGTCGCGTCCCAGAAAACGCTGCAGCATGGGCGCGATGAGCGGGTAGTGCGTGCAGCCCATGATGGCCACATCCGGGCGCTGCGCCTTGAGCGGCTTGGTGAACCCACGCACGGCGTCGGCGAGTGCCTGGCTCGCCACGTCCCCGGCCTCGATGAAGTCGACCAGGCCGGGGCACGCCTGCTGGACGACCTCGGCGCCGGAGTCGAGGCTGTGGATCGCTCGCGGGTACGCTCCGCTCGCGACCGTCGCCTCCGTGGCGAGCACGCCGATCTTGCGGTAGCGCGAGGTCTCCACCGCGGCTCGCGCACCCGGCATGACCACGCCGATGATGGGTGTCTCGAACTCCTCCTGCAGCACCGGCAGTGCGGCCGAGGTGGCCGAGTAGCAGGCCACGACGATGAGCTTGCAGGGCACCGTCTCGAGGAACGCCGTCATCTGCCGCGAGAACAGCTCCAGCTGCTCGCGGCTCTTCTCCCCGTAGGGGAATCGCGCCGTGTCACCGACGTAAGCGAAGTGCTCGCCGGGGAGCTGCACGAGGCACTCGTGCAGCACGGTGAGCCCGCCCATGCCGCTGTCGAACATGCCGATGGGCAGGGCGGAGGGGTCTTGAGGGCTGTCGGCGGGAGAAGCGGTCATGTCGGGGCGCCGTGAGGCGTCCCGGTAGTATTCCCCACCGCGCGCGGCACTGTCCAGACGGCCGGCCGGTGTGATGCCCAGACATCCGTCCAATGACGCTCAAGCCCGCCGCGGGACCGTCCGATAGGTGCTGTGGGAAAGGATCTCGGAGAGCGCCGCGGAGGCAGGACGTGAGCCAGGAGGAGTACAGGATCGAGTTGTTCGTCTTCCCCGACGGGAGCCAGGTCGAGATGATCGTGTTCGACCGGCACGCCCGCCGGCGCGACGCGGCAGCTTCCGCCCCCAAGGCGCCGGCGCGGACGAAGACCGCCCAGGCGCCCTGCAGCGTCCCCTCTCCGCCGGCCGTCGACGAGCCCGACGCCGAGCGCTGCCCCATCTGCGGCGGCACCCTCGTGTATCCCGTGGACTGGGACCGCTCGGGTCCGGCCAGCTGGACCCTCGCCCTGCGGTGCCCCGAGTGCGAGACACGCCGCGAGGTGACGCTTGGCCGTGCCTCCGTAGAGCGCCTGAACCGCGAGCTCTACCAGGGCGCCCAGACACTGGCCCGAGAGGCCGACCGCATGATGCGGCGCAACTTCGAGGACGAGGTGGAACGCATCGTGACCGCGCTCGAGCGTGACCTCATCCTCCCCATGGACTTCTAAGGCACGGCGGCGGCCGCGGGCTTGGCCCCGGCCCCGCGCCCGCCGCTGTTCGTCAGCCACACGCCGGCAACCACCACGACGGCCGCCACCCCCTGGGCGGCCGTCAGCCGTTCTCCCAGCAGCACGTAGGCGCTCGCCACAGCCACCACCGGCGTGAGGTTGATGAACACGCTGACGCGGCCCGCCGGCAGGAACCGGAATGCGTAGTTGAGCAGCAGATACGCGAAGATCGAACAGACGATCGTCAGGAACAGGACGCCGCCGGCCGCCTCGGCGGTGGGCCGGCGGACCCCCACCACGAGCGCCTCCACGAGCGCCAGCGGCGCCATGAACAGCGCGCCGAACAGGTTCTGCCAGGCGGTCACGTACAGCGCGGAGCGGCTCACGAGCAGCCTCCGCGCCAGGATGCTGTAGACGCCAGCGGAGGCCGAGGCGGCCAGCACCAGCAGGTTGCCGGTGAGCGAGCCGCCGGCGGCGCCGGCGGCGGCCAGCACCAGAGCGACGATGCCGCCGAACGACAGCAGGATGCCGGCCCACTGGCGGCCCGTGGGCCGCTCGGCCGGCAGGAACGCCGCGATCAGGGCGACGAAGATGGGGATCGTCGCGATGAGAATCGCGGCCTCGGAGGCGCTCGTCCGTGCGATCCCCATGTTCTCAAAGCTGAAGTAGACGGTGAGGGAGACGAACCCGACGAGCGCGAGCCGCCCGAGCTCCGCTCGCGTCACCGGCTCGCGCACCGGCCGCAGGCGCCAGACGACCCACAGGATCGCGCCGGCAAGCGTGAACCGCAGCAGCGCGATGAGCAGCGGCTCGAACCCCTTGAGCGCCGTCTTGGTGGCGACGAACGAAAGTGCGAACGCCACCGTCATGCCGACGGCGGCGGCGTAGGCGGACGACGGCGGGCGGTTCTCCATGTGGCAAGACTACCGCAGCGGCGTAGCCCGTCCCGGACACATCAGTCTCTTGACCCGCCTCGTCTACTCCATATCATCTGACCCGGCGGGCCCGACGAGGCCACGCCACCTGTCATCGCGGGCGAAGGGGGAGCCGTGGACCACCGAAGTCATCAGCGCACGACGCAAGGCGGGAGGCGCCACGCCCGGCCGGCGCTCTTCCTCATGGGCCTGCTGGTCTGCCTGCTCCTGCTCCCCACCGCCACGGCCAACGCCGACGTGATGGCCAAGTACCGGACCAAGTACAAGAACAAGCTCACCTACTACCGCAATCAGATGGACTTCGAGTCCGATAGCTTCTACACCGCAACGAAGCAGGCCACGGAGTCGCACAGCGCCAACATCGCCGCGGCGCTCGCCGATCCGGAGCAGGAGGAGTACGTACCCCTGTTGCAGCAGGCGGCGCTTCACGATCGCTCACTGCTGCAGGCGACAGTGGCTACCTACCGCAGCAAGATGTATGCCAACATCGCCGCCTTCAGGGCCTCCGGCGTCAAGTGGTTCAAGACCAGGGCGGACAAGACCCGGTTCAAGGCCAGACTTACCACGATGCGCGGAGGCTTCGTCCAGATCTTCTCGGCGGACGAGGACCTCATGCAGGCCCTCTACCTGCTCGGCACCAACGCGGACATCGCCGGCGCCGCGAACGAGATCATGTCCGGTGACATGACCAAGGTCACGGCCGAGGACCAGTTCGACAAGGGGCTGAAGCAACTCCGCGCGTTGCAGTAGCGGCCACAGTCGTGATTCCAGAGCAGGAGACGGCTGCGCTCGGGGAGGCAGCCGGGCACTGCGCGAGACGAGTTGCGAGGGCCTGACTTGGCTGTCGGCGGACTCGGGATTCGATTGCAGACACCGCGGTCGGGCGACAGACGAGAGCCGGGCCGAGGAGAGTCCTCCGCGGCCCGGCCCCCAAAGACGCCGATCGGCCTACTCTGCCGCTTTGGGCAGCGCCTGCCCAGGTCTGGTCAGATTCCCTTCGCGAGCATTGCCATCCCGAACCGGTTCGTCCTCTGATCCAGGCAGGCCGAGACCCTCGACATCCACGTTCGGCAGGATGCGGTCGAACCAGGCGGGCAGCCGCCACGCGCGCTCGCCGAGCAGCGACATGACCGCCGGCCCGAACGCCATGCGCACGAGGAAGGCGTCGACGAAGACGCCGAAGGCGATCGTCTTGATGACCGGGTCCGCTTGCAGGGTGAACCCACCGAAGACGCTGAGCATGATGACCGCAGCGGCCACGACGACTCGGGCTCCGTGACGGAAGCCTATGGAGATCGCCTCGTTGGCCGTGTCGCCGCGCATGTGCTCCTCGCGGATGCGCGTCACGAGAAAGACCTCGTAGTCCATGGCGAGCCCGAAGAGGATCCCGATGAGGAAGATCGGCGCGAAGGCGAGGATCGGACCTGGGTTGCTCAGGCCGATCAGGCCTCGCTCTGCAGCATCCGCTCAACATCGGTCTCCTGCCGGATTGCCTGATCGATCCGTTCCATGTCCTCGAGAAGCGCGACGTGTGCTCTGCGTTGCTGCTCCGCCCGCACCAGGTACACGCAGGCCTGCTCGTGGTCTCGAGCTGCGAACTGGTCTCCGTCGCCCACGCGATGGTCGTCGTTCATACGGCCCCAGGGTCATGCGAGCGTGCTGGCCACGTGAGGCCCACGACTCGCGCTGACCCTCTCCGACTTGCCCGGAGGACGTTCAAACGATTCCCCGGCGCATCCCTAGCTCTCGCCCCCCTGTGATTTCAGGTAGGTCGCGAGCGGCTCGGGCATGCCCAGCGAGAAGCCCTGGGCGTAGTCGACCCCGGCCTTCCTCACCTCGGTGAGCGCGGCGTCGCTCTCCACGTACGCCGCTACGCTCGAAATGTGCAGGGCATCGCACATCTGCACGATCGCGTGCACGAACTGCTCGTCGGTGGGCTCCACCCCGAGACCCTTGGTGAGGCTTCCGTCGATCTTGAGGACATCCACCGGCAGGTGCCTGAGGTAGGAGAACGACGACACGCCGACGCCGAAGGCGTCCATCGAGAAACGGCAGCCCAGCCGATGCAGCTCGCGCACCATGGACGTGGCCTCGCCGATATTGCCGAGCACGGCGGCCTCGGAGACCTCCACGGTCAGCCGCCCGGGGTCGGCGCCTGTCGCGGCGAACTCCTCGCGAAGGACCTCGAGGATGCGCGCATCCGGGATCGTCCGTCCCGAGATGTTCACCGACAGCCGTGTCTGCTCGCCCACCGCATCTTCCTCGGCGAGCAGACGGATGGCGTGGCGCACGACCCAACGGTCGATCTCTCCCATCAGTCCGAGGTGGTCGGCCGCGGGGATGAAGTCCAGCGGAGCGATCAGATCGCCATCGTCCCCCACCATCCGCACGAGCAGCTCGTACTCCAAAGCCGGTTCGGACGCGAGGCCGCGGATGGGCTGTGCGTGGAGGACGAAACGGTCCTCTGCGAGCGCCGTCCTGATCTGGTCTCCCCACGAGGCACGGGAAGTCGACTCCTCGACCCACGCCGCCTGTGCGTCGTAGAGATTGACCCGACCGCGCCCCGACTCCTTCGCGTGATACATCGCCAGGTCGGCCGCGGCCATCACTTCCTTCGTCGTCGAACCGTGATCCGGATACAGGGCGATGCCGATGCTCACCGCCACCCGGATGGCGTGATCGGCCACCACCACTTCCCGCGAGGAGAACGCGTCGATCAGCCTCGCGGCCGCTCCCATCGCCTCCTTCTTCTCAGCGGCCGGGATGAGGATCGCGAATTCGTCGCCGCCCAGGCGGGCGATCACGCTGTAGCTTCGTATCTCCTTGCGCAGGGTCTCCGCGACGAACACGAGGAGCTCGTCTCCGGCCCGGTGCCCGAGGGTGTCATTGACGTCCTTGAAGTGGTCGAGGTCGAGCCAGATGAGGGCGCCGCAGCGGCCCAGCCGCCGCAACTCCGCGAGCTGACGTTCGAACTCCTCCTCGAAGCGCCGCCGGTTGAGCAGGCCGGTCAGTGAGTCGTGGCTGGCGACCTCGAGGAGTTCCCGATGCGATCGCTCCAAGGCTTCCAGCGTCTGCTGCAGCAGCTGTTCCGAGCGCTTGCGCTCGGTGATGTCGCGGAGGGTGACCACGACCTGCATCACGGCGCCCTCCGCATCGCGCACCGGCAGGGCGCTGAAGAGGAGGGTGCGCTGCTTGCCGGTCGATCGCAGGGAGAAATGCAGCTCCAGATCGGTCACGATCTCACCGGTGAGCACCTCGCTCACCGGTGACACATCGGGGGCCATCGCGCGCTCGTCGGCGTAGCGGATCTCGTAGCGCTCCCGCAGCTCAGCGAGGGTGGCGGGCGCATCCTGCGCGCCCGTCGCCTCGAGCAGCCGCCGCACCGTGGGGTTCGTGAAGGTGATGTTGCCCTCGAGATCGACGAGGACGACTCCGTCGTCGGTGTGCTCCAGGATGAGCTCGAGTCGACGTCGTTCGAACTCCGTCGCTTCCGACGAGGCCCGCAAGCGGCTCGTGATCAGCTCGTTCTCCCGCAGCGCCGCCTCCAGTTCCTCGGTCCGGCGACGCACCTGCTCCTGCAGCATGATCGTCGTCTGGAAGAGACCGAAGTCGGACCGCTCCGGGCTGGTGGCGGATTCGGCGCGCCTCATGAGGGCGTTGACGACCTTGTTGAGCCGATCGATCTCGGCCTGCATGGCCTGCACGTCAGGCTCACCGCCCGGGGGCTCTCCTTCAGGCATCGGGCGTCTCCGTGGACCGCGAGCCCAGGGCGATCCCGGTGAGGGTCTGGTTCACGTGCACGCCGCAGAACTGCTCTCCGTAGGTGTTGAAGCCCACGGCGTTGTTGCGCAGAAGGATTTCGCTGACACGACCCTTGAGGCCGCTCTGGGCGATCTCCAGCTTGCGAAGGATGCAGTCGCAGGCGAGCACGAGCTGGGGCGGGCCGATCTCGGCGCCCACCACGGAGAAAACCTTCTCCAGGTTGTCGACGAGATCGACGCCAAGAGCCGCGCGCAGGACCACCCCGTCCTCGATGGCGCAGAAGAACGTCAGGCTGCCATCGGGATTCGCCTTCTGGATGGAGCGCACGTAGTTGGCGCCGTCGATGAGGACCACGACCGGCGAGGCGGCAAAATGCATGGGATCGAGATTGCTCATGGGGACGCCAAGAATGCGCGCGTACTCCTCGGCGGCCGGCAGTCCATTGATCTCCTTCACGACGCGCTGAGAAGGGTCGGCATCGGTGACCACCAGCATCTCGTCGGTGGGCACGAAGTGCTGCGTCTTGAATGTCCTGAAAGGCAGGGGCGTGCTCGCCACGACAAGGACTGCACTGTCGGGGAAGAAACGGCCATCCGAGTAGACGTACGTACTGCCAAAGCTGAGGCCGTCGCCGGCCGAACCCCCGACCATCGGGATCTCGCCCAAGGCCTCCTGCAGTGCGTGCGCCAGCGGCTCCTCACGTATGGACAGCCCGTCGACAAGCAGAAAGGCAAAGGCGTTGTGGCCGTCGCGTCCTGGGGAAAGGTCCTCCAGTCGGCGCAGCAAGTCCTGCGCGAGGGCCTTGCCGTCCGCGATCTCGAGCGTCTGCAGGTGCTCGATGCGCCCGGTCACAGCCGTACAGGCGCCCGCAGCGAGACTCACCCCGGCGATGCTGTGATCGCGGTAGCCGGCGGGCCCGATCTCCCCCGCCGTCGTGCAACCCACGACCTGGACGCCTGCGAATAGGCGGCTCATCTCGGCCCCCAGAACGTCGCGGTCATACTCGTTGGAGCAGAAGAAGATGACCAACGCCATGTCGGGCTGCACCACCCCCGCATGGAACTCGTCGGCGGCGACGGCCGGATCAGCCGCACACGACTGCGCGACTCGGATGCTCTTCTCGCTTCCCATGCGGCGTCCTTTCGTCGCGAACGGTGACTGCCTCGCTATCGGCTCCGCGCCGAAGACCCCTCGTCGACAGGCTCATACCCAGGCAACGACCCCGGCCAAGCATGCTGAACCTCGAACGCGAGCTTCGAGCGGCCCCCCGTCACGCAGACCGGCTCAACACCCGCAGTGGCCGCGCCGCAAGACGGCCTACCCCGCGAAATCGGTCTCCCCTGAGGTGCTGGTGCCGTCGATCGCGCGCCGGCAGACGCGCCGCGCGCAGTGGGATTGGCGGCCGTCCATGTCAGGCCTGTGGCGTCAGGGGGCCCGCGCGCGGCTGCGGATCGCCTGGCCGATGTCTTCTCTCCCGGCTGCGACAGCCCATGGGCACGCGCACGGCGGCCGGCTCTCGCGCTATCAGAGGAAGTGGACCAGCGAATGGCAGGTCGCAGCTAGGCTGAGGCACGTCGAGCGGCGGGCGCCAGGTGGTCGCGCGGCCGCCGACACCGTGCGGCATGCCCGCGGACGTCACTCTCCGTCCGCCGCCGGCTCTATTCCGAGCGATGCCGCGAGAAGGCCACACTCGTTGAGGAGCCCAAGGACTTCGCTGCGAAGCTCAACGAGATCAGACCCCAAAGCCCCGGGACGACGCGGGGTCCACTCGGTGCGGCGTGGCGACCGACACCTATCTGGGGTCTTGAGCGTCCAAGGCAGTGGACTCGTCAGAGCAGGGATCGTACTCGCGGAAGTCGCCCTGTGTAGGCGAGAACTGGTGCACCTTAGTGGACAACTCTCGAACCTTCGGCACGAGTTGAGGCGGCTGCTCGAGTCCCTCTAGCCGTCAAACAGATACTGGACCTAACTAGACAGCTCTCGGACTTGCGTCGTGAAGTCCAGCGCCTAGCAGATACGAATATTCTAACATAATGATGCCGTGGCTCTTAGCCGAACGTCGGAAATTCATCACCAAACACAATGCGCCAAAGACGAATTGCCTCATGATGGTTGTCCGACAGCTCTGCGCTGACTTGCGAAAGCGCGCCGACACCAGCCACTGCCGCTAGAAACGCTGCGGTTCCTCCTATGAGCCTGTCGACCCAACGCCATTTCTTGGCATGCTCGAACTGGGTCTCGGACGCTGACATTGCACTCTCATGAATGCGCTCGCCCTCTTTGCGGACTCATCGCGCCAACTACTTCCGGCTCCTTTGTCTGCTAGCTCCTTCATACGACCAATTATACTCCTTGGCTTCATTGTTCCTGTGTGCCGCCTGAGTTCTGGCTGTCGACTTCGCCGAGGTGCTCAGCCAGAAAAAGAAACGCCTTGGCGAGCTTCTCGATGTCCGGCGGATTCCTGTGGATGGCGGTGAGCGGACCTCGTCTGGCTACGTATTTGCCGTTCGGCAGTGGATAGCTGCCCTTGGGCCGGCCGGCGAGTGCCCTATCGCTTGCGTTCCGCAGCTGATCCGCTCGCTAGTCCGCGAAACGTAGCGTCTGAGCAGGCATTATGTGCGTACCTTGGCGAACATGGCGTGTATCTATGCCCGAAGCCGGGGCCCGGTAGCGGCTAGGAG
>Ga0209269_1001204_pt1 | contig 14779 bp, 12 predicted proteins | sample MTBAKMMethaMetaG_FD_187455 | JGI IMG/M metagenome (GOLD analysis project Ga0209269, IMG submission 187455) | Enrichment culture microbial communities from Arthur Kill intertidal strait, New Jersey, USA, that are MTBE-degrading - MTBE-AKM (Arthur... | ecosystem: Environmental > Aquatic > Marine >... | reverse complement strand
TTCCCCGGTGAGGAGGGACTCATCGATAATGAGACGGGTTTCATGGAGGAGACGGATATCAGCCGGAACCCGGCTTCCCGAATCGAGAAAGGCGATATCCCCGGGTACCAGCTCCTGTGCCGGGATGCCCCTTTCTGTTCCCTCCCGGCGGACACGGGAGCGTATCTCCAGGAGCTGCCGGAGCCGGCTGGCGCTCCGTTCCGCCTTCCATTCCTGGACCAGCCCGATGATGGCGTTCAGCATCACGACGGCTGATATGAAGAGAGCGTCCCTGACATCACCGATCAGGACCGAGATCAGTGCGGCGGCAATGAGGATGTAGATCAGGGGGTTTTTGAACTGGTGGAGAAAGATGGTGCCGATCCCCGGACCTTCCTGCACCGGGAGGGCGTTTGGCCCGTAGTCGGCGAGGCGCAGCGCGGCCTCCTGGTCGGTAAGCCCCCTGAACGATGAGCGGAGCTTTGTAAAGAGCTCCTCTTCTTCGAGGGCATGCCAGGAGACGCCCGGCGGTGCACCCGGGCGGGATGGTTCGGCATCGTCGTCTGGCCGGGTCACGATGGTCTCACTACTGGTAGATTAGGGAGGGGGATACTTCAAGCCTGATGGTCGAAAACCTCACCCGGAGAACCCGGACCGTTGGTCGAGGTTTAAAAAAAGTGGTTATTTCCTCCGCCCCGCGATAGCGACGGCCAGAATCCCGAGTGCAAGGACGACCAGGGCTGGGGACAGCGGTATAATGGTCGGCGCCGCAGGGACCAGGGTCGCATCGACCGGCGTGGTCTGCCCGGCGGCGACCTGCACGGTTGCCTGCCAGTCGGCGTATCCATCGAGACGGATCAGGAGCTGGTGAGTGCCGCCGGTGACCGAGGGAAGGGTGATCGGGGTGATGCCCATGTACACATTATCAAGGTAGACCTGCGCCGTAGCGGGGTTGGAAGCAACGGTGAGGGTCCCGGTGCCGGGAACCGGCGTGGGAGGAACGGTCGGGCTGACCGAGAGGGTGCGGCTGATGGTGGTGGTCTTCCCGCCCATTACCTCCACCTGCCCGACCCAGTCCTGGAAGCCGGAAAGAGAGAGGCGGACCTGGTGGGTGCCGACCGAAAGACCGCTCGCGATCTGCGGGGAGGGGCCGTAGTAGATACCGTCAACATAGACCGATGCCCCCTGGGGGATGGTGGTGGCGTAGATTGAGCCGGTATCGGGGGTGATCGCACTCAGACTCGCAGAGACGTGGGTGTTCTTCCCGGGGCTGACCGAAATAATCGTGCTCCAGGTCTGGTACCCGGATTTGCTGACCTGGATGGTGTGCGACCCCGGCGGGATGTTTGAGAAGGTGCAGGGCGTTATCTGCGAAGAGCTGTCATCCAGGATGGCAGTGGCCTGGGACGGTACGGAATCGACCGAGACGCTGCCGTACTGGGTGATCGGCGTGAGGTAGGCCATCACCTGGATGGTCTGGCCGTCGTCAGGGTTGCCCTGGTAGGCAGAGACCCAGTCCTGGTACCCGGAGAGGGTGACCCGGATGGTGTGCCCGGGGGTGCCGGTCGGAGAGACCTCGACAGTCACCGGGGTGAGCCCTTTGTACACGTTATCGAAGTACACATTCGCCCCGATGGGGGATGAGGCGATGGCATAGTACCCCTTTCCTGCCCCGGGCATATGGGTGGGCTGGGTGACCGGGATGAAGACCAGGTCGGCATGGATGGGGATGGTCTCCCCGGCCAGGGGATTGCCGATGTAGGTCTTCACCCAGGCCTGGTAGCCGTCAAGGGAGAGGCTGATGGTGTGCTGCGGTGGCGCGGTGGTGTACACCGGGATTGTGGCCGGCGTGGTGCCGGCGTAGTAGCCGTCAAACGAGATCGCCGCCCCGGACGGGGTGGACGTGATGGAAAAGTATCCCTGGTTTCCGCCGATGCCATCAGCAGCGGCGGCAGGGAGGACGATGAGGGCGGCCACAATAAGTATGGCCGGAACAAGGAATCGTGACATGGTTCTGCTCCGTTCTGGAAAAGGAGTCGGTTCCCAGCCATAAGAACCCTGCGGCTTCATCTCCCGGGGGCCCCGCGTGGGGGGTCGTCTGTGCAGGGGGGGTATTGCAGACACTGCCTTACTCCAGAATGTGCTGGCCGGGAAATGCAGGTCCCGGAACCCTGCTCCCTTCCAGGACAGTGCAGGGTGCCTGTCGAAGTTTTCAATTCCTGGTCGCCCGTTGGTGGGGCCATCCCGTCATGGGTATGGGCAGCCGGATTCCTATTCCGGGAGATTTCCGTCGACGATGCCGGGCCGGAGCCGTCCCTTCTTCCCGATGACATCGGAGACCGCGACCCGGCAGATGTGGGTGGAGAGGATGTAGCTCTCCTCGAACAGGTCGAGCCCGCCTTCCGCAAAGTCATCCAGCCCGAGCGGGATGGAAGGTGTGTCAGACGGCGGCCTGTGCGAGACCGGGCAGACAAAGAGCACCCCGTCCTCTCCGGTACCGACCACCACGACCGGCCGGACTTTCGGCATGATGTTCCTGCCCATCCGTACCGGGACGAGCAGCACGTCGCCGGTTCTGAAGTGTCCCATGGTAATCAGGGGAAGAGATCGGGGTCGCTCCGGCTTAAACCGTTCGTTTCCCTGATCCGGTTACCGGACGTAGGGGTGACGTTCGCAGAAGCTGAGAGATCGCGGGTTCGAGCACGGAGCACTGCACCATGCTCCGCGAACCTTTTCTCATCCGGGAACGATTCTTCCTGCATGAAGCGGCTCTACCGGTCACGGACCAACCGGATCCTCGGCGGAATATGCGGCGGGCTTGGAACCTACTTTGACACCGATCCCAACATTCTGCGGATCCTCTGGGTGGCACTCACCATCCTCTCCGTGGGGGTCGGCGTCATCGCCTACATCGTCGCCTGGATACTGATCCCCGAAGAACCGGAAGTCCAGGACGCTGCCTACACGGTGTACTGATCCAGCACCTCCATCTTTACTTCATCATCCCGTACTTCTCACCACGAACATCCACCGATGGTATCGATGGGGCCGGAATCCCGCAGGCCAGGTCACGGGGTAGGGCATCCCGGGCAAAATCCCGGAAAAATTTCCTTTTTTCTCCGAACCGACACTTTAAAGGAGCTTCGGCCCCCAATAGTTTACTACGACGAATAGTCTTCCGACGGTGGTGTCCATCATCATCCGGCACAGGAGTTGTTTTACTGTCTGCACAACATAATCCCCGAAACACCGGACCCGCGCCAGAAATAGTCCGCGTACGGCTGCCGAAAAAGAGATTCCAGGAACAGTTTGCCCGTGCTGAGTCAATGCTTGGTGCCAACCATATCACGGTCAGGTGCGCTGACGGGGTCACCCGTATGGGCAGAATAAAGGGAAAGATCAAGAAACGGCTGTGGATCCGTGAAGGGGACCTCCTGATCGTCATCCCCTGGAGCTTCCAGGACGAAAAGTGCGACATCTACTACCGGTATACCCGTCCGCAGGTTGACTGGCTGCAGCGGAACGGTCATCTCAATCTCTGATTCTTTTTTCCCATTCCGACCCTGGTTCAGCCTGCTCTTGCTCCCACAGCAGGAGCTTCGCCTGGACCCGATCTCCAGGTCTGTTCCTGATCACACTACCGCTCTTGTCTGGCACCTGCCATGTCCTGGATCTTGGGGAGTTCATGATCCAGCCATTATTCCTTTCCGATATCGTACAGGTACCCGGATTTTCTATAGCACAGATTCCCTGAGTGTACCTGAATAAGATTCGTGGAGGACGGGTGCAACCGGGTTCTCTAAAAAAGGTGAAGTTATCCTGACCGTCTCCGCACCGACAGGAAGAGGACCCCGAGAGCGGCAAGGATAGTCACCGGGAGGAGCCCGGTCACGGTTGGAGTCGGGGTTGGCGACGGGGTGAGGGTGGCGGTCAGCTGGGTGGTCTGACCGGCGACGACCTGGGCGGTTGAGCTCCAGTCACTGTATCCCGAGAGCTTCAGGAGCACGGTGTAGGAGCCGGGGGTCAGGCTGTCCAGGGTAATCGGGGTCAGGCCCCGGAAGACGTTGTTCAGGTACACCTCCGCGCCATCGGGGGATGAGGTGGCCGATATTTCCCCGGTGGTCGGGTTTGGCACCGCGGTCAGGGTGATGGTGAGGTCGTAGTTCTGTCCGGCTACGACGTTCTGGTTAGCCGTGTAGTCCTGGTACCCTGCTTTGGAGAGCAGGAGGCTGTGGACACCGGGTGTCACCTGGGTGAAGACCAGCGCATGAGCAGCACTGGTCTGGCCCACGTAGACCCCGTCACCATAGACATTGGCCCCCGGCGGGTTGGACCTGATGCTCACCGTCGCGTACTGCGGCTGCTGGTCAGGGGTCAGGGTCGGACTGAGGTAGGTCGTAACACCGGAGCCAATGCTGACCGTCCCGGTCCAGTCCTGGTAGCCGGCCTTGGTCAGCCGTACGGCATGGCTCCCGGGGGCCAGGTTGCCGACAAAAGTCGAGGTAACCCCCCGGTAGCTGTTGTCAACATAGACAGCGGCCCCGCTGGGGTTCGAGTCCACCTGGAGCGATCCGGACGTCACCGTGGGATTCAGGACGGCATTGATGTACGCGGTCTGGCCCTGGTAGACGTTCACATTGGTGTAGAACGTCTGGTAGCCGGAGAGGTACACGGAAACCTCGTGAGAGCCGACCGGGACGTTGGTGTAAGTGTACGGGGTGGTAGCCGACTGGGAACGGTCCAGGGTCACCGTAGCCCCGGAGGGTGAGGAGATCACCTGGATGTTCCCGACCTGCTGGCTCGGGGCAAGGTTGGCAGTGATGGTGATGGTCTGTCCAGGACCCGGGTTGCCCTGGTACGATGAGGTCCAGGTCTCGTATCCAGGGTAGGTGATCCGGATCGTATGGCTGGGACTGCCCGTGGTGGAGACGGTGACGGTGACCGGGGTCTCACCCCTGAAGATGTTGTCGAAGTACACATCCCCACCCGAGGGGAAGGATTGGATCAGGAAGTAGCCCTGCTCGCCACCCGGGGCTGGCAGAGTAACGGCGCCGTCGCTGCCGCTCACCGGAACGGCCAGGGCGATGGCAAGAATTGCGACGAAAAGGATGTACAAACGCATGGAAATATACCTCCAAATGGTATACCCGTAATCCACTGTGAGGTTATTTTAACCTGTCGATACCTGGAAAAAGGTCGGCCTCTATCACCGGATTGCCACGGAGAAAACGGTTCTTCACGGGACCTGCGAACCGGGGCCGAAAATCTGATCCTCCGGGATGAGACGATAAAAAAGAATTACGTGGGGTTGATATTCGAGAACGGCACCTGCATATCGATCACGGTATAGGTCGAGCCGTCCACGTACGAGACGTTCACAATCACGCGGTCGGTCTTCGTGGTCCCGTTGAAGAGGATTTGCGTCCCCTTGGATGGCTTGAATGCCGATTTCGGTGGTTCGTAAATCCCGTCTGAACGGATCACGGTTGCCTCCATCAGGGTGGCATAACCGAGACCGGATCCGCCTTCAAACACCACCGAGATCCACGGGTTGGTGGAGATGGGGTTCTTCTGGACCTGGATGCTCACCCCGTAGATTGGGGGGACCACGCTGGTCGGCTGGGGCTCGAGATCCGGTGCCGCGGTCGGCACCGGGGTCGCTTCGGTTGTCGGCGTGCCAGGGGGAGGTGCTACCGGGCTCGTGCACCCGGCAATCATCATGACGGCAATGCACGAGATGAGAAGGGCGATGATGACTTTCATGGACATAACATGCCTGACCTGCCTTAAATTAATTTCGAACCTGCGGGTTATGGGGGCACCTGACCATCCGGTTGCCAATCGATAGAAACCTTATTTTGTGCTCGCGCCAGCAACAGCATACTGTGGATAATACGGGGGTTCCATGGCTTCAATCACGGTCTATGACGGGGCAGATGGTATCGGCGGGAATAAGATCTACGTCGAGGAGAAGGGGAACGGGGTCTTCCTCGATTTCGGCAAGAACTTCGGAAAATACGGTCTGTTCTACGAAGAATTCCTGAAGAACCGCGATTCCCGGGGCATCCACGACCTCATCCACCTCGACCTCATCCCGAAACTCAACATCTACCGCCCGGACCTCATCCCTTCAGATGTCGATCTCTCACCGTATCCCCGGCCTGAAGTCGCGGCCGTCCTCCTCTCCCATGCCCACGTCGACCATTCCGGCAATATCGGGCTGCTCGATATGCGCATCCCCGTCGTTGCCTCGCCCCTCTCCATTGCCATCCTCAAGGGCATGCAGGATTCCGGCATCTCATCTGTCGACAGCGATGTCGCCTACATCTCCCCGAAAGTCCGGAAAGAAGGCGGCCTTTTCCTCGGTTCTGACCGGCTGTCCCCGCACCAGGGTCGGGACTTTTACTGCACCGCCACCCCGGGGGAAGGTCTCCTCGACCTCCTCTCCCACCGGCCGGGCCAGGACGCGAAGAATGCCAAGAATTTCGAGCCCGGTACCTGCAGCCCCCTCGACACTGCCACCCTCCCCTTTCACGTCAGGGCCTATGAGGTTGATCACTCGATCTACGGGGCTCTCGGATACATCCTCGAAGGAGACACCACCGTCGCCTACACCGGGGACTTCCGGCTCCACGGAAAGCAGGGTGACAAGACCCGGAATTTCGTCCACCAGGCGAAAGACGCATCGGTCCTCATCATCGAAGGGACCCGGGTAAGCCGCCAGACCGGGCCGGAGGGAGATGAGCGGGAGCCTTCCACCGAGGCGACAGTTTTCGAGACCTGCCGTTCAACGGCAGAAACGACGACGGGGCTCATCATCGCCGATTTCTCCCCCCGGAACTTCGAGCGCCTGGAGACCTTCCTCGCCATCGCGGAGAAGACCGGGCGGAAGCTGGTGGTGATTGCCAAGGATGCCTACCTCCTCCATGCCATGGAGTGTGCCGATGGCGTGTGCCGGTACCGGCCGGTCGGGATCTACCGGGAGCTGACCGACCAGAGCCGGCGGAAATGGGAGAGCGAGGTGGTCGAGGCGAAGGCCGGGGAACAGTACGTGTCCCACCTCGATATCCGGAATAATCCCGACCGGTACATCCTCTGCTTCTCCTTCTTCGATATGAAGCATCTCCTGGATATCAAGCCGGAACAGGGGACCTACATCTACTCGTCCTGCGAGGCGTTTTCCGAGGAGATGGAGATCGACTTCGTGCGACTGGGGAACTGGCTGAAACGGTTCGGGATCCGGTCCTCCGGGTTTTCTATCGGTGAGAACGGCAAACCTCTCTTTGATCCATCGTACCATGCTTCGGGCCATGCATCGCGGGAGGACCTGGAGTGGGTGATCGGAGACGTGGACCCTGATCTGCTGATCCCGGTGCACACGATGGGGCGTGAGTGGTTTGCGGAGCAGTTTGATTCGGCGGTGACGCTGGAGGAAGGGGAGAAGATCCATATCTGACACCCTCACCCAGCGGATGAAAAGGTATGTGCGGACGTCAGGCGCTCATCATGGGGCCGATTGCCATTACCGGTTCACCACTCTATTTCTGCCATGAGATCCAATATCGGATAATCGCCATACGAGGGGAGCACTATGGGAGACAGCATAAAGGTGGGAATCATCATCTGCGACCGGTACCGGACCTGCGCCGGGGGGAAATGTATGCGGGCGCTTCGCAACCGTGAAGGTGCCTTTGCACGGTACAGGGGAAAGGAGGTGGAGCTTGTCGGGTTTGCAACCTGCAACGGATGTCCCGGAGGCAACGTTGAGTACGTCCCGCAGGAGATGAAGAAGAACGGTGCCGACGTCATCCACCTTGCCACCGGCATGGTGGTCGGGTACCCGCCCTGTCCGCGGATTTTCTACTTCTCCCGGTTCATCAGGGAAAAATATGGCATGGAGGTGGTTGTCGGAACCCATCCCATCCCCCAGAACTACTACACCACGCATACGCATCTTGGGACCTGGGATACAAAGGCATGGAAAGACCTGATCGCTCCAACACTCACCGATGAGCAGACGCGGCTATCATACGATTAATAATTTTTGGATGGATCCTGCACGGGCGGATATCCTGGAGAGGGGTTCCCTGACCCCGGAGTGTTGCAGGAGCGGTCCTGAATTGAACATGGATGCACCTGTTTTTCTTTACGCTTTCTCCGGCAGCCGGTCCCGGAAATACCAGAAGACGATAGCGAGTGCCACGTAGGCAAGGGCCACGAACCAGCCGAACTCCCCGAGCATCATGCTCCCTGCTTCCGTGGGGGTGGTCAGCAGGGGGTAGAACTGCTGGATGAAGAAGTTCCAGAACCCGTGGAACAGGATGGCGGTCCAGACGCTCCCCGATACCAGCCGCAGCCAGGCAAGCACCACCGCTGCGCCCATCACCGAGGGGATGAAGACCGCCAGCGAATAGCCGATCGAGCCGGTCCCGTGGTAGGTGCCAAAGAAGATGAGCGGGAAGTGCCACGAGGTCCAGATGGCACCGGAGAGCAGCGCCAGTTCCGTGAACCCCATGAACCGGTCCAGTTCCGGCACGAGGAAACCCCGCCAGCCAAGCTCCTCCCCGGCGGCGGCGAAGCAGTTGAACAGGATAAGGGAGAGGAAGGTCGGGACAAAGGCGACCGAGAACACCCGTGCTGCCCCGGCATCGCTGAAGGGTGCGATCCCGGAGAGCCAGGCTGCGCCAAACATCGCCAGTCCGACGGCGATCGGCAACAGCATGCTCATGAGCAGCCATTTAGACTCCCCGGGATACAGGCCGAATCCCCGCAGGTTCCGCTGGAAGTAGAGGCGGGTGACGATCGCGGCCAGTGCCGGGCACCACATAGCCCCGACAGCGAAGAGAAGAAGGCGGGTAGCGTTCTCTGCCACCGGCGCCGTGGTGGCGGTCAGGTACCAGAAGACGGAGGAGAAGAGGAAGGTGAGGATGACGAAGGAAAGCACGGTGACCAGGGGGTTTGCCGGTTTCCTCGCGGGGAGCGGGTTCTGCATTATCGAGTGTCTGGCGTGGTTGGGATTAAAGGTGGTGGTCGAAGGGAGGATATCGAGGTCTCTGCGGACGAGGAAGGGGTTTCATGGGCTTTCTGCCGGCATTCAGAAGGATTTTATAGTCCCTCACTGAGTGGGAAGCTATGATAACGCTTCGGGACCTCGTTCTCATCAGCCTCGTTCTCCTCCTCCTTCCCGCGGGTGTATCGGCACTTGCAACCTACAGCGGAGGACAGGTGGTCATCGATGAACCGGTGAACGACGATCTCTTTGTATCCGGAGGCATGATCGAGATCAATGCCCCGGTCGAAAGCGTGATCGCCGCCGGCGGGACTATCACCATCAACGCCCCGGTCGCCGGGGATGCCATTGCTGCCGGAGGGACGATCACTGTCAATGACCGGATCGGCGGAAAGCTGGTGGCGGCCGGGGGCGATATCACCGTGAATGCGGAGGTGGGCACCAATGCCGTGCTGGCCGGCGGAACGGTGACCCTCGGAAAAGAGGCAACCGTGCTCCGTGATGCAATGGTATCGGGAGGCCAGGTGATCAACGCCGGCCAGGTCGCCGGGAACCTGACTGTCCGGGCCCAGACCTTTGATAACCGGGGAACGGCCGGGAACCTTGATGTCCAGCTGGCAGATCCCGGCAGGGATTTTTCCCGCATCTTCCATGTCTTCGGCATCATCTTCACCCTCGGCATGCTGATCCTCGGCCTCGTCCTCCTCCACTTCCTGGAAAACCGGTTCCTCGCCGTGGAAGAGGAGGTGCGGGAGTCCCCCCTGATCAAGACTGTCGCCGGGTTCTTCGCGATCATCATCGCCTTCATCCTCCTGGTCCTGATCTCCATCACCGTGGTGCTGCTCCCTATCGCCCTCCTCCTCTGGGCGTTGTTCTTCACTGGCCTGCTGCTCTCGACGTTGTTTGTCTCCCTCGCCTTCGGACGGGTAATCGCGGAATACCTGAAGTGGGAGGCTCCTCCCTGGCAGCTGTTCATCCTCGGTTTCGTCATCCTGAACCTGGTATTCAGGATCCCGGTGGCAGGAATCATCGTCCTGCTCATCAGCGTAAGCCTGGGGAGTGCTGCCTTCTTCCATACTATCTACCAGAACCTGGACACACTCCGGGGAGTGGGTGGCGGGGGATAACCTCCGGTCAATTATTTTTGGGAGCGGCAAGGACAATGTAACGAGGGAGGATTCTGCTTTTCTTCCCGGAGGTTATTGAAGAATCTTCGTGTTACGTGAGAGAATACCGTATTGTCATCTCTTCACGCATTTCAGCGTGAATGCGGGTATGGTGCTGTCTTCTTCTCCTGTTCCCACAGCCCGATCAGGTTCCCTTCAGTGTCGATGATGGTCACCAGGGTTCCCACGGTATCGAGCGTCATTCTCGGGCAGAGGATTTTTCCACCCAACCCCTCTACCTTTGCAAGGGCTTTGTCGATATCTTTCACCACGACGTACATCAGCGCACGGGACGATGGTTCCTCTCGCTGATACAATCCTCCCATATTGAGTGTGTCTTTCCTGGACTTCCCCGTGGCGATATTCCAGTATTCCACCGGAATTCCCGGCACCCGGCTTGGCATGAAATCCCACCCGAGAATGTCGGTATAGAATTTTTTTGCCCGCTTGATATCATCTGCAGGAACCTCAAAATAGGATATGTTCGACATAGATTCTGACATGGTGAGCAGAAATCAAATACATTCCTGTCACCGGATAATCCTGATTATGGTTGTTTCCCTGGTGAATAGTGGTTACTATTCAGGGAGTGAAGTGCTGAATGCACTCTCCTGAAAAAGCCCCTTTCCCCCCGATCATACCGGGTGAAGTGAATCAATTCAATGGTGAACTATTTCAAAGGCATACAGGGGAAAAATAACCCAGTCATAGCTTTGATTCTCTAAAATCAGCATCATCAACAACGATCTGCCGCCAGAGCGGGCTGTCTGACAAAAAAGAGAAAATTAATACCGGGGAGTCCTGTGGCTCGGAAGGCACTCCTGGCAATAGACAGGTCTGCCCTGCGTAGGCTTAAACGGTACTTCACAATCCTTACCACAGTCTGAACAGACTACTTTTGTCATTTCACGGGGTCCGAAATTTCTCGGGCCGCCAAAATTTGATTTATACATGGTTTTACTCAAACAGTTCGAAAAACTGTATATACTCGTTGGTTGCCCGAGATAATAAAGCACGGTATCGTTCCCTGGGAAAAACTTCAAATTTCCGTTTATTTTGAGAAAATTCGTTTTTAATTATTATTTTCCAGAGTGCCTGGTGAAGAAGCGCCAGCCATGAGCGAAATGGAGCCCGTAGATACCGTTTTTTGTGCTCGCGCGGAAATGCGGCTGAAACAGTGTCGTCATAGACCCTGCGATATCCGTCTCTCTGATATTATTCGATCGTGAAATTCTCAAGTTCGAACACATCGCCGGTATCTATAGAGAGAGTTATCCCCACCGGCCCTTCACTCCCGGTTCCGGCGATTCCCCGGACGATAATGACCGATCCATTCAGCGCGAAGGTGGTCAGGGTATCTGATGTGCTCTCCGGTGACGCGGACACCACGGTATTATACCAGCGGGAAACTTCGACGGGATCGCGGGTTGCTACCTCGATGCTCCTGATGCCGGTCACCCCGTTGGGATGGTTTGTCAGGTTTCCGTCCGGCACCCGGAGGGACCGTGGCGTGTCGTCCACGATGAGGAACGGCACACACGTCGCATACCGGGACACGGGTACCGCAACATGCCATCGCACCACGATCCCGTCGGGTCGCGTTCGTGACATGGGAATCGGGCCGGCAAGGACAACCCCTCCGCGTTCGGCCAGCACCTGTACTTCAGAGAGGTTGAGCCCGGGAGCAGAGACGGCAAAGTCTCTCAGGCCTATCCCCTGTGCGAGGTGCAGCATGAACCGCTTCTGCATCGCATCCGATCCTGCCATGGCGGTATCGAACGTATCCGTGGCTACAAGATGGTGCATTTCGGCAGCCAGGGACGGGTCGGTCGGGGCGAAGAGTTCCAGGTAACTCCCATCCCTGAACGGGATGAGTGCGTTCTCTGTGAGGTTATCCGTATGTTCGCCTCCCGAAACGACATTGAATCCCGCTTCGCTGAATGTGTCCATGGATGCCGTAAGGTTCTGCACAACGATGACCGCGTGGTCAATCCTCCATGCAGTACTGCCCGCGGGTACATCGTTCGTACCGGTGCTCCGGATACCAGTGCAGCCGGCTGCAGCAATGACCGCCACCAGGAGGAGGAGTGCCAGGATGGGATACAGCGAAACAGGTCTCATGTGCAGATATCCTGGAGTGTACTTGGGTAGACGGGGTGTAATAACAGCTCACGTTTCAGGCCCTGAAGAATTCCTCAACGATGCCAATAAGAAATAATTTGATTTCTTAAAAGAGTATGTAAAAGAAAACTCCAGGGTGGATGTGCATGAAATACAGGGTTCATCGATTCGATATCAAAATGTCTGATGATCAACAAAGATTAGAGCAATTTTTGAATAATCTGGAAGGAGAAGTCGTATCGATTATTCCAAACATTTCAAATACATCTATTTTCCAAATTTATGGGGTTACCCGTAAAATTGACTTCCTTTTCATAGTAGAGAAGGTGAAACCATGACAAGCAAAAAGGCTCTGTAATTCCTCAATACTAACGTCAAACGACAACAAAGGGGAGGGAGGAGATCAGTTCAGGCATTTCCGGTTACTTCCGCTGGACCCATTGATGGCGTATCCGGTTCAATGCCCTCTGCCGGTGGTGAAACGCCTCGGTGTATCTGGTTCTTTCCCGGCGAGGGGATCCTGTATGATTTCTGAGTTCCTGGTATGTCGGAGAACCTATTGGGAAAGCGTGTCCTGCCCACCATCTCTGTCAGGATTTCCTGGTATGTCCGTTTCATTCCGGGATGGTCCATTCCGTATCATTCCATCAGCAATCAGGGTAGTGCACCTCTCAATTTCGGTTTCGTTCAGGAGAGAGTCCCCCGGAAAAACTCCGACAAATGTCGAATGTTTATACCCCTTTATTTCCTGTCAAAGGAATCTGTTTTCCTGATGGAGCGAGGCTGTTTCTGTATCGTACACCGTTATTTCCTGTCCAGGGAAGCTGGTATCCTTACATCCTGCATCTGCATCAGATTCCGGAGCATCCTCTCTCGCCGGGGCAATCCCTTCCGCCAGACCCGCCGGATCCTCCCGGCAGGATCTCGTAGCACGTGCACCCGTCCGGTGGCGCCAGGACCCAGCACTCCATCCGGACACAGGCCGGTGTCTTGAACAGCCGGGAGAGAGAGAGTCGGATGAGAATCCTTCCATAGATTTTAAAAATGGCCGGTCAGGATCTGGTTCTCAGCTGGTACGGGGTGCACCAGCTATCATCGTTGGCGATAAAAGAGGGGATATTGGTTGGGTGAGTAAGGAGGCTGGACGAGACTGCCCGGAGGGGAGATCCCGTCATGGTGGAATGCAACGATGGCCGGGAGCGTTCAAAACCGGCCCGGAGGTTCACCGCGATCCTGGTCCTGCCGATGATACAGGGGGTTGTGCATACCCCGCGATGATACCACCTTTCACGCCGCGGCGACCAGGCATGCGACGAAGTTCCAAATCATTGCCGAAGGGGGATTCGTTTTGTGGTATAAATGATTTTTGAACCGCGAGGTTATATGGAGGGGGTGGAAACGCGGTGGTGCAGGGGGGCTTTCCACGACTCATGGTCTCAAAGGTAGTCCTCGTTCAGTGACTATGAGCATCGGTGATGGGCACGGCATGAACCAGACCTGATTCCCTGTCTGGAAGAACCAGGAATTATCCGGGCCTTCCCGGATCCGTACTGCTCCAGTCCCGGAAGGATCTCCTGCCCCGGTTCTCCGTAACCTTATTGACCAGCACGGTGGAGAGTGTATTCATGAGCCCGCCACCTCCCGCCAGCCGCTTCCTGGTGGTTCCCATCCTCCTTACCCTCCTGCTGATACTTCCGGCAGCTGCCAGTGTTCCAACGGTTATCATCACCAATTACACCGTAAGCCCCTCAGTCCTCCTCCCCGGCGAGGAGGGAATTGTCACGGTGATCGTGAAGAATACTGCCGATACCGCACAGCTGACCCAGTCCTATTTTTCCGATACGACGGAGACCACTACCAGCGTCGATATCAACGCCCCCATCGACAGTGTCACCATGGTGGGGGAGGGGATCGAGGTTGTCAGCGGGGGCTACCAGCGGGTTGGTGATATCGGACCGGGACAGTCCATCCCCATCTCGTTCCTGATCCGGGCGCCGGCACAGGCCGGTATATACTTCCCCGAGGTATGGATCCGGGTATCTGATGCCCGGAGCCTGAAGTACCCGATCCCGGTAAACGTGAACAGCGAGGTGAACATCCAGAAGAGGCCCCTGATCAGCATCCGGAAGGATCTTCCGGACAGCGTCACGCCCGGTACCGATTTTACGGCGACCCTGGTCCTGGAGAACCGGGGCCAGCTGGCAGCAAACAACCTGAGGATGACGGTGACGACATCGACCCCTTCCATCACCCCGAAGACGCCGAGCACCTACCACATCGAACGGCTGGGACAGGGGGAGATGAGCCCGATCACCATGGAGTTTTCGACCGACCGGAACGCCCCGCTCGGCCTCCAGCCGGTCCGGCTCTTCCTGGAGTACCAGGAACCTGACGGTTCGTTCCAGCAGCAGATCGAAATCCTTGGCGTCAATATCAGGGGCAGGGCCCAGGTGGACATTTCCCAGATCACCACGGATCCGGCCAGGATCCAGGACGGGGACGA
>Ga0209269_1001201_pt1 | contig 14841 bp, 17 predicted proteins | sample MTBAKMMethaMetaG_FD_187455 | JGI IMG/M metagenome (GOLD analysis project Ga0209269, IMG submission 187455) | Enrichment culture microbial communities from Arthur Kill intertidal strait, New Jersey, USA, that are MTBE-degrading - MTBE-AKM (Arthur... | ecosystem: Environmental > Aquatic > Marine >... | reverse complement strand
GCACGCTTCGAAACCCATTCCTTGTCTTCCCAGCCGTTCCTGATGATCTCACCCATCAGGCAGTTGAATATAGCCACATCGGTACCGGAGTAGAAGGCACCATAGAGGTCTGCCTGCTTTGCGGTGGGCGTAAATCGCGGGTCAAAGACGATGAGTTTCCCACCATTTGCCTTTGCCTGCATCACCTTGCGCCCGATCAGCGGGTGTTGCTCGAAGGTGTTGCTCCCGATGATGAAGACACACTTCGATTCGGCAATGTCGAGAATGGAGTTGGTCATTGCACCGGAGCCGAATGATGCAGCGAGCCCGGCTACCGTCGAGGAGTGGCAGAGACGTGCACAGTGATCGATGTGCCGGGTCTTGAACACTCCGCGTGCCAGCTTCATCAGCAGGTAGTTTTCTTCGTTGGAGACCCTCGCTGATGAAAGCACTGCGATTTCGTCCGGTTTGTAACCTTTGAACTTCTCGGCGATCAGCTTGTATGCTTCATCCCAGCTCGCCTCGACGAATTTGCCGTCCTTCTTGATCAGGGGCGTTGTCAGGCGGTCGGGGCTGTTGACAAACTCGTGGGCATAGGTCCCCTTGGGACACACCTTGCCTTCATTAACAGGAGAGCGGTGATAGGGTGCGGTACCGATCACCTTCCCGTCTTTTACCACGAGGTTAAGAGTGCAACCGGTCCCGCAATAGGGACAGGTCGTCTGTACATATTTTACGTCCATGGTAGAAACCTCGAACATACAGATCTCGGCCCCTTCCTTATTTAACAGTAATGATTAACATCGATGAAATTGATTATTATTGGTGGGTCACCGGGGCGTGGAGGCCTGAAGACCCGGTAACGAGAAGGCCAATCTGATGAGGATTGCGATGAAGAAACAATTCTGTGCGAAATTTTCTGCCGGATGGAGGATGCGCCAGCCATGCGCCAGGTGAAGGTGCCCCCGATGCTCCAGACGCTGGTCCAGGCCGGCTTTTCTGCAGCCGAAGGGAGAGAGTTCTCCACGCTCGATGCCTGCCCGCACTGTGGCGGAGATCTCACCGGGTATGACCGCAAGAGGCGGAAATTTGTCACCCTCCTCGAGGGCGGATCGGAGCAGGATATCTATGTCTATGTCCGGCGGTTTCAGTGCATAAGGTGCGGTGCCGTGGTCCCGGCCCGGGCACCGTTCTACCCGGGAACGCGAATCGGATCCCCGGTCGTCGATCTCTGTGTCGTCCTTTCCCGTTCCCTGACACCGGGGAGGGCCGCTGCCTTCCTCCAGGCGCTCGGCATTGCTATCGACCGGGGTACGGTGCGGAACCTGAAAGAACGTGATTTCGGTGAGATACAGACCACGGAGATGTTCGGGACGGTCCTGCCGCAGTCGGTGGTATCCCTCTCACTGGTTTCCTTCCGGACGCTCTAGGCGGCTTCCGTCATACGGGCAGTACTCCACCCGGTCACCGGTTGTTTCAAAGCCACATTCCGGGCATCGTTTTACCCGCCGTTCCCGGCCAAAGAAGGGGATGAGCGGGATGAAGAGGAAAACGAAGAAAAACGGGAGTCCGAACAAGAACAGGATCACGGTCACCGCGAGGGAGCCGGCGAGCAGGATGAGGCTCAGCTGCCATGCCTTCGTAGTGCCACCTCCCGGACTGAAAAAGCTGGCAGCGCATCGGCACCTCTTCCAAGCTCCCGGGTGAGGTCTCTTCCCCCGAGGATCCGGGAGATAAGACCGCCCCCGACGCCGGCACAGAGAATCTCCCCTGTGCCATACCTGCGCTGGATCGCATCAACTGCGGTGCAGAGGAGCGACCGCTGGGCATCCCAGAATGCTTCGGCCACGGCACAGGCCCCTTCTTCTCCAATCTCGTCAAGATCGGCGCAGACGACCCGGGAGAGCCGCCGGAGGCAGGATTCCCGGTCCCTCGCTTTCCCGTCCGGTGTGTCCGTGGTGTAGTCTTCGCTGGTGATGTGCCCGAGCACGAGGTGAGCATCCGCGCTGCAGGCGAAGTATTCAGGACAGAGCGGGGTGGGGGTCCCGGAGAGGGAAACCTCCCGGATCACTGCCGGGAGGGTGGTCCGGAGGAGGCCTGTATAGACCAGGGTGCCGGACTGGAGGCGGTGGAGGTCGGTCAGCCCTCTCAGGGCATCGAGGGAGACCAGGGGGATGATATCGGTGGTGGTGCTCCCGAAATCGACCAGGAGACCTCCCCGGTAGCGCTCCATAAGGTAATCGGCAGAGACGAGCCAGTTTGCAGCGGCAAGTTCCGCGACGGCACCCCGGTGGAAATCCGCGTCGGTCCCATAGAACACGGCATCGGGAAAGACGTCCCGGACTGCGTCAACGATAAACCGGATGCCCTCGATCTTCGACCGGAAGCAGTCGGCGAGCTCCCCGGACATGACCACCGCCGCCTGCTCACCGGGAGACCGGTAGGTCCGAAGTATCTCCGAAAGCGGGCTCTGCTCCCAGAGCGGACAGTAGTGGATAAAAGTCCCGTCCCCGGTCACCACTTTCAGGTTCGCCCCGCCAATGTCGATCCCGATCACAGCCGCTCCACCATTCCCTGACTATCGAACCGGACCCGTCCTGAGAGATGTACAACATCGGGACCGACCCCTTTCGAGGCCGCAACCAGGATATCCGCGATCTCTTCCTCCATGCAGGCGGCAATACCCACGATGCTCGTGGTGATCCGCGGGTTCACATCGACGACATAAGGCCGGTCGGCGAGCACGATGTCGACGCCGGTATATCCCTGGCAGCCGAGGACGTTCAGCGCCCGTATCGCGGTCTCCACGAGTTCAGCCTGGCGCTGGTGGATGACCGGGGTCTCTCCGCCATGGTAGTGGAACCGGCCGCGGTCGTCGATGACGATCTGCTGCCGGTTGACGGCCAGGAGGAGCGGAGGCTTCCCGGTATAGTAGGTACAGGCATCCCCGACCACCCGGCTCCCCACCAGACTCACACTCAGGTGCTCACCATCGATGAACTGCTGCGCAAACTCTCCCGGGCCCGGCTTCTCATCCGTGAGGCGGACACCCTGGGCTGCGCATCCCTGCTCTGGTTTGACCACCCGCAGTCCATCTGCAGTCTCTTCCGGCACCGCAATGCCATTCCGGGAAAGAATCGCCGCGCTCCTTCGTTTGTTCGCACAGATCGCGGCGTTCATGCTTCCGCAGCCGATGTTATGGGTCAGTCGCTCGAGGGCTGAGGTGTAGGTGAAGAGGAGATGGTCAGGGGCGATGACCAGCCCCACATCACATTCCGGGGCAAGCCGCGTTATCTCGGCGAGAAAGTCACCTGACCCGGGATGGACGACCTCATACCCGCACCGTTCAAAGCTCCCGTTCAGCACGGCAAGCATGGCAGCCCCCTCGGGTGCAAGGGCAGGATCATGAGCAACAGTGTATTCAGCGATAAGCGCCCTCATCCATGATCAATAGCGCTGCCTCTGACATGAGCCTGACGATCGGTCAAGTATTTCTTGCCGTCCGGCCAAGTCATGGTGAACGATGAAACCGAAAATCCTGCTCACCAACGACGACGGTGTCAATTCTGTGGGACTCTGGGCTGCCTATGAAGCCCTCTCTCCCATCGCAGAGGTGACGGTTGTAGCTCCGGCAACCCAGCAGAGCGCGGTAGGACGATCCATCTCCATCTTTGAACCTATTCGTGCGAACAAGATCGTCCATGAGGGGGTTGCGGCGTACGCAGTCGGGGGAAAACCGACGGATTCGGTCATCATCGGGCTCTATGCGCTTGCACTCGGGCCGGACCTGGTGGTGAGCGGGATCAACATCGGTGAGAACCTCTCCTTTGAGTCCATTATGACCTCGGGAACAGTCGGTGCGGCGCTTGAGGCGGCAAACCAGGGGACTCCTGCCATCGCATTCTCACTCCAGGTCGAAGACCAGGGGGACAAGTTCGACGATCCCCGGTTCCACCGGCAGAGTTTCGCGGATGCCAGGAAGGTGGTGCTGGATGTGACCCGTACATTCCTCAACCGGAAATTCCCGTCCGGCGCCGATGTGATCAATGTGAACATCCCGTCAGTAGTGCAGGGAGGGTATGAAGTGACCCGGCTCTCCGACAAACTCTTCCGGACCGGGGTGGAACGCCGCCTGGATCCCCGGGGCCGCCCATACTTCTGGATCAACGGGCCGCTCATAGAAGATGCCGAGGAAGGAACCGATGTGCACGCGGTACGGAAGGGTAATATCTCGATCACTCCAATCACACTCGACTGTACCGCTGCAGCCGCCCATGAAGAGCTTCAACGGCTCTTTCCAGGGGAAGAAGGCAGGGGAAAGGGGAAATCATGAAGAGCACAGGAGAGAAGTCCGGCTGGGAACGGCCGGCTGGTGAGAACCTGAAACGCGAAGCAGGATACTATGCCGCCGGGATGGTTGAGGATGGCATGGTGGTAGGCCTCGGCACCGGGTCAACCATCGCCTTTGCCATGGAACGTATCGCAGAACGAATCCAGGAAGGTCTCCGCATCCAGGGTGTCCCCACCTCGTACCAGGCAGAAATCAGGGCGCGGGACCTTGCCATACCCCTGACAACCCTGCAAGACTACCCGGAGCTGGATCTGGCAATTGACGGAGCGGACCAGGTGGATGGCAAGCTGCGCCTGATTAAGGGGCGGGGTGCGGCCCTGACCCGGGAAAAGTGTGTTGCTGCCGCCGCAGAAGAGCTGGTCATTGTGGTGGACGAATCGAAGATCACCACTATCCTCGACGCCCCCGTTCCGGTGGAGGTGATACCGTTTGCGCTGCGCCCGGTCATGCTCGGTATCAGGGCTCTCGGGGGTGACCCGGTCCTCCGCCAGGGGATCCGGAAGGACGGTCCGGTCATCACCGACAACGGTAATTTTGTGCTCGACTGCTCATTCGGGAGCATTGACGATCCTGACCGGCTCGAAGGACTCCTCTCCCTGATGCCCGGAGTTCTCTCGTGCGGGCTCTTCTGCGCATTTGCCGACAAGACAACGGTGGTGGTGGGGAGGAGTGACGGCTGCCGGGAACTCTCCCGGTGACCCGCCGTACTGTTCCTTCCGGTCTCGTATCACGAAAACCTGGAATACCACGTGAACCTGAAAAAAGGATTACTGGATATAGTTCCTGATCTCCTGGATGAGGGAGAGCTGGGTGGCGGCCTGCTCACGCTTCTCCCGCTCAATGACATCCACGATCTCGCTGAAAGGGTTTGAGAGACGGTAGATCTTCACCGGCCTTCCCTTGTTCTCCGCCTTGATCTCATGGTTCTCAACCCATTTCTGTTCGGTCAGGGCAGCCATTGCCAGACTCACTTCAGGCTGGCGAAGGTCTGTGCCGCGCTCGATCTCGCGGGAAGTTGCTTCAGGGTTATGGGCAAGATAGATGAGGACCCGTGCGACGTTTCTCTTCATACCGGTCCTGATAAGAAGGTTTGCCAGATTCTCTTCGTCCTGGGTAAAATACATCACATTCTTTGTTCTCATCAAGGCACACCCGAATACCAGAAATATACGAATTTAATATATAAAAATATTATTATTCATAATTTTACATCTAAAAGAATAACTATAAACGTGATCAGGGGAAGAAAATAAAATTTTTGATTGAAGCCTTCAGAGCAGCCCGAGGTTCTTCAGGTCATTCAGGATCTTCTGGACTGCCTTCTTTGCGTCGTCAGGTTCCTTGCCACCGGTAATGATCAGTTTACCGGAGCCGAAGAGGAGCACGACAACCTTCGGAGTTTCCAGGCGATAGACAAGACCGGGGAATTGTTCCGGTTCATACTCGATCCGGTCAAGGTTGAACCCGACGGCGATCTTGTTGAGATTGATCCCGGAACCGAGATCCGCGGAGGTGACGATGTTCTGAATCTTGTAGGTGAGTTTCTGGGGGATATCGATATCCAGCCCGCGGAGCAGGTTCCCGAGGATCTCGAGTCCCTCGGAAAGGCTCTCGATGCTCTTTGCACCGGTCAGCACCACCTTTCCCGAACCGAAGACGAGCGCCGCGATCTTTGGATCCTGCATCCTGATGACGACGCCCGGGAACCTCTTCTTATTGTACTCCGCATCTTTTATCTGGGAAGCAAGCGCCGGGAGATCCAGGTAATCGGTTACCTTCGCGGAGGCAACGATATTTTCAATCTTGAGAGAGTCCTCTGGCTTGACCTTCATATTTATAAATGCCACAGGACAGTATATAAACAGTTGGGTATTCCTGCTCCGGCATCTGTCAGGTAAATAATCTTCAGGTGTGCGTGCTGATATTCCCGCCAGACGCATCATCAATGTTCACCATGCTCGGAATGTTCATTCCCTGCCAGTTCTGGTAATCACTATCAGGCCCCACGTGGCCCGGATAAAAAAAAATCCTGGTGCTATGGAGAGAAGTATCAGGCTTCTCTCCCTGTTAGTGCCTTTTCACCAGAAAGACGAAACAGATGATAAGTGCAGAAAGACCGGTTACTATCCCGGGAAAAGCAGCCTGGGGAGACTCCGGAGCTTGTAGGGCCTCGGTTCTCGCTTCTGAAGGTGTCTCAGTCTGGAGAACTGCGGAACCGGTTGGTTCTGCTACCGGCAGGGTATCCGGAACAGTATCAGATGTGCTTTGTATTCCTGCCTGGGCTTCTTCGGCGAAAAGAATCTTTTCTGACACACCGGTGATCCGGGGATTAATCGCCAGTGCTCGCTGATAGTTGACGATGGCATCATCATAGCTGCCATTGGCAGCCCATGCATCTCCGAGGAACTCATAGAGGTCAGCATCCCCGGGATCGAGCTTGATTGATTTCCTGAATGCCTCCGCAGCCTTTGCCGGCCTCCCCATCTCAAGGAGAACCTGTCCCATACCTGTCCAGGATTTCAGTGCGTACGGATCGTATTCAAGAGCTTTCCCATATGCTTCAACCGATTCGTTATAGAGTCCCTGTTCAAACAGGGCATCCCCCATCATACGCCAGATAAGTCCGTTCTCTGCAGACCCCCCACCAGGAGAAGATGAACTGCTGGTATCTGACGAGGAACTGTCACTCCCGCTGTCAGCTGATGTATCCGGTGAACTGGTATCATCAGTTCCGCTGTCGGGAGTACTGTCACTGCTGCTGTCATCCCAGGAAAAGCTGTCATCCGCAGAATCATCAGGGGACCAACCCCAATAGGGATCGTCACTGTAGTCCGGTGGACCCTCCGGTCCTGCGCCGCACCCACAGTCATCGGCCGATGTGAGTGAAATCAGGCAGCATCCGAGGACCACTGCTGCCAGAATGAACGTTCTTACTGATATCATGCAATTAAGTTTGAAGTTCTTCGAATAAAACATTTCGAATTCTTTCGAAATTCTTTCACCTCGTTTCCCGTTGAATACATTATCATCTTCACCGCTGTTTCGGAGAAGGAGGCCACAGATCTCAAACGGCGGGGTGATAGACGAGCGGTACTCGGGCAGGTAATCCGTGCCCGATCCAACTCCAACCAGATTGATCCATTCGTTTCGGGGTTGAGCGTTCCCGTTCCTCACAATATTAATACCACTGCATCAGACATGAGGGAAACAAATAGGGAGGTTTCGATGAAAGAAAAGCCAGCATTCCTGCGATGGATCATTCCGCCGATCGTTACCGGAGACCCTGTCCTCACGGTCGAATCGTACGGTCAGCCGTTGAAAGGAAAAGGTACCAGTCCGGCAAAATTATCGTCACAACCGGATTCAAAAAGCATGTCCGGCAGCGCGAACACTTCGACGATGGCCGAATTCTCCCGTTTACCAAAACCGGATGTGGAAGTTTACTCCCGCTGGTACACCAAGGTTACCTGGGATCCCCGGTTTAGGTGAACTGTCTCCAACAGTCATCGGATTCCACCCTGTAATCTCTCATCAATTTTCAAGTTTTTTCCAGGAAAACTCTCTTCCTGCCCTGAATGTCGGGAAAAAAAGCGATGATGAAGGGGTACTGTCTGAAGAGGCTCAGTCGTATTCCCGCCAGGTATGACCGCACGCACAGCACCGGAAGAACCGGACCTCGCTCTCATCGGCCGACCGGAGCTGGCGCAGCCACCAGAAGGCGAGGTTGTGCTCGCACTTCGGACACTTGGTGGCGATGGTGGGCAGCGTCCTGATCGTCTCCTCATCATCGACGATGACAATCTCCTTTTCGCTTCTTTTTCGCGTTTTCTGGAGCTGATCGTCATCAGTTATTTTCCTGATGTATCCGCATTTCCGGCACTTCAGCTGGCCCCCGGATGAGATCATCAGGCTCTTGCACTCAGGACAGAACATTGGTTACTCATGGGTTCACATGCATGATTAAGGCTTGGATAACGTCGTTTCAGGGGTTATATGGCAAAAGTTCCCCATCACAACCCTTTTTCCGCACGGCACCGATTACTATGGGAATGAAAGAGTACCTGGTGCTGGTCTCCTGCATTTTTTTCCTGGCTTTTCTCATCCCGTCAAAGATCCGGAACTGGTGTGCAGTCTTCGGGTGGACAGCGATGGTGCTCTTTCTCTTCGCCGAGGTACCGTATTATTTCTCGATCAACAACTACCTCTACCCGACGCTGGCCGCGCTCTCCGTCCCGTTCCTGCTCATCACGGCAAAATACCTGGTTCTCGGAGACGCACGGGTCGAGCAGCTCTCCCGCGCAGCCGCCGTCGCATTCCTGGTCTATGCCCCGTTCGCCTTCACTCCCCTGGGCGACTGGCTGATATCGGTCGTGGTCGGGCAGACGCTCTGGCTGGTGAATGCATTCGGGTACGATGCCATGCTGACGGCCTGGAACATGATAATCAGGAACGGGTTCCGGGTCGAGATCATCCTCGCCTGTACCGGCATCCAGGCCATCGCCATCATGCTGGGAGTCGCGGCCGCCGTCCCGACCACCACCCGCGAAAAGATCCTCGCCTTCCTGCTCATCGTGCCGACCATCTATATCTTAAACCTCATCAGGAATACGGCGGTCATCATCGCCTACACCGGCCAGTGGTTCCCTTACCTCCCGGATATTGCCGGGAACGGGGAGTACGGGTATGAGAGTTTCTTCTGGGCTCACAACGTCATTGCCGAGCTGCTGGCCCTGGTGCTCCTGGTTGGCATCGCGTATTCCCTGTTCCGGATTATCCCGGGACTCGCTGATCTCGCTGCAGGCGCATACAGCCTGTATTCCGGTGAGGTCAGGAGAGTCTTTTATAGAGATAGATGATCCGCTGGAGTGCCGAGAGATTGGTGCCGATGGCAATCAGCAGCACGGCGACCCAGATAAACCCGGTCAGGCCCCCGATGATGAGCACGAGGATGGTCTCCGGACGCCCGAAGAACCCCACCCCTTCCAGAGGATCTTCGATCTTCCCGTCGATTCGCTCCTCATAGCCGGTCTCTGCATAGACCACCGGCTTGATGAAGGTATTCATCAGCGAGCCGATGATGGCGATCGCCACGATTGCAAAATCGCTCACTATGGTCAGGTCATTGAAACGGGACAGGATGGCGATTCCGGAGAGCCCGATCCCGAGGATAACCAGGGCGTCAACGTATTTGTCAACGATCCAGTCGAAGACCGCACCGAACCGGGTCTCCTTGTCCGTCCTGCGGGCAACGCTCCCGTCCACCAGGTCAAGGACCGCTGAGAGAAAGAGGAAGATACTGCCGATGGCAAACATCCGGTAGAAGTAACAGACCGCACAGAGCACACCGAACAGGAGGGAAAGGAGGGAAATCTGGTTCGGTGTGACCCCGGCCCTGCAGAAGACGGTCGCAATCGGCTCGATGTATCTGAGGAGCCGGGGCCGGAGTGCGGTTATATTCATGGATCATCTTAGTAGCATTGCACAGGATAAATAATTGCTATGGGCGGCAGCGTCACTGACATACTCTTTTCAGACAATGATATTACATAGCAGCACGAAGCTTCTGGAAAGGAGTTTGACGTGGAAGGATCACCAGAACGGCCGCATGTGCTGATGATGTCAGAGATAACCGCCGACGGGAAGCTGACGCTGAAGAAGGGGTGCTCGAGCAAGATCCTGATGAAGTACATGGATCATGCCACGGAGATCCTGCTCCACCAGACGAGAGCCGCCTGCGATGCCATCATGGTCGGGTCAAACACCATCCGGATAGACAACTCATTTCTTACGGTGCGGTATGTCGAGGGGAAAAACCCGGTGCGGGTGATCCCCTCCAGCATGGCCGACATTTCCCCTGAAGCACACGTGCTCTCCCCTGATGCTCCCACCATCATCGCGGTCTCGGAGAAGGCACCACCTGAACGGGTGGACGCTCTCCGGGAGCGGGGTGCGGACATCGTGGTTGCCGGAGCCGATCATGTCTCGCTCCCTGAACTGATGCGGATCCTCTCCGCGGATTTCGGGATCCGGAAGCTCATGATCGAGGGAGGCCCGACCCTGAACTGGCACATGCTCCACCACCGGCTCGTGGACGAGATCCGGCTGATCCACCTCCCCTTCATCGTCGGTGGATCGGATACGCCTTCGCTGGTCGGGGGGATGCACATCGAGTCCGAGGAGGAGATGATCCGGCTGTCCCTGAAGAATTTCTACCTGTGCGGAACCAACCTGGTGACCGAATACGATGTCCTCTATACCGATGGGGGCGGGGGAGATGCTGCCGGATCCGGCTGACCGGCATCCGGGGAAGAAGAGCCATATCTTTTTTGTACTCCTGGTAATCGCGGTTATTCTCGTGCAGCCGGTCTCGTCGTGGTGCTGCCGGCGTTTTCCCGTAACCTGGGCATCTCCGTCATCAGGATAGAGGGGATCATCGTCACCGGAGAATCCGGAAACGGGTATGCCGGAAGCGTTTCTGTTCGGAGGAATGATCCGGGATGCAGCCGATGACCCGATGGTCGGTGCGATAGTGCTCCGCATGAACAGCCCCGGAGGGACCCCGGCAGGTGCCCAGGAGATCGTGGCCGATGTCCTGTATGCGAAGGAGAGAAAACCGGTTGTTGTCTCCTTGGGCGATCGTGCTGTCTCATCCGCCTCCTACATCAGCGTCTATGCGGACCGGATCTCTGCAAGTCCCGACACCCTCACCGGGGGTATCGGCACCGCCTGGATCTTTACCGACATCAGCGGCTGGATGGAGGAGGAGAACCTGGAAATCGAGGTGATCACATCGGGGAGTATGAATGATATGGGAGCAGAGTGCCGACCCCTGACCGAAGAAGAACGGCGGTATGCCGGAAAGATCGTGAACCAGAGCGCCGAACGGTTCGTGAGTGACATACTCTCCCAGCGTCCCATCAACCGGAGCATCATCGAGGATGCCCGGATCTTCCGCGGGGAGGCGGCAGTCGATCTCGGCCTGATCGATGAGATCGGCAACCTCCACGATGCCATTGCCGGGGCCCGGGCCCTCCCTGACGCCGGTTTAGATCATCATCAGCGGGTCGGCCTTCATGTACTCCCTGCAGATGGTGGTGGCATACTGGCCGGGCGGGAGCGAGAACGTGAGCCGGACGACATCGTCCCCGGCTATGGCTGAGACATCTGTAGAGAGGGATATGGGGCGTGCGGCACCCTCAAACCGGGTGTGCACCAGCTCCCGGACCGAACAGAAATCCTCCTCACGGATGCCGTCCTCCCTGAGCAGGAGGGCCATGGTATCACGGTCACCGTACTCCGGGCCGGACGGGCTGCACCCGGGCATCCGCAGCGCAATCCGGCATCGCCCCCGCTGCACCTGCAGCCGGGCATTTGCCATATTCCTGTCTGTGACCCGGTCTTCGCGCCCGTTCTCAAACAGGAGCCGGTCCCCCGGGAGGGGGTCGACCAGGGTGCCCCCGTCTGTGATCCGTGCCGAGAGGGCCTGGTTGAAGAGCCAGGACTGGTAGGCACTCACGAACAGGGAGAGGATTTTCGGGGGCAGGATTGCCAGCGCACCCCGGTAGTCCCCGGTGTGGCCGGCGAGGTGGTGGAGCATCGATCGCTCATAGGCCAGGGGGAGGGGAAACTCCCGGATGCCCGACAGGGCATCCCGGGTCTGGAGAAATGACGAGCGTGCAGCACGGACCTCCTCCCGTTCGCCCGGGAAGGCCTCCCCGATATAGCAGAGCGCCGCCCCCTCGTAATCAGCTCTCAGGAGATGTTTGCCAACGGTATGGGTGATCGGTCTGATGACGCCGAACCGCTGGATCCCGAAGTAGTTCGGTACCGCTTTCCTGCAGACCTCTGATACCTGCTCTACGATACCGGCAAGCCCGTCTTTGGCGACCTCGCGGATGGTAATGCAGAAGCGGTTCGCTACGTGGGACCCGAGCGTGATCGGTGAGTGTGCCCTCCCGACAACCTCGAGCCGGATATCGCGCAGCTGCACCCGTTCGATATCTGCGGGGGAGATGCCAAGGATCGAGATCAACTGGGTGGTGACGGCATGCTTGTCCTTTGTCCCGGCAAAGCCGATTTTCCGGTAGGAGATGCCCAGACGCCTGGCGATCTCTTTGAGCGCCCGCTGCTGGTCCCAGTCCTTCTTGGTCAGGCGGAGTATCAGGAATGGCCCGTCGTCACCGGTCACCGGCGGGATCTCTTCAACGGTGAAGTCCTCGGGAACCGTCCGGAGCCTGCCCCCGATTCCCGGGGTGTCACTGGCATAGTAGTCCATGCCGAGGGCCTGCTCGAGCGGGTAGCTGCTCACCTTCATAGCAGTGTCAGCGAACCGGTGATCCGGTCCATGTCCTCTGCCTTTGCCGGGCCGAGCCCGAGAGCGGTCACGGAGCCCGGCGGAATCTCGGTCATTCCGGCGTCCTGCACCAGTGCTGTGGCAATTCCCGCCGCCTCGGCAATGGACTTCATCTCGAAGAGGTCGCGTTCACAGGCAGCCTTGAGGACGACCTTCTTCTGCCCTTCCCCGAGCCATTTCCGCCGTGAAACAGCATCAGCCTTCTCGTAGGCGAGCAGTGCCGCATGGGCCGCCTGGGCGCACATCTTCCCGCAGCTCATCCGGAGGTCTGAACGGATGATCAGGCACTGCTTCCACGCAAATTGCGGATCCTTCTCCATGGTGCATTCAGGTTGCACCGCACCCATCAAATAGGTGGCCTCAGGCGAACCCTCTCCGGCCGGCCAAATCATGATAGTCTGCCAGGACCAACGAAATGAGTACAGGACATAATCGATGCGATACTATGACGTGGTGGTGGTCGGCGCCGGGCCGGCAGGGAGCGCGGCTGCCCGGCTCTGTGCCGGGCAGGGCCTCTCCACCTGCCTCATCGAGGAGCACGGCACCATCGGCCATCCTGTCCAGTGTGCCGGACTCCTCTCGTGTGCGGCATTCAGGGAGTGCGGGGTATCACGGAGATCGGTCCTGCACGAAGTCTCCGGGGCACGGATCATCACCGCACAGGGATCCGAGCTGGAATTCGATACCGGCATGACCCGCGCCGTCGTGGTGGACCGGGCGGTTCTTGACCAGGAAATGGCAATGCAGGCTGCTGATGCAGGAGCAGAGGTGCGGCTGAAGACAGCCTATACCGGCAGGAACGGATCAGCGATCCGGACACGGGGGGTGTCGGGGAGAGGGGAGATCACCTTCCGGGTGCTGGTTGCAGCCGACGGCCCCCGGAGCCCGGTCGCCCGTTCGCTGGGGATGCAGCGGCCGCCTGTCTTCCTGTCGGGTCTCCAGGCAGAGATCCTCAGAGATATGGACGGCCGCCACGTTGAACTCTACCCGGATGCATCGCCTGAGTTCTTCGGGTGGGTCATCCCGATCGGGAAAAGGAGGGCCCGGATCGGTCTGGCCGGAACGCAGGATATTCCGGAACGGTTCAGGGCGTTCTGTCACGGCATCAGCGGAGGGAGCATACTCCACCTGGTGAGCGGAACCGTTCCGATCGGGGTGATGCCGAAGACCTATGGGCATGGAACTCTTTTCATCGGTGATGCAGCAGGCTTCCCCAAACCGACTTCGGGCGGAGGGGTGTATACCGGTGTGCGGTCGGCAGCCCATGCCGCAGCGGTAGCCGGAGAGGCATGTCTGAAGAACGATACAACAGATGCCGTCCTCAGCGGGTACGAGCGGCGGTGGAAGGCCGACTTCGGGCGGGAACTTGAATTCGGTCTCCAGGTCTTCCGGCTCCGGCAGCAGCTCTCCCCTGATGATATCGACCGGCTGGTCCGGTTGCTGAACGATCCCGGCATGATCAGGGACATCCAGCGATGTGGGGATATGGACCGGCCGGGAACCATCATCCGGCACCTCGTGAAAAAACCGAAATTGTATCCCGTTCTCGGCATGCTGCTCAAGGGAGGAGTACGCCAAATTATCAAAAGATAATCTTTTTTACCTATCAATTCATACGAAATTTCATAATCATATGAATTGGTGAAACGATGCACATTCCTGATGGATTTATCCCTATCACTCAGTCAGCAGTGTACTGGGTTATCGCCCTCGTCTTTATTGCTCTCTCCCTTCGGTGGGCGCGGCGTGAACTATCAGAAGAAAAAGTACCTATCGTGGCCGTACTCGCGGCAGCCATCTTTGCCATGCAGGCCTTCAACCTGCCGGTGGGGATGGGAACATCCGGTCATCTGGTGGGGGGTGCCCTTGCCGCAATCGTGCTCGGATCACCGTTTGCAGCGGTGTTCATCCTGACCATCGTTCTCATCATCCAGGGGGTGATCTTTGGCGACGGGGGCATCACAACCATGGGGGCCAACATCATCAATATGGGGGTCATTGGTGGATTTGTCGGTTTCTACGGGTATGCTGGACTTAAAAGCCTCATCAAAAATCCGTTCGTCTCCGCTGGAATTGCCGCATGGTTCGCCTGCTTCATTCCGGCCCTTGCCGCATCGTTTGAACTCTGGATTGCAGGAACCTTTCCCCTGGTGCCGGG
>Ga0209269_1001200_pt1 | contig 14874 bp, 15 predicted proteins | sample MTBAKMMethaMetaG_FD_187455 | JGI IMG/M metagenome (GOLD analysis project Ga0209269, IMG submission 187455) | Enrichment culture microbial communities from Arthur Kill intertidal strait, New Jersey, USA, that are MTBE-degrading - MTBE-AKM (Arthur... | ecosystem: Environmental > Aquatic > Marine >... | reverse complement strand
GGGTGCCTGATGCGGAGAGCCGCGTGCGCAGCCCCCGCAGATCGATGGTCAGGCCGATCACCTCGGCCTTTCCGAGCGCATTTGCGATGAGCGGGACGAGCACCGGGACCAGGCCGCGCACCTTCCCGCCGATGCCCCCGCCCGGGGAGAAGCCCCGCGCCGCCTGGGCCTCCTGGATCTTCTTTCCCTCGATCTGGAGGTGCGGGATGAACCGCAGGGCGATCAGGGCCATCAGTGCATAGTCGGCCGGGAATTTCAGCGTCCTGAGGGCGCCCACGAGTGCGGTCGGCATGGTCGTCGCCACCAGCACCTGGAATGCGAAGATCATGGCGCAGAACCGCAGGGCAAGGGCAAGGCCGAACGAGACGGCGCCTGCGGTGACGACGACCGGCCCGTCCAGGATCACGTCCCCGATCTGGAGGGTGAGGACGGTGATCAGGATGAGGAAACCCCCCAGGAAGGCGAGAAGGGGGACCTGCCGCAGCAGATCCCGCCCGACGCTGCCGGCGATGCCGAGGACGAGTATGGCCGCGGTCATGGCCGCGAGGAAGACCGGGTCTGCAGAGAGTACTGCGAGCACGACGACCGCCGTTACACCTGCGATCTTGGTGATCGGGTTCATCCGGTGGAGGATGCCGTTGCCGTTCCTGTACTGGAAGATCTCCTGCATGTCGCCTCACCTCCTGCCGCTCTGTCCGTCATGATTGCTCCTCCTTCCATCGTGATGATCCGGTCGGCGTAGCGCCGCGCGAGGGCATGGTCGTGGGTGACCATGATCACGGTCACGCCCGTCTCCTGCAGGCGCCGCAGGTGGTCCATGACGATCCCGGCCTCGTCCGGCGAGAGCCCGGTGGTCGGTTCGTCGAGTACGATCACCTCCGGACCCATGGCGAGCACGCAGGCGACGGCGAGGCGCTGCCGTTCCCCTCGCGAGAGGTGGCGGGGGTAGGTGTCTTTCCGGTCGAGGAGGCCGACGGCCATGAGGGCCGACCTGACCGAGTTTTCCGGGTCGGGTACGCCGGCGTTGCGCGCCCCGAAGGCGACCTCGCGCTCTGCCGTCTCCTCGAAGAGCATGGTGTCCGGGTTCTGGAAGACGAGCCCCACCTTTCGGGCGAGGGCGTGGACCGGGTGGCGCCGGGTGTCCATGCCGCAGACCTCGACCGAACCGCCGTCAGGTTTCAACAGCCCGTTGAGGTGGCGGATCAGGGTGGTCTTGCCCGAACCGTTCTCGCCGGTGACGGCGACGAACTCGCCCGCCCTGATGGTGAGGTCGATCCCCCTGAGGGCGAAGCCCGCGCCGTAGCGGTGGGTGAGGCCGGCAATCCTGACGACCGGATCGCCGGTGGCCGGGGCGATGGCCGCCCTCGCTTCCTCCGGCGCCCGGGAGGCCGGTGCGGCGATGCGCCCGGCCTCGAGCCTGATTACCCGATCGGCGATCTCGCAGAAGGCGTCGGGCGTGTTCTCGACCAGGAGGATCGCCCGGCCCTCGCCTTTCAGGTCTGCAAGGATCGCCGCGATGCGCCCGGCGCTGGCCGGGTCGAGTTCGGCTGCGGGTTCGTCGAGGATCAGGGTCGGGCGGCCCCCTGCGACCGCCGCCGCAAGGACGGTCCGCTGCTTTTCGCCGCCCGAGAGGGTGTGGGGCGCCTGTTCGCTGTGTCGGCTGAGGCAGAAGCGCTCCAGGATCTCCTTGATGTCGGCCCCCTCTGCGCAGGCCGACCTGATCTCCTCCCCCACCGTGGAGAAGATGAGCTGGGCGTCGGCGTCGTCGAAGACCATGCCGATCGCCCTGGCAACCTCCTCCATGCCGCGGTAGTCTCCTGCAGCCCTGCCGGCGATCCTGATCGAGCCCTCGATCCGGCCGCCGTACTCGTGGGTGAGGATGCCGGCCACCGCCCGGCAGAGGGTGGTCTTGCCGGCACCGGTCGGTCCGGTGACGAGCACCAGTTCGCCCGGTCTGACGGTGAGGTCGATCCCCTTCAGGGCAGGGGCCGGCGCTCCCGGATAGGTGAAGGTGAGGTCTCTGACCTCGATCATTCCTGCCCCCGGGTGAGCGCCCGCGAGGCCGGGATGTAGAGGGCCTGGGCGATGACGGCGTTCACGACGGCGGTGCCGATGACGATCGGGATGGTGACTGCGGCGAATGCTCCGATGGAGGCATACTTCGTCAGGATCACCGGTGCGACGCCGAGGATGGCGATGATCACGAACATCGATCCCGAGGCGGCGGTGGCGATGAAGGTGGCGAGACCTGGTGCAATGGCGATCCGCCCTCTGAGCGCGAGGAAGGCGCCGAGGCAGACGAGTGCGCCTACCGGTTCGCTGATCAGGTTTGCGGGCGGGAAGACCGAATGGCTGATCAGGGCGCAGATGATCCCGGCGACGATGCCGATGCCGAGGGCCTCGCCCAGGGCCGGGACGATAAGGATGATCGCAAGGCAGTAGAAGGCGATCACCAGGTTCGAGACGATCGGACCCGGGATCACCAGGGAGAGGTAGCGCACGATGGCGCCTGATGCGAGCAGGATTCCTGCAATGGCAATGTGCTGTGACTTCATGATATCATTCTTGTAGGGGGGTATTCATCGGGCGGTGCGGACAGGGATGGGCGGCGGTCACCAGCGCCAGTGCGCGGGGGTGGATGTGGTGATGCCCTGCCAGCGGCGCCGAGGGTCGGATTTATTTTGCTGCATATTCTGCATGATTGTATATTGTTATACATCGATGTATATTAAATGTGCGGGTTCCTTGCGTGCACCTCATCTGTCGAAAAAAGAGCGAACGCTCTATGGGGCGTGCCGGGTACGGCTGGATGAAATCGGCGTTTGGATATCGCGCACGCGGCCCCGGCGACCGGGGGCGCGCAAAAAAAGATCAGAGGGATCCGGTTCGGGGACCGGGAAGGGCAGGGGCCTTTTTCTTCGTGGATGTTCCGGACTCACCGCTTTCTGCGTCTTTTATCCATGAAGTCGTCGAAATCGATTTCATCATCGAAATCGTTGTAAGATGACTGCTTTCGTCCGCTGCCCGATTCCCAGTCTTTCATCTGGTTTTTGATATTTTTTGTCCCAGATCTGGACATATTTTGAGGTTATGTGTACGGATTTATAAATTTGATCGTTGGGTGGTATGGATGGGATATCTGGATCCGGGGGTGGTGTGGATAGGGATTGTGGTGGTCATCTGGTCCGGGTGGGGGTGGGGATGGTTTCGGGGGGTGAGGTCGGCATCGATCGAAGATTCGCGGCCGCGATGAATTATAATAACACTTGTTCTGGGTGTAATGTTTCCGATTGGTTCCGTTTTGGAACAGAAAAAGAAGTATGGGCCCGCTGAGATTCGAACTCAGGACCTCCGCCATGTCAAGGCGACGTCATAGCCAGCTAGACCACGAGCCCTTGCTGTCTGATACTCAGACTCTCTATATGTTGAACGTTTTCTGATATAAATGTTGTCAGTGCCGGTCTTTTCCAAATAAATAGGGTGCAGGGGAGCGTTCCCCTCGCGCACGGGATCGGATCAGAGCTTCGCGAACTTCGCCGAGAAGATCCCGACCTTCGTCCTGATCTTCTCCATGACCTCGGGGGAGACCTCGGCGTCCACGTTCAGGACCATGATCGCCTCCTCGCCGCGTTTGACCCGGCCGACCTGCATGCCGGCGATGTTGATCTGGGCCTCGCCCAGGATCGTGGACGCCCTCCCGATCACGCCGGGCTTGTCGAGGTGGCGGGAGATGATCACGCATCCCTCCGGGACCATGTCCATCGTGTAGCCGCCGATGGAGGTGATCCTGATCCGGTCCTTCGAGAAGACGGTGCCGGAAACGGTCTCTTCCATCGTGTCGGTCTTCACCCTGAGGGTGATCAGGTTCTTAAAGCCCTGCGCCGCCTCGGTGACGGTCTCGGCCACCCTGATCCCCCGCTCCCGGGTGACGTACTCCGCGTTCACGAAGTTCACCGGCTCGCGCAGGATCGGGTCGAGCAGCCCTTTCAGGGCGCTGCGGGTGATGTAGCGGGTGAAGCGGTTCTTCGAGAGATCTCCGCCATAGATGACCTCGACCGCCTCCATCCTGCCCTCGACGAGCTGGACGAGCAGCCTGCCCATCTTCTCGCCGAGGACGGCGTAGGGCTCCATCAGTTCCTGCTGGTCTGGCGGAACCATCGGGACGTTCACCGCATATTTCGCGGGCTCTCCGGCAAAGACGGCAAGGCACTGCTTTGCGACCGAGACAGCGACGTTCTTCTGCGCCTCCACCGTGCTCGCCCCGAGGTGCGGGGTCACGATCACGTTGTCGAGCGTCAGCAGCGGCGAATCGAAGGGCGGTTCGTTCTCGAAGACGTCGAGGGCAGCGCCCGCGATCTTCCCGGAGACCAGGCCGTCGTACATCGCTTTCTCGTCGATGATCCCGCCCCGAGCGCAGTTGATCAGCCTGACGCCGTCCTTCATCGTGGCGATCCGCGCTGCGTTGATCAGGTGCTTTGTCTCAGGCGTCAGCGGGGTGTGCACCGTGATGAAATCGGCGACCTTCACCAGCTCGTCCGCATCCATCAACTCGACCCCCATCTGGGCGGCGTTCTCCTTGGTGATGAAGGGGTCGTAGCCCACCACCTTCATGTCCATGGCGATCACCCGCTTTGCGATCTCCCGGCCGATCCGCCCGAGGCCCATGATGCCCAGGGTCTTCTCGTTCAGTTCGACCCCCATGAACTTCGAGCGCTTCCACTCCTTCTTCTTCAGGGACGCCGTCGCCTGCGGGATGTTCCTGGCCATCGAAAGCATCATGGCGATCGTGTGCTCGGTCGCCGCCATCGTGTTTCCCGAGGGAGCGTTCGCCACCGGGATGCCGCGGCGGGTTGCGGCCTCGGTATCGATATTGTCGACGCCGGCCCCTGCGCGCCCGATAAACTTCAGGTTCGTTCCTGCCTCGATCACCGCCGCAGTGACCTCGGTCCCGCTCCTGACCAGGATTGCGTCATAATCCTTGATGACATCGATCAACTGCTCTTCGGTGAGATCCGTGCGGACATCGACGTCGCACGTCTCCCTGAGGATCTCTATGCCTTCTTCAGCCAGCGGATCGCTGACAAGGACTTTGAATTTCAATCTAAACCCCATAGTGTATGGAACCCTGCAGGTATTCATGTTTTTTTATGTTCGGCCTGCTCTGTTCGAAAGGGCAGCGAATGGTCGGACCAGTTATAAAATACTTTTGGTATTGCCTGCCCTGAACCGGTCCGTTCGCCTATTCTTTTATCACCTGCATCCCCCCGGCGGCGGGGGAGAAACCATAAAAGGGGAATCTATAATATTCGTCAGGCGTATCATATAGGTGGTGCGATAATGACCGAAATGCCCAACATTTTGTGGCTCGAAGCGATTTCAAAGGATGATATCCCTCTTGTCGGGGGAAAAGGTGCCTCCCTCGGTGAAATGGCGTCTGTCGGGCTGCCTGTGCCGAAAGCATTTGTGGTGACCGCCCAGGCCTTCAGAAAGTTTCTTGTCCAGACCGGACTCGAAGACTCCCTCTTTGACCTGCTCACCGACGTCGACGTCGAAAACAGCGAGGAACTCGAAGACGTCTCCAGGAATGTCAAAAACCTGGTCCTCGACGCGAAGATGCCCGACGATATTAAGGAGGAGATCATCCAGGCATACGGGACGATGGGGCCGGACAACATGGTCGTCGCCGTCCGTTCCAGTGCCACGGCAGAAGACCTTCCTGATGCGAGTTTCGCCGGACAGCAGGAGACTTATCTGAACATCAGAGGCGATGCGGCGGTCGTTGAGGCGGTGCAGATGTGCTGGGCCTCTCTATACGGCGCCCGCGCCATCTATTACCGGGCAAAACAGGGATTCGACGACCGGACCGTCAATATCGCGGTCGTTGTCCAGCAGTTGATCCGCTCTGAAAAGTCCGGCGTCATGTTCTCGTCGCACCCCGTGACCGGCGAGCCCCTCACGATCATCGAGGGCTCCTGGGGGCTTGGTGAGGCGGTGGTATCTGGCAGCGTCTCCCCGGACAAATACGTCTACGACCGCCGCTTGAAGAAGGTCTTCGACCGGATGATCTCGAAGAAGGAATATATGATCGTCCCGATCGGCGACCACGGCACTGAACTTGTGGAGATCCCGAACGACCGCCAGGAAGAACCGATCCTCTCGGACGCCGAGGTCGAGGCGCTCGCCGCCTTTGCCGAGATCTCTGAGGAGCACTACAATGTTCCGCAGGATATCGAGTGGGCGATCGTCGGCAGCACGATCTACATCCTCCAGTCCAGGCCGATCACCACCATCGGTATGAGCACAAAGGCGAAAGGAACCGGAGGCCAGAGCACGGGTGCGGTCCTTCTCGAAGGCAACGGTGCATCGCCGGGCGTCGCAAGCGGTCCGGTGATCATCGTTCACGACATCAAAGACCTGGGGAAGGTGAAGGAGGGCGACATCCTGGTGACAAAGATGACCAACCCCGATATGGTCCCGGCCATGCGGAAGGTTGCGGGCATCGTCACCGACGAGGGCGGCATGACCTGCCACGCGGCGATCGTTTCCCGCGAGCTCGGCACCCCTGCGGTTGTCGGCACGAAGAAGGCGACAAAGACCTTAAAAGACGGGGATATCATCACCCTCGACGGTGAGAAAGGCATCGTCTACGAGGGCGCCGCATCAGTGGCCGCGGCCCCTGCCGCCGTCATGGCGGCCGCCGTACCGGGCGCAGCCATTGCGGCAGCGCCGATCATCACGGCGACGAGCATCAAGGTGAATGTCTCCCTTGCAGAGGCTGCGGCCAGGGCCGCCGCCACCGGGGCGGACGGTGTCGGTCTCCTGCGGATCGAGCACATGATCCTGGGCATGAACAAGACGCCGGGCTGGTATATCTCCCAGAACAAAGAAGAGGAGTTTATCACCGAGCTCTACAACGGCATCAAGGTCGTCCTCGACGCTTTCCCGGGCAAACCGGTCTGGGTCAGGACGCTCGACGCCCCGACCGACGAGTTCCGCAACATGCTCGGCGGCGAGTCGGAACCCATCGAGCACAACCCGATGCTCGGCTGGCGCGGCATCCGCCGCGACCTCCAGAGCCCGGACCAGTTCAGGATGCAGATCGAGGTCTTCAAGCGTCTCTGGGACAGAGGATATGACAACCTCGGGCTGATGTTCCCGCTGGTCGGCCACCCCGAAGAGTTCCTGAAGGCAAAGGCACTCATCGCCGGGTGGGGCGTGGACGTGGACGCCGTTGAACTCGGCATCATGGTCGAGATCCCCTCTTCGGCGATCCTGATCGAAGACTTCTGCAAGGCAGGCATCTCCTTTGCCTCCTTCGGGACAAACGACCTGATCCAGTACACCCTTGCCATCGACCGGAACAACGAACTCGTCTCCTCGATGTACAGGCCGAAACACCCGGCCGTACTCAAACTGATCAGGGACGCCATCGCCGTCTGCCGCCAGTATGGGGTCGAGTGCTCCATCTGCGGCCAGGCGGGTTCAGACCCGAAGATGGTGGAATGGCTCATTGAAAACGGTATCACGAGTGTTTCGGCAAACATCGACGCCATCCCGAAGATCAGGGAGACGGCGGCGCGGACCGAAAAGAGGATGATCCTCGACGCTGTGAGACTTAAAAATGCGTGAATCCGGTATCTCTGAAGAGGAACTTTTTTCCTTCCTCTCCCTTAAAAAAGGGGAGGACTCCCGCTACCATCATGTGCTCAGCTCGATGTGCACGCTCCCTCACCCCGTTGCGGTGCGGGCGCACCAGATGTTCATCGAAGCGAATCTCGGCGATCCCGGGCTTTTCAGGGGTGCCGCTTCGGTTGAGAACCTGCTGGTGGAGCGGGTCGGTTCCCTCCTTCACCACCCGGGAGCCGGCGGCTACGCCACCTCGGGCGGGACCGAATCGAATCTGCAGGCCCTCAGGATCTTCCGAAAGATGAAGGGCTCGCGCCGCCCCAACGTCGTCGTTCCCGAGTCTGCGCACTTCTCCTTTGAGAAGGCCTGCGACATCCTCTGTATCGAAATGCGGACGGTGCCCTGCGATCAGACCTTCAGGATGGACCCCGACGCCCTGCAGGAGCGTCTCGACGCCGATACCTGTTGCATCGTCGGGATCGCCGGGACGACCGAGTACGGCGTCGTAGATCCCATCGAGACGATCGCCGGGATCGCCCATGATCACGGGATCCCGCTCCACGTGGACGCCGCCTTCGGCGGTTTTGTCATACCGTTCCTGAAACGGCCGATCCCCTTCGACTTCTCCCTGCCCGGTGTCGCGAGCGTTGCCGTGGACCCGCACAAGATGGGGATGAGCACCATACCCTGCGGGTGCCTGCTGGTGCGCGAGCCCTCGTGGTTCAACCTCCTCAACGTGGACACCCCCTATCTGACCGTGAAGCAGGAGTGCACCCTTGCGGGCACGCGCTCGGGCGGCGCGGTCGTCGGCGCCTTTGCGGTGCTCGAGTTTCTCGGCAGGGAAGGGATGCGCGCCGTCGTCGAGGGGTGCATGAAGAACACCGCGCGGCTCATCGATGGGATGGAGACCTTCGGCTACCGGCGTGCGGTCACGCCCGACCTGAACGTGGCGACCTTCGAAGGGGGTGCAGTCCCTCCTGGATGGCAGGTCTCCTGGACCAGACGGGGGCATATGCGCATGGTCATGATGCCCCATGTCCACCGTAGCGTCATCGAAGAATATCTCAAAGAAACAGGTGAAATACATGCTTAACAGGCTGATCGCATCGCTGGAGTCCTGCCCGATGGTCAGGCGGGGAGAATATAACTATTTCATTCACCCGATCACCGACGGCGTTCCTCTCCTTGAGCCCTCCCTCCTGCGCGAGGTGGCGTGCGCCATGGTCTGCGTGATGGACCTCCAGGGCGTCGACAAGATCGTGACCGCCGAGGCGATGGGGATCCATATCGGCACCGCCCTCTCGATGATCACCGACATCCCGCTCAACATCATGCGGAAACGGCAGTACTCCCTCCCCGGCGAGGTCGCCGTGGACCAGTCGACCGGCTACTCGAACGGGCACCTCTACCTGAACGGGATCGAGAAGGGCGACCGGGTCGTGGTGATCGACGACGTGATCTCCACCGGCGGCACGCTGAAGGCCGTCATTGCCGCCCTTGAGCGGGCAGGCGCCGAGGTGGTCGATATCTGCGTCGTGATCAGGCGCGGTGACCCTGATGTCGGGCGCCCGGTCAGGACGCTGGTCGGTATCGAGGTCGATGAAAACGGGGTCCATGTCGTCGATACCTTCAGGTGAACTTGCGGAGCGAATCAGGCAGGCCGGTGCCCGGAAGATCGTCCTCCAGGTCCCGGACGGGCTGAAACGGCAGGCTGTCCCCCTTGTCCGGGCGCTCAGAGCCGAAGGCATCGAGGTGTCGGCGGTCTCCGGAGACCCCTGTTACGGCTCCTGCGACCTCGCCCTCGACGCCGTCGCCCTCACCGGCGCTGACCTCCTCGTCCATATCGGCCACGCCCCGGTCGACGAGCGGGAGGGGGTGCTCTTCGAGCACCTTCCGTTTGACTTCGACCCGGCGGTGGTGGCGGCGGCAATCCCGCTGCTGACCGGACCGACCGTCGGCCTGGTCACCACGGTCCAGCACGCCCACCTCCTCGAGGGGGTCGCCGCCGTCCTTGGGGCGCACGGGATCGCCACCGAAGTGGCGCACGAGGGCGGGCGCACCCCTCTCGCCGGGCAGGTGCTCGGGTGCACCTATGCAAATGCCCGGGCCCTCGCCGCTCCTGAGATACTCTACGTCGGCACCGGCGTCTTCCACCCGATCGGCGTCCAGATGGCCACGCGCCGGCGGGTCGTCGCCCTCGATCCCTATACCGGCGAAGTGCAGGAGGTCTCTGCCGACCGTCTTCTCCGCCGGCGCTTCGCCCTGATCGAGCGCGCACGCGGGGCCGAATCGTTCGGGATTCTTCTCTCCACCAAGAGCGGGCAGGCGCGCCCCGCCCTTGCAGAGCGCCTTTTAGCCCTCTCGGAAAAGGCGGTGGTGATCACGATGCGGGAGGTGACCGCCGCCGAGATGACCAACTTCGGCTGCGGGGCCTATGTGAACACCGCCTGCCCCCGCCTCGCCTACGACGATCAGGTCCGCTTCCCGGTGCCCCTCCTCACCCCGCAGGAGTTCGAGATCCTCTGCGGCGTGCGGGTGTGGGAGGACTACACTATCGACGAGATCTAAAAGGGGAAGGTATTTCGATCCCGGGGCTGAGGTCCTGTTATGAACAGGAAACTCAGGTACGCCCTCATATTTCTCGTTGCCGTCGCCGGGTTCTCCATTTTCTTTTTCCTCCCGGCAATCGAGGGGTCTTCGGGATATATCGGTGCGATACCCGGCGTTTCTGCGTCCGGGGGCCCATGCGTCATCGTCCACCTCTCTGCAGAGGACTTTGCCGCACATCCTGCCGTCTTTGACCTTGTCGTGGAGGAAAAGAAGGTGCGCCGCCCCACTTCTCTCTTCTTCCTCCCGCCTCCAGGAGACGACTGGAGTGCAATCGTCCTCAATGGGGAAGAGGAACAGGCACTGTGGTGGACGTACATGTTTGTGCGGCAGGCGAACGGCACCACCATTCCGGTGGCCCTCGAATATAACGGAGTGAACTACCGGCTGACCTGTTCTCAGGGCTGATCTCTCCGGCACGTTCATCCCTTTCTTTTTCCAAGTATTCTGCAGACATGCGCCTGCGGCACCTTGAGATGACCCTCCAGAAACTTTCCGGCTTCCCCTCCCCCAAACCGGCCCTTGAACAGTATGCAACGCCGGCCGAGGTCGCCGCCCGCCTGCTCTTTCATGCGGCGGGTGAAGGGGCGATCGAGGGGCAGCGGGTGCTCGACCTCGGGTGCGGCACCGGCATCCTCGCCTGTGGTGCGAGGCTTCTGGACGCCGCCATGGTCGCCGGGATCGACTGCGACCGCGGGGCCCTCAGGGTGGCGCGGGAGAACGCGCGCTCCCTCGATATCGAGGTGGCCCTGATCCGCGGCGAGGTCGGCCCGGCTTTTCCCGTTCGGACCGACTCGTTCGACACGGTCGTCATGAACCCGCCCTTCGGCGCGCAGCAGCGTCATGCCGACCGTCCTTTTATCGATTGCGCCATCGCTGCCGCCCCGGTGGTCTACGGCATCTTCAATGCCGGCTCGCGCCCCTTTGTCGAGCGCTACATCGAGGGCCGGGCCGGAATCACCGCCGCCATCGGCGGCACCTTCACCATACCAAGAACATTCGCCTTCCATCGCCGGGAGAGAATGGACATACCTGTTGAGATCCTGAAGATCGAGCGGGAGAGCCCATGCTGAAAGAACTCAGATCAGTCCTCGGCCTTTCCCTTGGCCACTTCGTCATCGACATCTATTCGCCGGTCATCCCCGCCGTCCTGCCCGTTCTCATCGCAACGCACGGCTACTCGTATTTTCTTGCCGGTCTTCTCGTCGCCGCATTCAATATCACCTCCTCCCTCCTCCAGCCCACGGTCGGCTGGCTATCAGACCGGAAGGATGTCACCGTCCCCTTCGCTGTCCCCTTCGTGCTCACCTCCGTCTGCATCGGGGTATTCGGATTCATCGGCGACTACCCGGTCCTCCTCCTCTGCTCGGCCTGCGCCGCTTTCGGGGCCGCAATCTTCCACCCCGGCGCCCTCTCTGCCGTAAACAGGCTGACAAAGGCCGAGAACCGCGGCAGACTCACGTCGATCTTCGTCATCGGCGGCAACTTCGGTTTTGCCGTCGGCCCGGTATTCGCCGCCGTTGCCGTCGGGGCGTTCGGCCTGCCCGGTCTGATCTTCCTCGTCATCCCGGGCCTCCTGACCGCCGCCTTCTCCAGGCTGATCTTCCCGGCCCCTGACGGCATGGAGAGAAAGGCTGTTGTGTCGGCTGAAGTGCGCGGTCCCATCCCGATCCGCCCGATCGCCATGGTGATCGGGGTCGGGGCTCTGCGGTCGTGGGCGATCTTCGCCTCCATCGCCTTCCTTCCCGCCTACTTCCATGACCATCTCGGGGTCGACATTCTCATGGCAAACACTCTCGTCTCCCTGACCCTCCTCGCCGGCGTGGTCGGGCAGTACGTCGGCGGTGCCCTTTCCGACATCTTCGGCCGCAAGGAAGTGACCGTCCTCGGCCTTGCTGCAGCGATACCCCCATTCGCGCTCTTCCTGCTCACCTCAGGGCCGGTCTCCTATGCCGCCCTTCTCGTTTTCGGTTTCTTCCTCTGGTCCACCTTCTCGGTCACGGTGGCAATGGCGCATGAGGTGATGCCGGGCAACGTCGGTTTCGCCTCGGGACTCATGCTCGGCCTTGCCGTCGGGGCCGGTGGCATCGGGGTCGCGGTAAGCGGCGTTCTCGCTGACGCCTTCTCCCTTGAAGCCGCTCTCTCCACCCTTGCCCTTCCGTTGATTGCGGCGGTGGCGCTGGCGGCGGCGGTGCCCTATCCCTGGAAACGGTTCGGACGCCTGATAGCCGGGGAAACCCGGTGAAAAAAAGTGGGTTCTTCGCTCTTGTGTGTCGGGTCGCGATGGCAATGGGGCCCACCCCGATGATGGGATCGGATGGGGAACAACCCGGTGAAAGGGCGAAAAACGGAAAAATGTGAGAGCGCTTCAGGCGCTACTTTTCCTGAGTTTTCTCTCTGAAATAGAGGTGGCAGTGGCACTGCCCGTCCTTCTCCACCTCGTCGCGGTGGTAGATGCAGGGGCATACAATCTTTCTGTCCTCTTCGGGGTCGCCGCTCCTGATGCGGCAGGGGCAGTACTGCTCGCCGAAACGGACGGTATTCCGTGCAAGCCCCCGGATGACGGTCTTGAGTTGTTTATCGTCGGGGTTGAGGGTCCATCCGTTCTGTCGGGCGTACTCCTCCGCCCACTTCAGGATCTCCTCTTCGAGTTCCTCCTGCGTGATCTCTGCCATGTGCATCACTTGTCCCCTTCTGACTTGACCTTTCCCCTTTACGCCCCGGGGTCCGCCTCTTCGATGCTCCTGATCATGCCGAGGAAGATCCGTTTCCCGTCGGCCGAACCGAGCACCTCTTCTGAGGCGCGCTCTGGGTGGGGCATCAGACAGAGGACGTTCTTTGCCGGGCCGCCGAGCACGCCGGTGATGTTCTCGGCGGCGCCGTTCGGGTTGGTCGCCGGGGTGACATTCCCGTCGGCGTCGCAGAAGCGGAAGGCGACCCGCCCCTCTGCATTCAGGCGGGCGAGTTCCTCGGGAGATGCGACGTACCTGCCCTCCTTGTGCGCGATCGGGATCCTGATCACCTCGCCCTCCCGGTACAGGCGGGTGAACGGGGACGCCGCCGTCTCGACCCGCAGGCAGACCGGCCGGCAGATAAACTTCGGGGTGGCGTTCGTCGTGAAGGTGCCGGGCACAAGCCCGCTCTCGGCCCCGATCTGGGCGCCGTTGCAGATGCCCAGCACAAGCCCGCCGGCTGCGGCGTGCCGCCTTATGCCCTCCATCACCGGCGTCCGGGCAGCGATCGCTCCCGCCCTGAGATAGTCGCCGTAGGAAAAGCCGCCGGGTATCACAATGGCGTCGTACTCCTTTGTGATCCCGTCCTTATACCAGACGAGATCGCAGTCGACGCCGCAGACGTCGGAGACGGCATGCACCACATCGCGGTCGCAGTTGCTCCCTCCAAACTGGACCACCGCAAACCTCATGCGCCGACCTCGACCTCGTACCGGTGGATCACCGGGTTTGCAAGCAGCCGTTCGCACATCTGCTCTGCCACGGCCTGCGCCGCCTCTTTGTTCTCCGCATCGAGGGTGATGTAAAACACCCTCGCGGTGCTCAGGGACCCGGTCGAAAAACCGAGGTTTGCAAGGGCGTGCTGGATTGCCCGCGCTTCAGGGTCGAGCATGCCTTCTTTCAGTGCAATGGTGATCTTTGCCGTGTACTTCATCTTTTCACGCTCCGGTCAGCCGTTCTGCAACGGCGGCATAGGTGGCCATTACGTCTCCTTTGTCAAAGCGGTAGACGTCCTTGTCCATAGAGGTGCGGGTCTTCTTGTCCCACAGGCGCATCGAGTCCATGGAGATCTCGTCGCCGAGCAGGATCTCGTCGCCGTGCCGCCCGAACTCCAGCTTGAAGTCGACGAGGTCGAGGCCGATCTCGTCGATACGCTCTCTGAGGAGATCGTTGATCCGCAGGGCGGTTTTCTTCACGCTTGCGATCTCGTCGGCGGTCATCAGCCCGAGGGCGACGATGATCTCCTCGTTGATCATCGGGTCATGGCGGGCGTCGTCTTTGTAATCGAGGACGATCACCGGGGGATCGAGGGGTGCACCCTCCTCGAAGGGGTAGTTCCGGACAAGGGAACCCGCGGCGATGTTTCTGACGATCACTTCGACCGGAATCATCTTCAGGGGGCGGACGATCATCGTCCGCTCGTTCTCCATCCGCACGAAGTGCGAAGGAACCCCGTTTGCCCTGAGATACTCGAAGAGATATGCCGAGACACGGGCGTTATAGATCCCTTTCTCGGCGAGTTCGTCCTTCTTTGCGCCGTCGAAGGCAGTGATGTCGTCCCTGAACTTCACGATCAGTTCGTTGGGGTTGTCCGAGCGGAAGACGGACTTTGCCTTTCCGCGGTAAATGGGTTCCTGTTCAGTCACAAAGACCTCTCCTCAATCTGTTTCTGGAGGCGGCGGATCAGCGCCGCCAGCCCTTTCGGGTACCATCCTTTCCTGATGAACTCCGGGTAAATGCAGAGGCGCTCGCGCAACCATGCGTCCCCGACCAGCCCTTTCAACTCCTCGATCTGCGGCCAGGGATGCTCGGGGTTCACATAGTCGATGGTGAGCGGGGAGACCCCGCCGAGATCGTCGACCCCGCACCTGATCAGCGCGGCGGCGTCGGCCAGGTTCGGCGGGATCTG
>Ga0209269_1001199_pt1 | contig 14874 bp, 14 predicted proteins | sample MTBAKMMethaMetaG_FD_187455 | JGI IMG/M metagenome (GOLD analysis project Ga0209269, IMG submission 187455) | Enrichment culture microbial communities from Arthur Kill intertidal strait, New Jersey, USA, that are MTBE-degrading - MTBE-AKM (Arthur... | ecosystem: Environmental > Aquatic > Marine >... | reverse complement strand
GCGATCTCCTCCATCGGTTCACGGATACCGGCGCCGCAGTAGACCATGAGCGTCGATTGTTCAGAAACCTGCGGTGTCGTCGACGTCTGGGTGGTACACCCGCAGATGGCGCAGGCAGCACCAACAACAAACATAAGTGCCAGAACAAGAGAGAGTATTCTCATAATAAAATCATTAATTAACATAGTTAATAAAAACATATGATTTAACTCGGTAGGGAGAAACCTTTCTCCGGGATCAGAACAGAAACGATCGTGGCGCCACAGGATGCATAGAGATGGCAGATGTAATGCAGGCAGAAGAAGAAAAGGGGCAACTCCCGCTCAAATTCTCCCTTGGTGAGGCCGCCGGATCGGTCGGGGACTTCGGGACGATCCTTCCCATCGTGCTCGGCGTCGCCCTGGTCTGCGAGGTGAACCTCGCGCACATCTTCCTCTTCTTCGCCCTCTGGTACGCGATCGCAGGCATCGTCTACCGCCTCCCGATCCCGATCGAACCCTTAAAAGCGGTCGGAGCGATCGCCATCGCCGAAGGGCTGACTGCAGGGGAGATCGCCGGCGCCGGCATGCTCATCGGCGTGATCTTCCTCGCCCTCGGCTGTTGCGGGAGCATGACCTGGCTGCAGAACCGGATCCCGGTGAGCGTGATCAGGGGCGTGCAGGCCGGCCTCGCCCTCATCCTGCTCAGGACATCGTTTGGCTTTCTCCAATCCGACCCGCTCTACGCAGGGATATCCGTTGCGATCGTTATCCTGTTCTTCATCGCCGCCATCCGCTGGAAGATCAACGATGTTTCCGCCCTCATCGTCCTCGCCATCGGCATTGGCGCAGGAATCCTGACGGCCGGCCTCCCCCATTTCGCGATGATCCCCATCCCCACCCTCGTCATACCCGGGATCGAAGACCTCGTCTATGCAGGGCTCTACCTCGTCCCCCCGCAGTTTCCCCTCACCCTCACCAACGCCATCCTGGCGACTTCGCTCCTCACCCTCGATCTCTTCAAGAGAGATGTCCCTCCAGACCGCCTCTCGCGCACGATCGGGATCATGAACCTGGTCTCGGTGCCCTTCGGTGGGTTTCCGATGTGCCACGGCGCCGGCGGCCTTGCCGCACAGCACCGCTTCGGCGCCCGCACCGGGGGGGCGAACGTGATCGCCGGGATCATCTTCCTGGGTTTCGCCTTCTTCTTCGCCTCCCCGCAGAGCCTCGCCCTCATCCCACTCGGCGTCTTCGGCGGACTGCTCATTTTTGCCGCCGTAGAACTCGCAAAACACAGCGTAAAGACCGATTCCTATCTTGTCACCAGCGCGATCGCCGCACTCACCATCCTGGCGAACATCACCGTCGCGTTTGTGGTCGGGCTCGCCCTGGCCTACGCGCTCCGGTGGCGGAAGGAGCAGCTCGATAGGCCGAAAAAATAGAGCGAGAGTGTTTGAAGGGGTTACGCCTCAGCGTCCTCGACGACGTGGACGGCGCTCGCCTTGAAAGAGATCCGCACCCGGCTCCCCTCGGCGATCCCCATCTCCCCGGCAGACTTCCAGGTGATGAGAACTGAAAAGGGAATGCCACACTCTACTGTAAGGCGCGTCAGCGGCCCAAAAGCGGTCATTCTGGCGATCGTGCCGTCGAGGACGTTGCGCGCGGAGATCTGCGACCCATCGACGAGGTGGAGGGTGATGTCCTCAGGCTTTATGCAGGCGCAGACGTTCCTCCCTGCAGAGAGGGGCGTGACGGCCCTGATGATCACACCGGCGGATTCGATCTCGGCGACGCCCTCCGACGTCCTGGCGATCCTGCCGGAGACGATGTTCTCGATCCCGACGAACCTGGCGACATGCTTGTTCTTCGGCAGGGCGAAGACCTCTCTCGGAGTGCCGACCTGCGAGAAGACGCCGTCCATCAACACGCCTATCCGGTGGGCGAGGCGCTGGCCCTGGAGCATATCGTGCGTGGAGATCACCACGGTCTGCCCGAAGTCGCGGTTGATCCGCAGCACCAGGTCCTCGATTACCGCCGTGGCCAGGGGGTCGAGGTTCGCCGTCGGTTCGTCCATCAGGAGTACGGCAGGATCGGTCACCAGCGCCCGCGCAAGGGCGACCCGCTGCATCTCCCCGCCCGAGAGTGTCTTCGCCCGCCGCTTTTCATAGCCGGAGAGCCCGATCACCTCGAGCGCATCGGCGATCTTCTTCTGGATCTCGCGTTCTGGCACATGGCGCATCCGCAGACCGATGGCGATGTTGTCGTAGACGCTCTCGTTGAAGGCGGCGGGCTTCTGGAAGACCATCGCCATCATACGCCTGATTTCGAGGGTACGCCATCGATCGGCATGGATATCGGTGCCGTCGACGATGATGCGCCCCCCGTCAGGGATTTCGAGCAGGTTGATCATCCGCAGGAGGGTGGACTTCCCCGAGCCCGAGGGGCCGATGATCGCGAAGATCTCGCCGTCCTGGATCGTTGCGCTTACATCTCTCAGGACGACCTTCTCCCCGAAATTCTTTGATACGTGCTCTATTTCGATCATGGTTCACCGCTGCTGGAAGAGGGTCACGCCGGTGTTCACGATGAGGGCGATCGCAAGGAGAATGATCCCGAGGGCGATGGAGGTGCCGATCTCCCACTGCGAGGTATTCAGGGAGATCGCCGTCGTCAGCACGCGGGTGCGGTGGGCGATGTTCCCGCCGATGAGAATGGCGGCCCCGACCTCGGAGATCGCCCGGCCGAAACCGACGACGACCGCCGCAAAGATCGCAAACCGCGCCTCCCTGACGATAGAGGCGAGGAACTGGAGGCGGGTGGCGCCAAGGGAGATGATTGTATCCCTGATCGTCTCGTCCACCCCTGAAAGGGCCGATATCGTCAGGCCGACCATGATGGGGAGGATCAGGATCGTCTGGGCCAGGATCATCGCCTGCGGCGTGAAGAGAATGCCGGTGAACCCGAGCGGGCCGTGGCGGGTGATGAGCAGGAAGACGAGCAGCCCGACGATGACCGTCGGGAGGGAGTAAAGCGTCTGGATCAGGTTGATGAGCACTTTTTTCCCGGGGAAATCGGTGAACTTTATCGCCGCCCCCAGGGGGAGAGCAAACGCGGTGGCGGCGAAGGTTGCCGTTAGGGAGACGATCAGGGAGAGGACCGTGATCTCCATGACGTCCGGGTCCAGGGATACGATCAGGTGGATCGCTTCAAGCAGTCCGTCGATGATATAGCCCATCTCTTACACTCCCCGGAGATCGATAAAGAAAAAGGAATGGAAAAGAGAAAAAACCGGCGGCCTCAGGCCACCGGGTCCTCCACCTCAGACTGGTTCACACCCATCACTTCCCAGTTGCCTGCGGCCGGGAAGAAGAGGGGTTCGCCGTACTGAACGACCCCGAACTCCTCGATCGTCTTCTGGGTCGACGAAGAGGTCAGATAGTTGATCCAGTCCTTTGCGAGGGTCGAGTTCACGCCCGGGTGCTTCTCGGGGTTGATCCGCATCACCGAGTAGACGTTGAGCAGGATGTCGCCCTCAGAGACCGCCGGCACAAGGGCGGTCTTGTCCTTGTAGGTGAGGTAGGTGCCGATGTCGGAGAGGGTGTAGGCGGCCTTCTCGTCTGCCATCACCAGGGTGGCACCCATGCCGGTGCCGGCCTCGATGTACCACTCGCCCGAGTTCGTGATATCGGTCGTGTAGTTGAATCCGTCCTTCGCCCAGATCACCTTCTCCTTTGCATGGGTGCCGGAGTTGTCGCCGCGGGAGACGAACTTCACGTTCTCAGGGTCTGCAAGACCCTTCTCGCGGATGGTGGTGAACGCCTCTTCAGGGGTCATACCCTTGATAGCTGCCGGGTCCGACTCCGGGCCGACGATCACGAAGTAGTTGTAGGCGATGACGCGGCGGTCGATGCCGTGGCCGTTCGCGAGGAAGGCGTCCTCGCGCACGCGGTCGTGGACCATCATCACGTCGACGTCGCCGTTCTCCCCGTAGCCGAGCGCCGTGCCCGTGCCGGCAGAGATGATATCGACCTTTGCATTATACTCCTTCTCGAACGGCGCCTTCAGGGCGTCGAGGAGTCCGGTGTCGTACAGGCTCGTCGTCGTGGCGATCAGCAGCGTCTGCGTCTCGGCCGGAGCGGAGGTCGTCGGGGTCGGCGTCGCCTCCCCACCCGGAGAACCGGTGCAGCCTGCAGCCATGGCCGCGGCGACCATGACAACTGCGATCAGTATCAAAATACTTTTTTTCATGGTATCGTAGATGTCACAATACCAACTATTAAATAATTTGCTCGGGATCTTGAGCAAGTTCAATGGATCCATTTAACCTGCTCTCCCCGACTCATGATACGAAGGTTTATTAATTTCGGGGCAATATCGAGTGCATCTGATCACCCTCGAGGATAATCATGGAAAAAATGGGAAAAAACGCTGAAAAAATCATGTACGCCCTTGTCGGCGGTATAATGCGTCAGTACACAGGAAAAGAACTCAGTGCCATGACCGCCCTGCCACCAAATGAGGTGAACACGGCGGTCAGGGAGCTGGAAAGAATGGGAGCGGTGGACCTCCACATCCGCGCCTCGTCAGAACCCTACCTCTTCACTTCGGTCGCCCTCACGGCAAAGGGCAGAGTGATCTTCCAGGAGACGAAGATGCCCGGGTGCGACACCTGAAAATCTTTCAATCTCTTATATTCACGAAAACTCCATATACATATTCTTTTCCGATATCCAGATTTTTGTACTCGGATTCGGCCGGGAGCGAGGCCCTGAAACTGACAGGGGCATCATAGATAGTGTCGGAGACGCTCCGGTACGGCAGACCCGCCGAACGGATCTCGTCAACCGATTCAGGCACGAAGCCCCCGGCCTCCTCGACGGTATTGTAGGCGAAGAAGGTGGCGATCACAGGAACGCCGTTCCGGGCGATCGCCGCACCCTTCGGATCGATGATGAGCGTGAGATAGACACCGGTGCCGTCGCTCATTTCGGATGCCGTCAGAGTGATTGCCATAGGGGAGAGGCGGGGATCGGAGACGATCACCGGACTGTCCACGGGCTCTGGTGTGGGCGACGGCGGGATGGTGGCCTCAGGAGTCACGGTCTCCCCACCGCCAGGTGAGGATGCGCAGCCCGCAGTAAGGGCGGTCAGGACGATCAGAATCGCCAGAAATGCCGTCTTGCATGGATACATGCACGGGAATGCACAGGCCCGCCATATAACGGTTCCTCAACCGTCGGTGCACCAACCGAACTGTAATATAAGAGCGGGGGAGAGTATAGTGTGTTGTTTGCCATGGCGGAAAAAGAGTACAGGACGGCAACGGTCGGGGATCGGGAGGTGCCCTACGACCCTGAACAGCTGCGCAAGATCCAGGAGCACCCCTGCTATTCGGAGACAGCCTGCCACACCTTCGGGCGCTGCCACCTGCCGGTGGCCCCGCACTGCAACATCCAGTGCAACTACTGCGTGCGGGACTTCGACTGCGTGAACGAGAGCCGACCGGGCGTCACCTCAAAGGTCCTCTCCCCGCAGGAAACGATAGAACTGGTCAGAAAGGTGATCCAGGACTACCCCTACGTGAAGGTGATCGGGATCGCCGGGCCCGGCGAACCCCTCGCAAACCCGGAAACTTTCGAGACCCTGAAGCTGGTCCACGAGGAGTTCCCCCACCTGATCATGTGCATCTCAACGAACGGCCTCCTGCTCCCTGAGAAGATCGATGAACTCCAGAAATACGGCGTCGGCAACGTGACCGTCACGCTCAATGCCGTCGATCCGGCCGTCGGCGAGAAGATCTACTCGTTCGTGAACTACCATGGCAAGCATTACACCGGCCGGGAAGCTGCCGAGATCCTCCTGAAAAATCAGCTCGAGGGGATCAGGATGGCCGTCGAGAGAAAGATGTTCGTGAAAGTGAACTGCGTCTATATTCCCGGGGTCAACGATGACCATATCGTCGATATCGCAAAGAAAGTGGGCGAGATGGGAGCGTTCTCCTTCAACCTCATCCCGCTGATCCCGCAGTACAAGTTCGCCGAGGTCGTGCCGCCGACTGCTGCGGAGAAAAAGGCGATGCAGGATCGGTGCGCCCCCTATATCAAGCAGATGCGCCACTGCGCCCGCTGCCGTTCGGACGCGATCGGCAAACTGGGGCAGGACGTCCAGGCCAACGTCTACTCTGGCTGCAGCAGGAAATAAAACAATCCTCTTTTTTAATGGAAAAAGCACTCAGGCTCGGCCCGGGCAATCCGTTCAACCTTGACGCCACCCTTGGCTGCGGGCAGGCGTTCCGGTGGGAGAAGGTCGACGGGACCTGGTACGGCGTTGCCGGCGATCATGCGATCGGGATCAGGCAGGACGGGGAGAGACTTCTCTTTTCCGGTGCCGACGAGGCATTTGTCCGCCGCTACTTCGCCCTCGACCTCGATCTCCCGGCGATCCTCTCTTCGGTCGACCGCGACCCCCGGATCCACGCGGCGATCGGGCGCTGCCCGGGACTGCGCATCCTGCGGCAGGACCCCTTCGAGACCCTGATCTCGTATATCTGCGCCACAAACACCAATATTCCGACGATAAAAAAGCGCATCGCCCTGATTGCCGAACGCTACGGCAGGCGCCTTCCGGGCGGTGCCAGCGCCTTTCCCGACGCTGCAGCCCTCGCCCCCTGTAGCGAGGGCGAGATGCGGGGGTGCGTGCTCGGCTATCGGGCGCCATACGCCTGCGCCACGGCGGCGCTCTGCGCAGAGGATCCGGGATGGGCGGAGAGGGTCACTGCCCTTCCCTACGGGGAGGCGAGGCGTGAACTCCTCAGGTTCCCGGGCGTCGGCCCGAAGGCCGCCGACTGCATTCTCCTCTTCGCCTTCGAGAAATACGAGGCCTTTCCGGTGGACGTGCACATCAGGCGGATGATGCGCCGCCACTACCTGCCTGACCTCCCGGAAGACAAACCCATGACCTGCCGCGAATACGACCTGATCGCCGGGTTTTCGCGGGAGCACTTCGGGGCATATGCCGGGTGGGCGCAGGAGTACCTCTTCTGCGTGCGGGAAGAGGAGCGGGCCTGAGGGAACAGATCAAAACCTCTGGTAACGATTCAGATGCACAGCGGCACGCCGACCGGGTCACGGCCCCATTGAGTTGCAGGACATATTCCGCCACCGAGTATTCTGCAGGATCCGCGTTCTTCTGCTCTGGCGAAGAAACCCGAAGATCTTTGGGCGGGGGATCCCCGCTCACCTCACCGTTGGCGATACAGAGATGCACGTTCATTATGCTGACAGCCCCCGTTCCTCCAGGAGAGGATCTTCCTGGAGATGGGAGAGAGCAATACCGATCCCCTGCGTTTTATCCAATCAGATCGGTTCCCGGGCCCTTCACACATGCCCGATCTCAGTGTAGTTCGATATCTCCGAGTTCGCGGTGCAGAGATCCCGGGTTGAGAGGGCATGGACATCGTCGTGGCCGGTGAGGCGCGCGAAATCCCTGAGTTCAGCCGTAGAGACCCGCAGGAAATTCTCCAGCTGCCGGGCCGAGATGTCGATCCGCAGCCGCTCCCTGAGCAGGGGATCCTGCGTGGTCACCCCCACGGGGCACTTCCCCGTGTTGCAGAGGCGGTACTGCTGGCATGCACAGGCCATCAGGGCTGCGGTCCCGATCGCCACGGCGTCGGCACCCATGGCGATAGCCTTTGCAAAGTCAGACGACACTCGCAGGCCCCCGGTGATCACCAGCGAGACGTCCTCGACGCCGTGCCGGTCCAGGAACTTCCTGGCCCTGTAGAGGGCAAACGGAGTTGGTACTGAGGTGGCGTCCTTGATAAAGAGGGGGCTGGCCGCGGTCGCTCCCGGCCGGCCGTCAATGGTGATAAAGTCAGGTCCTGCCGCAACGGCGACCGCCATATCGGCCTCGATCTGCCCGGCCGCCAGTTTGATCCCGATTGGCCTGCCTCCTGTCGCCTCCCTGAGATCAGAAACGATCTTTTTCAGGCTGCCGGCATCTCTTATCTCCTCGAAACGGGCAGGGCTGGCGATGTCAACCCCTGGTGGGAAACTCCGGATCGCTGCGATCTCCTCGGTGACCTTCTCCGCAGGGAGATGGGCGCCCATCCCGGGCTTTGTGGACTGCCCGATCTTGAGCTCGACAGCATCCACACGCCGCAGGTTTTCCGGGGTTGCGCTGTAACGGTTCGGGACATATTCAAAAATGTAGCGGTACGAGGCCTCAAGGGATTCCTCCAGGATCCCTCCCTCACCCGAGCACATGGCGGTTTCCACTGCGGCGCTCCCTCTGGCCAGGGCCACCTTTATCTCCCTGGAAAGGGCCCCAAAGGACATATGAGTGATGTAGATGGGGGTTTCAATTACAAGGGGGTGATCGGCTCCAGGCCCGATCACGGTCCTGGTGTTCACCGGTTCGCCGTCGTTGAGAGGGAGGCGGGCAAGCTGCGCACCCATGATCAGGATATCGTCCCAGGATATGACCGGCCGGCGGGTGCGCATCGGTTCGACGATCGATTCACCTGTCGCGGCGATACGGTGGATCCTGGCCATCTGAACCTCAAGGTCGTCATTCTCGCGTTTCCACCCCCCGAGGTAGCCCTCCACATACCCACGCCCCATATGGGAGACGGTGATCCTGTGTTCGGCGCCGCAGACAGGGCAGATGATCGTCTGCTCCGACACCTTCACCTGCTGGTCCTCCAGCGGCTTCAGGTGGGAGTGGTTAGAGCGGCAGATGGGGCACTGCCAATCGTCAGGAAAATCTCCAGGTTTCGTACCCGGGGGGATGCCGGTCACAGAGTCACCCCTGGCGGGATCGTACTCGAAGACCTGACAGACATTACACCGATATCTCACCATTTCGACACCTTCCTGATCTCAAACGCCCGACTGTTCTTTTTCCGAACCCAGAAGACAGTAATAGATGTGAGAAAGCCCCATTTCTGAGTAAACCGGACACCCGCCGCAGATACACCCCTTCTCCTCATCGATGCACCTGCTTTTACCAATCAGGGGAAAACAGAAACCTCCGGGCTCGCCGCACTCCTTCCAGCTCGGGCATGTCTTGCAGATGCACATCGAAAGAACCATCTGCTTCTTCTCTTCCATGGACAACTCAGTCTGCTCCATTTCCAGTCCCCCGACCGATCATAATCTTCACGATATAATACCATTTCCATTTCAGGGTGGAACAATGGAAATGTGTATGCTATGATCAGATTTCTGGGGGAAACCAACCAGGCATCGGTTTTGAACCTCATCGACACTCCCCTGAAGGCAGGGCAGGCGATTATGAGGCGCCAGAAAAAAGGGGAGAAAAACCCCACACAATAATTATGTGCCGATATTCCAGGCAGACATATAGTGCGTCTGCTCCTCGCTGAGCGAGTCGATCGCGATCCCGAGGGCGGCAAGTTTTCTCTCCGCCACCTCCTCGTCGATGGCGTTCGGGACGTCGTACACGCCCGGGACGAGGTCCTTTCCATGCTCGACCATGTACCGGGCCGAGAGCGCCTGAAGGGCGAAGGAGAGGTCCATCACCTCGATCGGGTGACCCATCCCCTTCGGCGTTGCCAGGTTGACCAGGCGCCCCTCGGCCAGGACATGGATCTGCTTCCCGAAAATATCGTAGGTGTCGATCCCGTCCCGGCGCTCGATGGCGTCGGCGTGCTCCTCCAGCCATTTCACGTCGATCTCGACGTTGAAGTGCCCGGCATTGGAGAGGATGGCGCCGTCCTGCATCAGGGCGAAGTGCCGTTCGGTCAGGATGGAGGTGTTTCCGGTGGTGGTGATGAAGATCTCGCCGACCTTCGCCGCCTCGTCCATCGGCATCACGACAAAACCCTCCATATGCGCCTCAAGCGCACGCCTTGGGTCTACCTCGGTGACGATCACCTGGGCACCAAGGCCGCGGGCCTTCCGCGCCACGCCGCGGCCGCAGAAACCGTAGCCGGCGACGACGAGATGCTTGCCCGCAAGCAGGCAGTTCGTCGTCACCATGATCGATGAGAGCGAGCTCTCGCCGGTGCCGTGGACATTGTCGAAGTGACGCTTCATCGGGGTGTCGTTCACAGCGATCACCGGGAACTTCAGGGCCCCTTCAGCCGCCATCGAGCGGAGACGGTGGATCCCGGTCGTCGTCTCCTCGCAGCCGCCGACGACGCCGTCGAGGACGTCCTGCCTGCGGGTGTGGATCTCGAAGATCAGGTCCATGCCGTCGTCGATCGTGATCGAGGGACGGGCGTCGAGCACCCGGTTGATCGCCGCGTAGTACTCCTCGTTGGAGCAGGCGCGTTTCGCATAGCAGTGCACGCCCTTAACCTGGTTCAGGGCCTCTGCCACATCGTCCTGCGTGGAGAGGGGGTTGCAGCCGGTGATGTACACCTCGGCCCCGCCGGCCGCAAGGGTCTCGACCAGGACGGCGGTCTTCGCCTCCACGTGCAGGGCCATCCCGATGGTCACGCCCGCAAGCGGCTTTTCTCTCTCGAATTCCTCTCGAATGCTCCTGAGCACCGGCATATACTGCCTGGCCCAGTCCATCTTCTGCTGGCCTGTCGTCATATGGTTGCCACAGCCTCCTCTCATATCATTGGACGCCGAGCACTTCAAGGGTGCGCAAAACCCGCCGACCCCTCCCAAACGCTGATAATCCCGGCCGCCAGAGAAACTTCGCATGCCACTCACCAGACGGATCATCCCCTGCCTCGACATCAAGGACGGCAGGGTCGTAAAGGGGACGCACTTCGAGGGGCTCAGGGACGCCGGCGACCCGGTGGAGCTCGCAGCGCGCTACAACGAGCAGGGAGCCGACGAGGTGGTCTTCCTGGACATCACCGCATCGAAGGAGAACCGCGGCACGATCCTCTCGGTGATCGAGCGCGCGGCCGACCAGCTCTTCCTCCCGCTCACCGTCGGCGGCGGGATCAGGAGCGTCGACGACATCCAGCAGACGTTGCGGGCCGGGGCCGACAAGGTCTCGATCAATACGAGCGCCGTCACCGACCCATCCCTCATCGACCGTGCGGCGGCGCGGTTCGGGACGCAGTGCATCGTCGTGGCGATCGATGTCAGGGCGAACCCGGTGATGCAGGAGGGGAAGACGCCGGTGGTCCTCGCCGACGGCCGCGAGGTCTGGTACGAGGTGGTGACGATGGGCGGATCGCACCCGACCGGGATCGATGCGGTCAGGTGGGCAAAGGAGGTCGAGGAGCGCGGGGCCGGCGAGATCCTCCTGACCAGCATGGAGACCGACGGCACAAAAGAGGGCTTCGACATCCCGATCACCCGCGCCATCTCGGAGGGCGTCGGCATCCCGGTGATCGCGAGCGGCGGCGTCGGGACGCTCGAACACTTTTACGACGGGTTCGTCCTGGGAAAAGCGGACGCCTGCCTTGCGGCAAGCGTCTTCCATTACGGCGAGTTCACGGTCAGGCAGGTCAAGGAGTACCTGGCCGCACGGGGTATCCCGGTACGGCTGTAAGGTCGAGTTCGAGCGCCGCCACCGGGTGCTCGAGGGAGAAGGCGGTGAGCACCTCGGGGTGGATCTCGCCGAAAACACCCACAATTTTTCCGTTCACGACGACGTCGCCGCGACGGCCGTCGATGAACGCCGGATCGGCGGATTCGGAGAACTCAGGCGAGAGGCCGCACTCCCGGCAGAGGGCGTCCATCGTCGCATAGGCCTCGGAGAAATCTGCGCCTGCGTGGATCGAGACGGCGGCAACGGTCTGCATCGTTGCATATCCCCGGATCACGTCGCCGGTCGCAAAGATCTGCTGCGGGAGTTCGCGGTGGCGGTTGATCTGGAGGGTCTCCATGAGCAGGGGGAGGATGTGGGTGCGCACCACGCTCTGATCCTCGGTGATCGGTTTTGCCACCGGCAGGACGTCGGGCGAAGGCGCACGGCCCATCCGCTCGTACAGCAGTTTCTCCGAGGTGAGCGTGAAGGGCAGCACCTCGAGGTAGCCCAGGCCCGTGAAGATGGTGCGGACCGTCCGCTCGAGGGCCGAGATCGGGTGCTCCCTGCCGGTGGTGAAGGTCCTCGGAAGGGCGGCGTCGAAGCGGTCGTAGCCGTAGGCGACGGCGACGTCCTCGAAGAGGTCCCAGTCGTGCATGATATCGGCGCGGTACGGCGGCACCAGCACCCTGACGCGGCCGTCAGGGAGGGGTTCGGCGCCGAAGCGCATCCGCCGCAGGAGAGCGGCCATCTCCTCCGCGTCGATATCGAGGCCGAGCAGGCGGGCGCAGGCGGCCACGCTCACGATCCGCTCGACAGGGGAGAGGTCGGGGTATGGCGTGCCGTCTATATCGACGCTCTCGATCGTCGCCCCCGCCTCGGCAAGGGCGGTGCAGATGATGTTCGCCGCCATCCGCACGGCGCGCTCGTCGGTGCCGGTGCAGTCGAGCAGGATGTTTCTCGTCTCCGTCGTCACCCGCGTCAGTTCGCCGTTGATGATCGGCGGGAAAGAAAGCACGCGGTCGTCGGCGTCGACGATGAGGGGGAAGCGGTCGAACTCCTCGACAAGGCGGGCATAGTCCCGGCCCTTCGGGTGGTCAGAGAGGATCTCCTCCATCGAAAGGTCCTCGGTAAAGTCGAGCGGGACAAAACGGCGGTCCCGCGGCGAGGCGAGATAGCGGAACGGCGGTCTGACCGCGTCCATGTCGTGGACGCCGATCGCCACCTTCCGCCGGCCCCGGCCGAGCGCCCAGTGGAGCGCTTCCTGCAGCCCCATCAGGCTCTCGATCCCGGCCTCGTCGAGGCGGACGTTCCGGATCACGGCCGAACCGAGGTATGGCCGGATTTCAGCGAGGGCCGGATCGACCGAGAAGGCGATCCCCGAAGGGGTGACCGGGTACGCGGGAAGACCCTCCTCGATCCCGAGGAAACCGCGCATGGCGCGGGCCACGCCCTCGGTGGAGTAGAGGTCGACGCGGCTCGGGAAGAACTCCATGTCCACGTGGTCATCGAGGAGGCGCTCGACGTCAGAGCCGATCATCGGCAGCCGCTCGATGATGCGCTGCCGGTCGGTGCCGGTCAGCCGTTCGAGATATTCGTAGTTGAGCCGGATTATTGCCATGTTACTCCCCCTCCCCGATCACCGGGCTTTCCCTGATCCAGTCGATGTCGCTCCGGTAGAGCTGCCTGAGGTCCTTCAGGCCGAGTTTGAGCATGCCGACGCGGGAGATGCCGAGCCCCCACGCGAGCACCGGGGCCTCGATCCCCCACGGGGCGGTGACCTCTTCCCTGAAGACACCGGCACCGCCGAGTTCCACCCAGCCGAGCCCGTCCACCCAGACCTCGGGCTCGACCGAGGGCTCGGTGTACGGGAAGTAGCCCGGGCGGAAGCGGACATTCTCAAAGCCCATCCGGTGGTAGAACTCGCGCAGGTAGCCGAGGAGGTGGCGGAAGGTGACGTCCTCGTCCATCACGATCCCTTCGAGCTGCTCGAACTCGGGCAGGTGGGTCGGGTCGATCGCCTCGCGCCGGTAGACCCGGCCCAGGGCGAAGGCCTTCACCGGGGGCTTCGGGTTCTCGATGAGATATTTGACCGAGAGCGGGGTCGTGTGGGTGCGCAGCACGCACTGCTCGGCCTTTGCAGCCTCCCAGACGCCGCCCCACCCGATCGACGAGGTCGATCCGCCGTGCTCGTGCATATCGCGCACGCCCTCCCATCCCGTGGGCAGGGGTTCGGTGCGGTCGAGGTAGAAGGTGTCCTGCATCTCGCGGGCCGGGTGGTCCTGCGGCTGGAAGAGGGCGTCGAAGTCCCAGAAGGCCGAGAGGGCGATGTCGCCCCGCATCTCCACAAAGCCCATGTCCATGAGGATGCGTTTGACCTCGTCGATGATCCGCTGGTACGGGTGGGACTTGCCCGGATAGATCCGCTTCGGCGGCGTCTGGAGGCTGTAGCGCCTGAGGTTCGCCGTCCGCCACGAGCCCGAGAGGATCTGGTCCCGCGTCAGCGTCCCGGTCTCCTCCCTGAGGTCGAGGCCGGAGGCGACGAGCGCTGCTCCGGCCGGCGTGATCGCAATCGTGTAGGAGGCCTCTTCGGCCTCGACGATAAGATTGCGCTTGAGGAGATCGGGGATCCCGGGCATTCCCTCCCGCGGTGCGGCAAGGGCGATCTCGTCGTCGCCTGGCGGCACCTCGCCAATCGTTTGGGCGACACCGTTTTTGATCGTGATCCAGCCTTTTTTCCGCAGCCAGCCGATGCCGATCCTGGAGAGGGGAAGGGCCTGGAGGTCCTTCATCGGGATCCCCTCGCCGATCTGCTCCAGCATCTGCCGTTCGGGCAGCCCGGATTGCCGGTATTCCTCTCCCTCGGGGGTGAGGGTATAGGTCTTCGTGACCGTCCGCTCGATCGCCACAAGGCCGCGGTCGGCGCAGAGGTGGGCATACTGCACGACCGCCTCCTCAGATGTTTCGAGGGCTTCTGCAAGGGCGACGGCCGCCGCCCGGCCGCGGGGGGCGAGGGCGACGAGAAGCCGTTTTTCGTTCAGGGTGAGATCAGCCATTATCCTTCCACCAGATCTTTTGCTTCGTCTATCCGTTCGGTGAAGTCCCTGAGGAACTCCTGCGTGCGTGCAAGCGTTTCCTTTTTGCAGGTCCCGCAGAGCAACTCGCCGGCCCGGCACCGCCGACAGATTTCGGCAAGTTCGGCGTCGTCCTTCGCCATATGGAAGAGGTTTAAGAGATAGACCGGGCACTTCTCGGGTTCGCCGCCGAGACGCTTCTGCTCGTCAAGAGTCATCCGCCCGCCGGTCAGGGCGCCCATCACCTTCTTTTTGAGGTCTTTTTCGGTCTCCCAGAAGGAGATGAAACTCTCCGGGACCGAGGAGGACATCTTCCCACCCTGCAGACCGGGCATGAAGGTGTGGTAGGTGGACGAGGGAGCGAC
>Ga0209269_1001195_pt1 | contig 14935 bp, 17 predicted proteins | sample MTBAKMMethaMetaG_FD_187455 | JGI IMG/M metagenome (GOLD analysis project Ga0209269, IMG submission 187455) | Enrichment culture microbial communities from Arthur Kill intertidal strait, New Jersey, USA, that are MTBE-degrading - MTBE-AKM (Arthur... | ecosystem: Environmental > Aquatic > Marine >... | reverse complement strand
ACCAGTGGAAATTCCTGAAATAAAAGTTTGACCGCCAGCAGACCGACAACCAGGGAGAAGAGCAGCGCAACGATTACCCCGGATATGAACGCCGTGAGGTAGGCGCCGGCGATGGCGAACACGACGCTCGGGACGATCAGGCAAGCGGCGCTCCTGAAAAAGACTCTCTTCTGACGCAAATAGGATACTGAGGCAGCAAGGGTGGTGAAGATGATTACGGTGAGGCTGGTGCCCACGGCATCCTGGGGATCGAGGCCGAACACAAGGACGAGTATCGGAACATAGAGGAACCCTCCCCCGACACCAGCCAGTGCCGCGAGGAAACCGGCCAGCACTCCCATACCGATCGCGGCAATGGCATCAGTCACGGGTATCATAGATCTCCCCCACCTTCAATCCAGACTTCCGCTCCGGAACCCCTCAATATCCAGGGTAATGTACCGGTAGCCGGCACTCCTGAGTCCGGCTGCGATCTCTTTCCTGTTCTGAAGCACCCGGGAAAACTCAGCCGGAAGAACTTCGATCCGGGCCAGATCGCCATGCGACCGGAGCCTGACCTGGGTAAGACCGAAGGAATGGATGAGATCCTCACCGGCTTCAATGGTCCTGATCTTGCCAGGTGTTATCTCTTCACCGTAGGGAATCCGTGACGCGAGACAGGCTGATGAAGGGCAGTTCCAGAACGGAAGGCCGCGTGAACGAGCCATTTCGCGGATGTCCTCTTTTGAGATATCACATTCGACGAACGGATGGCAGATCCCCTCCTCCTCGCAGGCGCGGAGGCCTGGCCGGAATTCACCGAGATCGCTCGTATTTACGCCATCTACCACGGTATCAGTGTCAAAATCCCTGGCAGCGTCACGGAGAATCCTGCAGGCAAGTTTTTTACAGCGGTAGCACCGGTCTCTGCGGTTCTGCCCAAACTCAGGATCATCGAGGATCGGGAATGGGAGGATGGTGAGGGGGATGCCGAGCGCCACAGCCCGTTCCCGTGCCTCGCGGAGTTGTCTCCGGGGGAGGAGGGGTGAATCGAGGAGGATGACGCGGGCGCGATCCCCCGTCACTTCCTGGGCCATTGCGGCGAGGAGCGCACTGTCCACGCCGCCGGAATATGCAATAATGAAGCGATTCTTCCCGGAAAGAGCTTTCCGCAGTGCTTTCTCTTTCTCTGGTGCCAGGGATATCACCCGGTTCCCCGTTCCGGCAGATGGATCGCTGCCGGCCAGGGTCTCTGCAGGAAATACATTATGGTGAAACGCCTCATAATAGTGTGCAGGAACCAGCTGAGGTTCCTGACCGTACGGCATGCTCACCGACAGGGAAATTCAGCGGTATTCCCGCCAGATAGCGTTCATTGGCGAGGAGGGCCAGGAGCGGCTCAAAGCGGCACACGTGGTACTTGCAGGAGCCGGAGGGCTCGGCTGCCCGGCAGCACTATATCTCGCCGTTGCCGGATTGGGCCGCCTCACCATCATTGATTCCGACAGGGTGGAAATGACCAACCTGAACCGGCAGATCCTTCACTGGGAGCAGGATATCGGACAGAACAAGACCGCCTCAGCCCGCGATAAACTTGAGGCGATGAACTCTGATCTGATTATCAAGGATGTCTGCGAGCTTATCACCGGGCAGAACGCTGTGGCCCTGACCGGGCAGGCCACCCTCATCATCGATGCACTCGACAATTTCCCTGCCCGCTATGCCCTGAACCTGGCAGCCCTTGCACACGGCATCCCCTGCATCCATGGGGCGGTCTCCGGCTATGACGGCCACCTCACAACCGTGATCCCTGGCGAGACAGCGTGCCTGCAGTGTATCTTTCCCGATCCACCGGGCGGATCGGAATTCCCAATCATCGGGACTACAGCGGGGATTATCGGCCTGATGCAGGCTCATGAGGCAATCAAGTTCCTGACCGGAAAGGGGACCCTTCTCAAAAACCGCCTTCTGATCTGGGACGGGAGGGACTCTTCCGTTACCTTTCTGGATCTTGAGCGGGACCCTGAGTGCAGGATCTGCAGGAACTGGACACAGGATGCGGGTAGTGTGGGTGGTGTGGAATGAAGATTACGGTCAGGGCTTTTGCACAGTTCCGTGAAGTGGTCGGGGAGGTGACCGTCCTCGATCTCCCGGAAGGATCAGGACTTCCGGGCCTCCTCGCAGCCCTTGCTTCACGGTCTGATGAGAGCAGGAACCTGCTGTTCGATGATCAGGGAGCGATTCGGGAGCAAGTTATCTTCATGGTTAACCGGAAGCGGGTGCCCCGGAGTTCCCTGGACAGCATAATCCTTGATGAGGGAGACGAAGTGGCCATCTACCCGCCCGTTGCGGGTGGCTGAAAGGAGAGGAGCATGATCACTATAACCCAGGAGGATTTTGATCCCGGAGTATACATCGATGCTGCCCGGGACCGCCAGGTCGGCGGCATCGTGACCTTTACCGGAATCGTCCGTGACGATAGCATCAGCGCGATCGAGCTCGAGACATACCGGGAAGCAGCACTCCAGGAGCTCGAGGCCATCAGGGACGAGGCACTGTCCCGGTATGCGCTACAGTCCGTGGATATTATTCATCGTATCGGTACGCTTTCGGTGGGGGATCACATCGTGCTGATCGTTGTCGGGGCACCCCATCGCAGGGATGCCTTCCGGGCGTGTGAATTCATCATCGATAGGATCAAGGAAACGGTCCCTATCTGGAAGAAGGAATACACGAACGAGGGATCCCGGTGGGTGTCGGGGGAACATTCCTGAAGACAGCGATGGATCCGGATTTCGTTATCAGGCAGTTCTCACCGGATGATTTTTCGGCAGTCTGCGACCTTGAGCAGGGCGAAAAAGGTTCACCCTACCCTGCGGCTGTTTTTGTCCGGCAAGCCGCGGTCCTCTTTGGTCCGATGTTCCTTGTTGCGGTGTGTGGCAAGACCGTGGCCGGGTACGTGGTCGGGGCGGTGCCCCTGGCGGCGCCTGAAGAAGGGTGGGTGCTCCGGTTGCGGGTGGCAGACGGCTATCGTCGAAGTTCTGTCGGAACAGCCCTGCTCTCATCCCTCTTTTCTGCATTCAGCCATGCCTCGGTACAGAAGGTTCTGCTGACCGTCGATCCCAAAAACCACCCTGCCCGCTCCCTCTACCGGGCATGGGGATTTCACGAGACCGGCATCTTCCCCGCTTATTTTGGCCGGGGGGAGGATCGCCTCTTCCTTTCTGCTGCCTTTCCTCTCCGGAAAAACCGGTGAGAAGTGAACATTCCCTGAATTCCCGGACGATACCGGGGGTGCTCCAGGCCGACTGCCTTTCGAAACATTTTTTTCAGGGCATCCCCCATCCGCTGGATGTCATGGATGCAGCAGTGTGCTCGCGGTTTGAACGATCGATATACGCACAACGGGCCGGGATGCTCAAAATGACAACAGACCAACAGTGTGAATGCTGTGGTACCAGGATCTCCCCCCTCCTCCTGGAAATCCATTGTATCCCCTGTGCGAGTGATCGCGATCGGCATGATGATCCGGTCAGGCATATTCTCCTCTTATGCCCGGCCTGCCATACATCGATGCATACCTGTGCTGTTCCCGAACGGGAACAGCGCCTTCTGGTCGGGACTCGAAGGAGGGAGGTAGAATGCAGGATCAGAAAGGTATTCCGGCAGAGGGCCTATGTTCCCCCTCCCTCACCGGATCCGGAAGAGCTTTTCGCATCCGCCCTCTCATCAGGGGGAATAGATCTCTTCATCAACGGTGCATAAGGAAAAAAGGTATGGGGGGGCTGTCAGGGCAGTCTTTTTGAGAGGAGGAGGGCACCCAGGAGCGCTCCGAGCATGAGGAGTGCGCCACATCCGGCCTGGGTCGGAATCGGGGATAGAGCAGCCTGTACCTGGAGTGACTGGCCCGGAGAGATGGTGACCGAAGAGGTGTAATCATTGTAGCCCTGCAGCCGGAGGAGCAGGCTATGGGCTCCGGTCTCGACAGAAGTGATGGTCAGGGGTGTGACCCCCCTGCAGACATTGTCGAGAAAGATGTTTGCCCCCTGGGGATCTGAGCTGACCTGGAGTGTTCCGGTCCCGGAGGGACTCGTTGCGGGAATGAGGGCTGCGTTCACCACTTCAGTTTTCCCGGCACGAACCTCAACAGCAGTTTCAAAATCGCGGTAATTTGCAAGCTGGAGCTCGAGAGTGTAGGATCCCGGGGGTATCCCGGTAAGATCGAGGGGATTGTCCGCCTGCGTCCTTCCCTGGAAGTCGTTGTTGAGGTATACCGAAGCACCTGGTGGATCGGAAGAGACCACAATATTTCCAGTAGGATCGGTGGTGGCGGGTTCGAGGGCTGCATCCACAAAGGTGACAACGTTTGCCCGAATATCAATTGTAGTTATCCACTCCCGGTATCCAGCCAGCCTGAGCTGGACAATGTGACTGCCGGCAGCAAGGTTTCCGATAGTTGCAGCAGTGGCTCCGCTGTAGAACCCATCGATATAGATATCAGCACCACCCGGGGAGCTCTTCACCTGGAGAACCCCGATTTCAGAGAGGGGGGCAAGGGTGGCATCAACCGTTATAGTTCCGCCCGGCGGAACACTGACGATGGTCAGGTATGGCTGATATCCCGAGAGGAAGGCACGGACGATATGGCTGCCTGCCCTGATATCGGAATAGATCCACGGTGCCTGCTGTCCCTTGCCGCCGTCAATGGTGATCAGCGCCCCGCTCGGTGAAGATGTGACAGTAAGGGTGCCGAATTCAGAGCTCTGCTCGAGAATGGCGACGATACGTATAGTCTCTCCTGCGCCAGGATTCGATGCATAAGTCCGGGTCCAGGGAAAGTATCCCGATTTCGAGACGGTGATGGTATGCCGCGGGGTGGCGGTCGCGTACACCGGGATAATCAGCGGCGTGTTTCCATAGTACACCCCGTCAAAGATGACCTGTGCTTCACCGGGGCTTGATTCAACCGCGAAATACCCGATGTCTCCCCCGATGATGGCCTGTCCGGCAGCAAAACCACTCAGGGCGAGCAGGATGAGGATGAAACCGATACCAGTGCTGAATATACGCATGGTTAAAACGATTTCTCCCTATTATTTATACCTTCATGGTCACAACCTGGTGGATGATCCAGGCACTAGGGATAAATGCCCGGGATTCCCAATAGATGTAGGAACACAACCGGAAAAGGAGGCTGACAGATGCTCGAATATATCAATAAATTTGAAAGGGGCGTGTACTATGTCCTGATGGTCCTTCTGGCCCTGGTTATCTTTTTCGGGGTCATCGAGCTCTTCGTGATCCTTGGCATGGCCCTCTTTTCAGATCTCTCATATCGCCTTGCAAATCACGAGATTCTCCAGCTCTTTGGCTACTTCCTGCTCATTCTCATCGGGGTGGAACTCCTGGAAACCATCAAGGCATACCTTCTCAAGAATGAGATTCATGTCGAGATCATCGTGCTCGTGGCCATTATCGCGGTAGCCAGGAAGATCATTCTCCTTGATCCATTCGTGGAAGGCGGGGAGGCGCTCAACAGCTCAGTGATGGTCGCTCTTGGTGTGGTGATTATCGCGCTCTCTGCCTCGTACTACCTCATCCGGAAGACCGGCCCCTAACTTCTGAGCCGCCCGATACCGCGTATTTCGCCATCTATGAAGAGGGGTTCCCTCTTCGGTCCCTTGATCTCTTCCAGGCCGGTGGATAGGCACGGCAGGGTTCGGGAACCCGATACTTTTAATGGAGAGCCTGCCGGGAATGTACTGGTATGCTGAATATCGAAGGACTCTCATCCGAGGCGAAGATAGGGAAGATACTCATCCTGGTTGCGGTTATTTTAAGTATTCTGGTGATCATCCTGCTCGGATTCATTGCCGGGATCGTCTGGAGCGTTGGTCAGGTCACCGGTTTTGGGATCATGATGAGTCTTCCGCAATGGATCATCATTGCCCTCCTCACGCTCAAGCTTGCAGGAACGGCCATGGGAATTGCTGCCTTGTACTATGCGGGCAGGGATGACTTCTCCCGGGCGGGTATCTTTGCAGTCATTTCCTGTGTTCTGCCTCCCTTGGATCTCATTATGCTCATTGGGGGTATCTTCTGCCTGATCAGCAGGGAGGCAAACACAGCCCGTTCGGTACCGCTGCCTGCAAGCCCCTGAAGAGGAGAGGCCTCCCCTCTTTTTTTAAAACGCTTCGAGGAAACTGCGATACCGCTCGAGCAGGTGTGTTCCTTCTTCGCGGGTTAGTGCAGGAACATTGTATATGATGAACGGGGAGAGCGCCTCCATCCCCGTAAATTCGAAGAGGGTATGGGTGATGATGGACAGGTGCTCTCTGAGATCCCCGTGCACTCCTCCCTTGGAATACATTTCTTCGGTTGATCCGCAGGTCGCCACGATCAGGGCTTTTTTGCCACGCAGGAGCCCGCGATCATAGACTCGTCCCTCTTCCAGATTGACAACAAAACCCTGCACGAAGACCCGGTCAATCCATCCCTTCAGGATTGCCGGCATGTAGGACCACCAGATCGGGAACTGGAAGATCAGGAGGTCTGCCCAGGAGATTTTCTCAATTTCTTCCCTGATATCCGGTGCCAGGCTCCCTGTTTTCACACCATGGATCTGCTCTGTTGCAGGGTTGAAGTGATCGGGATCTGCCCGGATACGGAAATCCTGGGGATCCAGCACAGCTTTGAATTTCATCACGTACAGGTTTGATACTTTCACCTGGTGGCCGGACCTGGCGAGGGTGACCATCGCAATATCCCTGAGTGCGCCGTTGAACGAACGGGGCTCGGGATGCGCATAGATATAGAGCACATTCATGCGCGATCATCACCCGGAGATCCCATAAGGATGTTCCTGCTTCGGATCCCGCCTTGTCCCAAACCCCGGAGACAGGTGAAATCTCCGGTAGAAGATGCAACGAATTGGGACTGAAGAGTGGCCCGGCACAATGTACCCCTGGTTCTGCCCCCACATTGGTATAATTGACCGAAAGTAGCAATGGATCGGGAACAGGGGGATCGTGGCGATAGAGATGGCCGGGCGTACCAGAATGCTTACGGATAGAATTTCATCCGGTGAAAATTGGTGATTGGAGCAGATGTCCCTTCACTGCGGGTTCAGGGTTTTATCACGAGAGTAGCAACCGGGCTATGGGTGAGCACAAACGTGCTGACACTCCCTGAGAGCATGCGGGAAATCTGGCTCTTGCCCACCGAACCGATCACGACCAGATCGGAACTGGTCTCATTGACGGCCGCGAGAATTGTCTCACCCGGATGGCCCCGTTTCAGATGCAGGATGGCACGGGCCCCCATTCTGGTGAGCTCCTTCTCAAAACCTGCGAGCATGTCTTCGGATTCGTCCTCTAACTCCCTGATGACCAGTTCCCGGGTAGTATCACCATCAGACCATCCGGTCTCGATGACATAGATGCAGTGGAGTTCAGCATCGTAGTGCCTTGCCAGATCAGCTGCTGCAGCGAGTACTTTTCCCGTTATGGGTGATCCATCAACTGCTACCAGAATTTTTCGGAACACAGGAACCTCACCTGATGATGCCTGCGGGAGCTCATAAGGATATCTCTCAGCCGGGACGGGATCCTTTCAGCACCCGGAGGGCTTCCCGCGCAGCGTTCTGGGTAGCTTCGGCTTTTGATCGTCCCTTTCCCCTCCCAATGACCTCTCCGTCAATCATGACCACGTAGCTGAAACGGGGGTGATGATGAGCACCCGATCTCTCCTCGAGCTGGTATTCCGGGAGAGGGTGGTCCTTTTTCTGGAGATACTCCTGGAGGATTTTTTTGTAATTCCGGTCGGTCCTGAAGTTCCTGATCTCATCAGCCATCAACCGCCCGATAATGGTCTTTGTCCGTGCCAGACCGAGATCGAGGTAGAGAGCAGCCACAAATGCTTCAAAAGCACCGGCAATGATGCGTGGTGTCTTCTCCTGCCGGCTTCCTACCAGGATGAGGTCCTCAAAGCCGATATCCGCCGCAACGACAGCCCGGGCAAGGTTCCGGTTCTCGGTCCATTCCATCCGTGCGGTCAGGTCCCCCTCCTGCCCCGGGTAGTTCTGGAACAGGACCTCCGCCACGATCAGGTTCAGGACCCTGTCCCCAAGAAATTCCAGGCGTTCATTGTCATCGGAGGTCCCCCCTCTCTCCCGCGTATAGGAGCGATGAGTCAGCGCACGATGGTACCGGTCGAGTGCTTCCGGTCCTGCCCTTCTTTGCCCGATGGCTGGACAGGTGAGAAATGCACGAAGGAGCCGTTCGCGTTCTCCATCGATAATCATGGCAGTGTTCATTCCAGATTCTGGCCGGACAGGCATTAACCATTCCCCCGCTCTTGTGCGGTCCGCCATCATCGCCACTGCTGCAGGAAAACCGCTGGATATCAAGGTGAAAAGACATCTATTCTTCCTCTGGGCATGGCCAAATGGGCGGAGGGGGCCGTGGCTATTCTGGTCAGGGATGTTTCGTTCTTCCCAAGGCATAGTACAGGTCCCCTTGCCGGGCAGCCGTGTCAAGGGAGACCATGTCGTTCAGGGCGAGGACAACCTCATCCATATCCGGACTCATCATGAACCGTAGCCGGAGAGCTTCCGTCAGGTCGCCCACAGATGCAGGCCGGGTGCTTAAAACTTTTTCCAGAAATCCTATCATGTCCTCGTGGAGAGCCCAGGGGTAGACGATCCACTTCCAGTCAGAAATCAGCTCGGCATAGTAATCCGGCTGATACGCCGAGCTGGTCTTGTGCTGGAGAACCCCCGTGCGGATCTCTCCCGGTTTGGTCAGAGCAAGGTATTCACGGGCTGCCATCAGGGTTTCACCGGTATCGGTGATATCATCGATCACCAGGATGTCTTTTCCCTCCACGTTCACCGAAAGGGGGAACCGTACCCGTGCCTGATCGAGTTTGTGGGCAGCAGTTCCCCAGTGCTCGATCTTGATGCTGGTGAGATCGTTCATGAGGAGACGATCGCAGACGATCCGTGCGGGGACATACCCGCCTCTCCCGATTGCGATGACGATATCCGGTTGGAAGCGGGATGCCCTGATCATCGCAGCCAGGCTCCTTGACAGCGATGTAGCACGGTCCCAGGAGATGAGATCAACGGGAAAGGAGTCCGGTATCATATACGTACATGGACAGCGCGACAGGGAATTTAAGATTACCCGTATAGATTCCTGATTCTTCCGGCTCATCATGTTCCTGATACGGGGATGAGCAGCTCAGTCATGGTGAGTTCCGGGACCCGGAAAACCACGACGGGAGCCGGTACGGAGAGATCGGCCAGCCGGATATCGGGCCATAACCGGGACAATACCAGTATAAGATTACCCCCCGGCAGTCCTGTCCCGGAAAGAACAACTACACAAAGAGCCTGGTCGGATCGGTGTCCCCCGGTTCAGTTCCCCGCTCATAATGGACATCTATGACCCGTGCCATCCATTTCAGGAATGAGACTCCGACAGCTCCAGTACTCACGACGCTCTGAAGGGCGATATCGAGGGTTCGCATGTTGAACTCGTCATGGTGCGGATAGATATACTTCGAAACGGTAAACCCAATTACCTTTCCACCTTCGATGATCCGTGAGTAGGCGGTAAGAGGGGAGGTGAATGCCCGGGTCAGCTCATACACGAACTGGGCATCGTTCTTGTCGTAGAATTCATTCAGGTGCTTGATTGCACGCTCGTCCTTGAGGGTGATCTGGAAGGCAACGATGCAGAAGTGTGTTTCCTTGCGGTGATCAATCAGGATTGGGTAATTGCCGAACCGAACCCAGAAGCCCCAGTTTCCGTCCTTATCCATCTCCTGTACAATCTCGACATCCATGCTCTGGAGGTACTGTTTCAACAGAGACCGTGCCTCGTCATCGGATTTGAGGGGAATTACGTCATCCATGAGAGGGTCTTTCTCATATACCTACATGAGGGTATGGATGGTCGTGAGTCTTTTAAAAGAAGAGTGTGCGGGCTTGAATTCTCTTCTACTGGACATTTGAGAGGCGTCCCCGGACCTCGTCAAGACTGCAGTGCCGCGTCTCGATGAGCGCCGATATGACCGCATCGGCAAAAATCAGTGCGGCTGTCTCAAAGAGCGTCCCGAAGGGGGCGAATGATGCGGATACTGACCGGTACTGGCCGGTAATCTGGCGGACCTCATACTGGCTCGTCATCTCGCTGCCCTGTGATTCCTGCCCGGCGAGCATGACGATACAATCCGCGATCCTGTAGATGCGGGAATCCGGCGAGGAGGTGATCAGACAGAGCCTGCCCCCAAGTTCCTTTGCTGTCTCGCAGATATCAAAGATCGAGTTGGTCTCACCGGACCCCGAGAAGGCGACCAGGGTATCTCCGGCTGAGAATGCCGGGGTTATCGTCTCTCCGATGACATACGATTCAAATCCGATGTGCATCAGGCGCATGGCAAACGTCCGTGACACAAGGCCGGATCGCCCTGCACCTGCGACATACACTCTCCGGGCGACAAGCATCTCATCGAGAAATCTGGCTGCTTGTTCCGCATCGAGCGCACGTGCGGTCTCCTCCATCTTCTCGGCCATGAGCACCATCAGGTCAGAGAAGGCGTAGCAGGGAGATAACTCACGCTGCGGCTCTTTCTCATCGGACATCACCTACAGGTACACATTCTTTCTAAAAAGCCCTGCCGGAGCAGACACGAACCGGAACAGGGGATCCATCTGTCAGATGCAGACCCGGGATACAGGTATTCCGGAAGGATGTTCTTATCTGTTTTCTTGGTATCCGGTTCAGTCCTCAGGATCAGTGGACCATGGTGATTACCAGCCTTTTGTGAAGGCAGGAACAAATCCCTGCTGTGACGAAATGAGTGAAATATACTGCTGGAAATCGCCGTATCACCTGATTTTCCCAGGGGAATTATTCCTTCCCGCCCCCCTGCTCTCCGTCGTACCGCGCAATAGCAAGAGTCCTTGGATACACCATCAGGAGATTGTGCAGTATAAAGACATTAACCGGGGTGCAGATGAGTGCCCGCGCAATCAGCCCGGTCGAGAACTGCCAGAGGTCATAGTAGTGGACCATGATCAGGGCAACACCATAGCCGACCAGCATGAAAACGGCGGAGTATGCGACATTGATCCGTCTCTTATAGAAATAGGTTGAGAACCACCCGACGGTCAGGCCGGCAATGGAAAACGCCGCAATATCGATTACCGGTATCTTTGCCGGAAGGCCTGCCAGTAAGCCGATGATGAACCCCGGGATCGGCCCGCCGATGGCAGCACCAATGGCGACAAAAAAATCCCGCAGGTCGAGGACGAAAACATCACCAAGCGGAGTGATGAGATCGAGGGCCCGGGTAAGGTAGGCAAGTCCTCCGAAGACCAGGGTCACAAGTACCTGGTACAGGATCTTTCTCGTATCCATGTGCTCAAATCACCTTGGTCGTTGTGCCTCGATCCAGGCCACACTCCGGCAGGAATCAGCCCACCCTTTCAAATGGATCACTGCGTCTGGTATTGGAAATATCTTGTGGTTTGTTATCATGTAACATACCTGACAGCTACTAATGAAAAAGACTCTTTTCTCCGCCGTAAATTCGATACATTTATTCGGGTCAAGGTCAAGCACAAAAGTACGGCCTCAAGCATGGCCATTCCCTGTTTCGATCGTTCCATTCGTCTGGCGTCTCTTCGGATGTTTCGTTACGGAGTCGTTCTGCTCTCCTTCCTCCTGATCCTAGGGACTTCAGCGTGTGCAGAACCGGAGACCGGACTTTTTTTTATCATGCACGAGAACCTCCCCCCCTACGAGTTCCTCGACTATGAGGGGCGGCCGTCAGGGTTTTCCTGTGACCTCATGCAGGCCATTTCCCGACAAACCGGGCTCAATATCACCATACTCACCGAGCAGGAAGCTGAAGAAGTTATTGGTGGAAGTGAGGGGAGATCTGTCATTATCCCGGTCTTCACCAGAGATATTCCCACGGATCAGCCGTATCTCTCAGAACCCGTACTGCTGGTTCAATACCGGCTCTACTCACGTGACGACTGGGGACGTTCGCGAAACCTGCAGGCCGGTGATGTGATCATTGTTCCCAGAACCGGATCTCCCGGTCCTGATGTCCTTATCCCTGAAGAATACCGGATTAGGGAAGTCGACACTCCTGCAGAAGCATTTCTCCATCTGAAGATGGAGCAGGGAGATTTCGCACTCATCGAACAGATGCAGGCTTCGTATATCCGGAAATACGCAGGGATCAGTGGGATAAATCCTGTCGAAGGCTACTCGGAATCGGGTTTTTATACGTTCCAGATGAACGAGGCTGGGTCGGCGTATCTTCCCGTTCTCGATGAGAGCCTTCGTGAACTCCGTGAATCTGGAGAACTCGCTGTGCTGGAAACCCGGTGGTTCTCTCCGCTGCGCCAGGAAGCGTTCGGTGAATCTTCTCTCTTTCTCTACCTCTTTACCCCTGTTGCCCTGATTGTCCTCGTCGCATTCTCATGGTCCAGGGCGATGCGCTACCAGGTGGCGAAGAAGACCCGGGAACTCGAGACCGAGCTCCGGCATCGTCGTCGCGCCGAAGAGGAACTCAACAACGCCCGGAATAGCCTGAATACCATCATCAATACCATTGCTGACCCGGTCTTCGTTAAGGACAGGAATCACCGGTGGATCCTGCTCAACGATGCCTACTGCCGGTTCCTGGGGTACTCGCGGAACGAGCTCATCGGCAAATCGGATTATGATTTCTTTCCCAAAGAGGAGGCCGATGTCTTCTGGCAGAAGGATGAGCAGGTGTTCGAAACCGGTGAAGAGAATATCAACGAAGAGAACTTCACGGATGCCCTGAAAGGCCGACACACTATCGTGACAAAGAAGGCATTGTATACCGATAGCAGCGGGCAGAAATACATTGTCGGAGTTATCAGGGATATCACGGACCGGAAAAAGCTGGAAGAAGACCTGATACGGTTCAATGAAGAGCTTGAACGACGGGTCAGCGAGCGTACCTATGCCCTGCAGAGCGCCAACCGGGAGATGGAGTCCTTTACCTATAGCGTTTCCCATGATCTCAGGGCTCCCCTGCGGGCAATTGACGGCTATTCAAGTCTTCTGCTAACCGAAGCAGGCGATACGTTCACGAAATCAGAATTCCGTCTAATATCAAAGATACGGGAAAATGCCCGGCAGATGGGAAAACTGATCGATGACCTCCTGAACTTCTCACGGGTGGGGCGAAAGGAACTGAATAAAGAGGTAATCAACCCTTCCCGGATCGTTGAGACTGTCCTGGAAGAACTCAATTGTGAACGGGAAGGCAGGGATGTGCAGATTGAGATAGGGAATCTCCCTCCCTGTTACGCAGACCCCCAGTTGCTCCACCAGGTATACTACAATATCCTGGAAAATGCCCTCAAATTTACCCGTAATCATGATCCGTCAAGAATCGAGATAGGCGCATTTTCCAGAGAAGGAAAGACGGTGTATTTCGTGAAGGATAACGGAATCGGGTTCGATATGAAGTACGGTGACGCGATTTTCAAACCATTCCAGCAGCTTCATACAATCCCGGCCTATGAAGGTACCGGAGTGGGTCTGGCTATTGTGCATCGTATTATCTCCCGGCACGGTGGAAGTATCTGGCCTGAATCAGAACCGGGTAAGGGAGCTACGTTCTTCTTTACTCTGGAATAGACATTACCACTTCTGAAGACGTTCTCATTTCAGTTGATCTGAACCATGTAGTAGATCAGAGAGAATCAACCGTCCCAACTTTCGACTAAATTTTCTTTTTCTCATCTGCATCCATCGTACAACAACAGGATCGGTAGGCACCCTTTCCGTAGGGTATCCCTGAATTTCTTTGCTGCAATCTGTACAACGTTTATTTCATTTTTCAGAGCCAAATCACCGGATTTCCTTTCATAATATATATTACTTTTGAACAATCTTTAAATATTTTCGAGGAGATTCTGATATTTGCTCTCAATTAAACATTGCGATCAACATTCATCGCACTGTTTAGTGCACTGATGAGGCTTGGCGTATGCGGCATAGAATACCAGTAATGATTATGATCATGGTGTTTGGACTGGTGGTGATTCCTGTGGCATCCCAACCGGTCCATGTCCTCGGACAGAAGTTCTATGATTACGAGCAGGACGGGAATTACGATTCCTACGATTTCACCATGGAAGGATGGAACGTTTCCCTGTACTGGCTGAATAATACAGCAGTATCCGGGAAATGGAATCTCACGAACATCTACGGGAATTACAACATCTCCAACATCGACCCGTACTTCAACTACACTGTCCGGGAGGAGGTGCAACCGGGATGGACCCCGACAACTCCTTCGAGCTACCCGGTGTATTTCGTGACCTGTGGTGATGCCGGGAGTCTTGAGTACTTTACCGACCAATCAAACATGGAATCGTTCATGCCGACCATAAACGACGGGTCGAGCAAAGTCCAGTTTGGTTTCAACGCAAGGATTGGCAATTCGGTTCAGACCGGGGCAGAAGACGAGGGAAAAATAATGGCTCCGCAGGGCCAGTACAACTCAGGGACGCCCTCTGTTCCGTTAAGTCCGGAAATCGATTACACCTGGACAAATAATACCTATACTACGTTTAATGCTTCCTATAGACCAGGGCAGAATGCAACCTGGACGATCGACGGGGTCACCGTAACCCAGGATGCATCATTTCCCACCAGGCCCAATGCAGTTCCTGTCCGGGACATAGTGATACGGCTTCACTCCGAGCGAAGCGACTGGACGGTGACCATCAATAATGTTATTCTCAAGCAGGGGCCGTATTCCTACACTCTGGTGAATGTCCCCCTTTCGATGAGTGAGGATGGTGGCCAGGATATGTGGCTGGTCCTGCGTGCGAGTGATATCCTTATCGCAGCCGGGGGCATGGATATCGCCAGCGGGGGTTTTGATCTTT
>Ga0209269_1001193_pt1 | contig 14950 bp, 14 predicted proteins | sample MTBAKMMethaMetaG_FD_187455 | JGI IMG/M metagenome (GOLD analysis project Ga0209269, IMG submission 187455) | Enrichment culture microbial communities from Arthur Kill intertidal strait, New Jersey, USA, that are MTBE-degrading - MTBE-AKM (Arthur... | ecosystem: Environmental > Aquatic > Marine >... | reverse complement strand
GATTGCAGGAACGATCTCTTCGATCGCATAGGTTGACGGTTTCTGGATCACAAACTCCTTCGACCTGAACTCCAGTGCATCTTCCTGCTCAAACCGACCCTCGATTCCCCGGTGCTTGATCTGATCGATCAGGTGGCCGAAGACCGATCCGAAATGCCCGCACTCGAGGTGGTATCGCCAGTACTCGCAGAGGAGCATCTGCAGGATGGACCGGGTGTTCCGGTTCCGGGAAGCCCTGCAGAGGCCGAGCAGGGTGGCGCCGTAGGCCCCGGCCCCGTCCGGCATCGTCAGGTGGTTTTTGACGCTCAACGATCCGATGACGATCGGATCCCCGGCGGTCTCTTCGCCGGCATGCCAGAGTGCAAGCGGTTTGCTCTCGAATATGCTCTGATAGATCTCGTCCGTCATGCCGGGCGAGGGCCTGATCCTGGGTATCCTCTCGGTGACATAGCAGATTCTGCATCCGGGATGGTTTTTGTGTATGATCGCTCTCTTTCCTTCAGGGGTATTTTCAAAAAGAGCCTCGCGGTCGTCCTCATATTTGTATGTCCTCGGTATCAGGTCGAACCGTTCAGACAGCTTCGGGGCATAGTGCGTCTGTATCAGTTCCCCGAATGTTCTCCGGTGTTCCTGCAGATCCTCCTTTCGGGCGATGTAATCGTCATAAAATTCCCGGAAGCCCATTTCTGTTCTGAATATCCTTCCTTTTGTGATCGTGCCCCGCGTCTCTCCCATGACGATCTCGCCGCCGGCCGCGATCCGCCCTGTCCGGATAAGTTCGTCGAGGTCCCGGGGTTCCAGCGGCACCTGCACTGGGACGGCGAACCCTTCGATCTCGACGGTCAGGCTGATCTCGCCGATCTGATCCCAGGTCACCTGGCGCGGGTCGATCCCCCAGAACCGGGCGTGGCCCATGCTCCATCTGGCCGATTTTTCGTAGGCAGAAAAAAAGAGTTTTGCGTCGATATTTTTGATGATCACTGCCCTCAGCACATTCTCCGAGGAGAGGATCTGCTGCGCGGTGATGATCCCTTCGGGCGTTTCGACGAGGGACGGGGCTTTTTTGCAGTGGACCAGCAATATGGTATTGTTCAGGAGGAGAACCCCGACGATGTTTCTGTCCTTCGCTCTGGATGTGGTGGAGAGGTGGGAGCGGAAGGCGTCGATCAGGTCCTCTATGCGGGACTCCCTGTGATAACCGGGATCGCTCAGGATCTCCAGGATCCATTTTTTGACGCCGGCGATCCTTGGCCGCACCTCGTCGAAGGCGCGCCGCTCTCCGAGCGCTCTCGACTCAAAAAATTCTATCAGGGTGTGTATTTTAGGATCTACTGCTATTTCGTCCCGTATCAGGCAGTCATCCCCCTCATGATCCGGCCGGTTCGCCGCCTTCTGAAAAAAATAAATTTTTCGAGGGTACGGCCCCTCATCCCGGAAAATATGGTTTGAATCTCCGTAATCGCGATGATTGTCCCGGATGCCGCAATACTCTGCGCCGTTCACACGCTTCCCGGCAGAGGGTAAAATCAATGTATTATATATGTCTGTTTATTTTGTCCGGCGACGTTCTTCTGGCATTATGTCGATATGCCGCGGGGCCACCGTGTTTCGGGGCGATGCGATGAGCATTCGGAGGTATGGGGCCCGCAGGTCTGCATCCTGCCGGGAAAGGTTCGAAACACCTTTCACAACCTTAATCTCCGGAAGGGCCAAAGATGGCACAGGATGATAGACGCCTCCCCGAAGAAAGGTCTCGCCGTCATGGGCATCTCCACCGGGCTGCTGCTCGGGCTTGCCGCAACGCTCGCTCTCCTTTTCACAGCGGCGGCGCCCCTTCTTGCCGTTCTGAACGCCCTTATCTTTCTGATGACGGCGGGGATCATCATGATCTGGCTGCGGATCGACGGTCTCCCCGACAGTTTTGTCTGGGGGGAGATCGCGGGGTTCACGGTGCTGGAGATCGCGATCTGCGTCCTGTGCGTGATGGGCTGATGGGTTTTCACCGCCCGATGCACGCGAAGTCGATGTAGCCGTTGTACGGGTCTGTCTTAATCAGGCGGACGCGGATCCGCTGCCCGACGAAGAGGCCGCCCTCCCCTTCCATGACCCTCCCTTCGACCGGGGGAGCGGTGAGCCTGACATACGTCCCTTTCTCTGAGGCGCCGGTGACCAGTGCCTCGAAGGTCTCGCCGATCCGGTCCTGGAGCAGTACCGCGGCCGCCGCCTTTCGCATGAAGCGCTCCACCTTCTGCGACGCCTTTTCCCGATCGGTCAGCCATGCGGCGAGGTCCTCCAGATCCTCGTGGGTATATGGGCAGTCCTCTCCGGAGAGGGACGATTTTAAGAGTCGCTGGATGATGAGGTCGACGTAGCGCCGGTTCGGGGCGGTGCCGTGGGTGTAGTCTGTGATCGCGAGGCCGAAATGGCCGTACGGCGGTTCGCCGGGCTCGAGGGGAAGATAGATGCCCGGCCCGATCAGTTTCACGATCGTCAGGGAGAGATCGGGGAAGCGGTCCGGATCGGCCTCTTTTCTCCGGGCAAGAAATTTCGAGAGGGCTTTCGAGTCGGGTTTTGCCGGCAGGCGCTCGCCGTATTCTGCGGCGGTCGCCACGATCCCGTCCCAGTTTCTCGGCGTCAGGACGACCCTCTGGATCATCGGGAGGCCGGCCCCGTCCAGGTATGCCACCGTGGCGCCGTTCGCCCCGATCATGAACTCCTCGATCAGGCACCGCGCCGCGTTCTGCCGCTGGACGACGAGGTCCTTCACGGCTCCCCCCTCCATGACCGGTCCGGCCTCGATCGTTTCGAGGTCGAGTGCCCCCTCTTCTGCCCGGTATCTCTTCAGGCGGCAGGCGGCCTCGTGCTGGAGAAGGACCTGCTCCTCCAGGCCGGGGAGGTCACGGAAGATCGTGGGCGGGTCTCCAACGCCTTCCAGCCAGTCCCCGACTTCCTCGTAGACAAGCTTCGCCCGGTTGCAGACGACCGCCCGGTACACCTTCCCCGGCCTGGTGCTCCCGTCTGGAAGCACGGTGTATTCGACGACGATCGCCGGACGGCCCGGGCCGGGCAGGAGTGAGGTGATCCCTTTCGAGAGATGGTCGGGGAGCATGGGAAAGGTCTCGACGCCGGTGTAGACCGAGGTGCCGTTGTGGGCGGCATGCCGATCGGTCGCCGACTCTTTCGGGACGCAGACGTCCACGTCGGCGATCGCCACCCTGACCTGGATCCCGCCGCGGGGGGTGCGTTCGCAGTATTCGATCTGGTCGAGGTCCTGGGAGTCGAAGTTGTCGATGGACGACCAGAGGAGGGAACAGAGGTCAGGGGTGCCGTCCGGGATTGCCGGGGCCTCGATTGCGCCGATCTCCTGCTCCACGGCATCGGGGAAGCCGGGCTCAAAGCCATATCGCCGCATGGCATCCCATGCGATCGCCTTTAAGTCGATGGGTGCGTGGTCCTTCATTGACGGTCGAAGGAAGATCGGCCCGGGGGCATAATTATCTTCTGGAATGTATCCGGCCGCACAGATCTGGAACGAAGGCGAAAACGCGAGAGTCTGCCCTGGACAGGGTACAACTCATCAAAAAGAGAGCTTCTGCCGCCCCGGGCGGTATCGGGGCGGTGGGGGTATTTTGCTGACGGGCAATCGGGGTATTCTTGAAAGGAGGAGGGGGCGTACCTCACGCCGGCACAAATTTCGTGCCGTAGGAGATGACGCCGCTCTCTCCGTCGGTGCCAAGACGTCTGAAGACTGACTTCACCGGCATGCCGATATAGACGTCCTCCGGGTTTTCGACGACCACCTGTGCGGTCATTCTCGCACCCTCCTCAAGTTCCACGATGGCGAGGACATAGGGCGTGAGGTCGGCGAACTGGTCGCTCGCCGTCCTGATCACCGAGTAGGTCACGATCTTTCCGGTGCCCTTGAAGGTGTGCCCGACGATCTTACCGTCGCGCCGGCAGTCAGGGCAGAGGTTCCGCGGCGGGAAGAAATACCTGCCGCAGACCTCGCAGTGCGTCCCCTCCAGGTTGTAGCGCTGGGGGATCTTTCTCCAGAAACGTGGTACCGACATTTCAGGTCCTCCCGAAGATATGGGCGGCGACGGTAGCACCGGTGCCGCCGACGTTCTGCGTCATGCCGATCTCGGCCCCGGCGACCTGCCGCTTCCCGGCATCGCCGCGGAGCTGGAGCACGGCCTCATAGACCTGCTTGATCCCGGTGGCCCCGACCGGGTGGCCGCAGGCCTTCAGCCCGCCCGAGGTGTTCACCGGCAGGTTGCCGTCAAGGGCGGTGTAGCCCTCGGCGGTAAGCCGTCCTGCTTCACCCTTCTTACAGAACCCGAGGTCTTCGATGGCACAGATCTCGGCGATCGTGAAGCAGTCGTGGACCTCCACGAAGTCGATGTCTTTGCGCTCGAGCCCGGCCATCTTGAACGCCCGGTTCCCGGCGGCGACGGTGGCGTCGAGGGTCGAGATGTCCCGGCGATCGTGGAGGGCGATCGTGTCGCTCGCCTGTGCGGTGGCGAGCACCTTGATCGGGGTGTCGGTGTATTTTTTCGCTGTTTCCAGGGGTGCGACGACCACGGCGGCGGCCCCATCGGTGATCGGCGAACAGTCGAAGAGCCGCAGGGGGTCGGCGACCATCGTGGAGTTCAGCACGGTGTCCAGGGTTATCTCCTTCTGGAACTGTGCGATCGGGTTTCTGGCCCCGTTGTAGTGGTTCTTTATCGCCACCTGGGCGAGCTGCTCCCGGGTGAGGGGGTAGCGGTGCATGTAATCTGTTGCGATCATCGCATACAGGCCGGGGAAGGTCGCTCCGACAAAGCCTTCCCACTCACGGTCGGCCGCCGCTGCAAGGGCGTCGGTGGAGAGGCTCGTGTCCACGTCGGTCATCTTCTCGACGCCGGCGGCGACGGCGATGTTCGCCATCCCGCTGGCGACGGCGATCACGGCCTCGCGGAAGGCGAGACCGCCCGATGCGCATGCGGCCTCGACGCGGGTGGACGGAATGTTCTCGGTTGCAAGCCCGGAGTAATCGGCGATGAGTGCGCCGATGTGCTCCTGCTCGATAAAGCGCCCTGCGCTCATGTTCCCGACGTACATGGCGTCGATCTGTTCGCCCGCAAGGTTTGCGTCCTCGATCGCCATGACGCCTGCCTCAACAAAGAGGTTCCTGAAGGAGCGGTCCCACCATTCACCGAAGTTGGTACAGCCCACTCCTATGACTGCGACGTCTCTCATTTTTGCACCATGATCTTACCTTTGTGTTTGGCGTACCTGGCATAATCGACATAGATCGGGTTTGCGAGCAGCCCTTCCACCGAGGGGGCTGCCCCGCGGTTGAAGACCGCTTCGTCGAGGATACGGTCGGTGACCGTGATGTCGAAGGCGTCGGAACCGGCGCCCGAGCCGAAGGAGGTGACGAAGATCCGGTCGCCCGGCTTCGCAATATCGAGGGTTGCAGCGAGCCCGACCATCGAGGCGCCCGAATAGGTGTTGCCAAGGCGCGGCACGACCAGGCCCGGCGTGATCTGCTCCTTCGTAAAGCCGAGCATCCCGGCGACCCGCTGCGGGAACTTGGCGTTGGGCTGGTGGAAGATGGCGTAGTCGTAGTCTGAAGGTTTCGTGCCGGCCTGTTCGAGCATCATCCTGGCCGCTCCCTGCACATGCTTGAAGTAGCCCGGGTCGCCGGTGAACCGTCCGCCGTGACGTGGGTATGCCTGCCCTTCGCGGCGCCAGAAGTCCGGGGTGTCGGTTGTAAACGAACAGGTCCGGTTGATCTCGGCTATGGGATCGTCGTTGCCGATGATCATCGCGGCCCCTCCTGCGGCGGCCGTGTACTCCAGGGCGTCGCCGGGTGCTCCCTGTGCCACGTCGGCGCCGATTGCAACGCCGTATTTTACCATGCCGCTTCCGACCAGGCCCATGCAGGTCTGCATGGCCGCCGTGCCCGCCTTGCAGGCGAACTCGTAGTCTGCGGCGGTCATCACCGGGGTGGCCATGATCGCTGCCCCGACGGTTGCCGCCGTCGGCTTGACGGCGTAGGGGTGGGACTCGGAGCCGACATAGATCGCCCCGATGGCGTCGCGGTCGAGATCTCTCCTGAGGAGGGCGTTGCGCGCCGCCTCGACGGCGATTGTGGCCGTGTCCTCGTCCATGTCAGGGAGCGACTTCTCCCGCACGCCAAGGCCGCCGGTGATGTCTGCGGCGTTGTCGCCCCAGACCCTGGCGATCTCCTCGAGTTTTATCCGGTATCTGGGGATATACGCCCCATAGGTTATGATGCCTACCATTCTTTCTCCCTCAAAGTGCTCACAATCGAATCGACGTCCATAGACGTGCAGAGAACCGTGATCCGGTCGGTCTCGGCAAGACGTTTGACCAGCGGGTGGACGTTCTCGACCGTCAGCCCCTGCAGGATCACGCAGCGGGGCTTGAACGGTGTCACCCTGATGGCGACGAGGGGGGACTTTCCGGTCGAGACGTTGGTGAAGATGAGCGCCCGCTCGGTGCTCCACCCGTAGATGCGGTTGAACTCGTTTGCCGAGAGCTGCAGGATCGCATTGAGGCTGTTCACCACGGTGTAGCCGAAGATCGAGAGGTCGAGCGACCCGCAGAGGGGTTGTGCATCCACCGCTTCGGCAAACGCCGGAAGAAGAACCGGGCCTGCGTAATCGTGCATGTCATAGATGACGTCGTCGTTGTCGAACTGGTTGTACAGGATCCTGGAAAATCGCTGGATGTATTTGCCGCCGTTCTCCTCGTCGATCGAGAGAATCGTATCGACGATTTTTCCGACAACGGCGGTTCCGGGGCTTTTGCGCCGCCCACCCTCGTAGTCTGAGATGACCGAGGGGGAGACGCCGAGCCTCTCTGAGAGCGTTCCTTGCGGGATGCCGAAACTCATCCGCCATTTTTTCAGCGCTTTCCCCGGCGAGTCCGAGAGCGTAATCTCACCTGCCATCTTCTCAGCAAGCTGCTTACGCAATTCGGAGTTCATGGATGTAGATGTTGACCGGGCACATTAAATAATTAACGAATGCCTCATCGACAATCTACGAAGTCCAGGTGATAACTCATATATAGGATGCATCTCAATTGTGGTATGTATGATGGATGCAGGAGATCTCCAGTGTCTGAAGGTCGTTGCGCTCATGGGCGGCCTGCGAAGCTCGGCCTGGATGTCCTCCCAGTCTCTGGGGAACGCCCTGAACATCAGCCCACAGACGGCCTCGCGTCGCCTGAAGGCGCTCGAAGCGGCAGGAATGATCACGCGCACTGTCAGGCCCGACGGCCAGTACGTCGCCGTCGCTCCTGCCGGTGAGGAAGAGCTGCGGCATGAGTTCTCGGCGTATACGCGGATATTTTCTCCGGAAGGTGGATATTATGTCCTCAAAGGGGCGGTGATCAGCGGCCTTGGCGAGGGGCGGTACTATATCGATCATCCCCAGTACCGGGAGCAATTCCTCGAAAAACTCGGATTTTATGCCTACCCCGGCACGCTCAACGTCCGTCTGGACCCCGAAAGCGTCAGGGTGAAACGCCGCCTGGAAGGGCTGGTCTGGATCGGGATCGAGGGTTTTGAGGCCGACGGGCGATCGTTCGGGAGTGCCCGGTGCCTCCCGTGCCGGATCGGGGACTGCCCGGGTGCGATCATCGAGCCCGGGCGGAGCCATTATCCCGAAGAGATCGTCGAGATCATCTCGCCGGCTCCCCTGCGCGAGACCTTCGGCTTGCATGACAACGATAGTGTACAGATAGAGGTTACCCATGATTGAAGATGCATGTGCCGCCCTGAAGGCGGGCAAATTTGTCCTGCTCTATGACTTTGACAACCGCGAACGCGAGACCGATCTGATCATCCGCGCCGATGCGGTCACGCCGCATGACGTGATGACGATGCGCCGGGACGGCGGCGGCCTCATCTGCACGGCCGTCCACCCTGAGGCCGCACGGCGTCTCGGCCTCCCCTTCGCCTCAGACCTCCTGAAGGGCATTGGGGCCGCTGAGCAGACCGGCGACATCCCGTACGACCGTAAAAACCATTCGTCATTCTCGATCTGGGTGAACCACCGGAGCACCTTCACCGGCATCCCGGACCGGGACCGGGCAGTGACCATCAATGCAATTGCAGACCTGGTTATAAAATCTCTCAACGGTGGTGGACACAACTTCGCTGCCGAATTCAGGACCCCTGGCCATGTCGCTCTTCTGAGGGCCGCAGACGGATTGCTCGATGTCCGGCGCGGTCAGACCGAGCTCTCGATTGCCCTTGCCGAAATGGCCGGCACCACGCCCGCCGTCGTCGTCTGTGAAATGCTCGACAATGATAATGGTCTTGCTCTTTCAAAAGAGGATGCACAGGCATATGCGCAGAAAAACGGGCTTGTGTTTATCGAAGGGCAGGAAGTTCTTGATCGGTGGGACCAGATAAAGGCCTGATCCCCTGATCCCGCCGCTCTGTCTTTTTTTCGGTCTGGAATGATAAAATTTCCTTTTAAATAAAAATAAATTGTTTTCAATTGCTATGCGCTCTCTGTATTAGATCGGAAAACATAAATGATAATGAATTTGAATAATTTGTATGAAAAAAGATGCCGTAGCCTACCTTGTGACGCGGAAAAGGGGCGACGTAGAGCATCAAAAAGAGATTCTTGAAGAATTTTGTAAATATCGGTTTACCATCAATCAGTTCTTCAACGATCACCGGATCAGCAGCACGCCCTTGAGAAAGCGTGATGGTTATAACCAGATGCTCGAATACTGCCAGGAAAATGAAATAAAGTTTATCCTGTTTCTCAGCCTCTCCGCGCTCTCCCGAAACCCCGATGCCAGTGTAGAAGAACTGAAACTCCTGATAAGTGAGGGTTATGTCCCGTTTTTTGCCAGAAGTGATTTTATAGGGTATTATGATGATCCTGCCCTTCGGGCCGAGGCTATTGGCGATTTTATCACCTATATTGAGACCTACATGGAAGGGGTGAAGAAGGTCCAGCCCCCCCATCCGAGACAGGAGGCTCTCTCGCGGGGCACGATCGGCAGGCCACGGGCGCTGAACGAGGGGCAGATCGAGGCCCTGATCACGGTCAGGCGCTCGGGAACCAGCATCTCTCAGATCTGCAGGATGTTTAACGTGAGCCGGAGCACGGTCTCGAAGATCCTCACCGATCACCCTGAACTTAAGGGCGAGTGGAAAGGAAAACGTCAGTCTGCCGAATCGGCTGAAAGCGAGTGATCGTGCGGCCCTCAAACGGGTCTATAGCATCTTTTTTGAGAGATCCCGTTTCCTGACCTTTTTTCGAGTGCCGCCTCAAAAAAAGAGTTTTTCAGATGGTGATCTGGGTGAGAGCCTCGTAGACCATCCTTTTGTATGTGGCCATATCGGCATTGTAGCGTTCCTGTGCACGCTGTGAGTCGGGGGTCTGGCCGTACGCCTCGATCCGTTTGAGGGTCTGCTCGGCTGCGTCCAGCACCCAGCGGTTGCGCATCTCCTTATCGACGACGGTCACCGACTCGGCCCGCACCGAGACGAAGACCCGTCCGTCCGGCGCCTCGTAGGCGTTCGGTTTCCCGACTACCGCCACGAATGCCGGGGGATCGATCTTTGAGACCTGCGTCATCGCTTCCTGCTGGAACGAGCTGGCGTTGACGAAGAAGGTTCCGGTCGGATCCGCGACCCGGACCGAGTAGAAAATGTTCTGCTCGCCTTTTTTCTCCTTGTGGGTCATGGAGCCGATGAAAAGCACCCTGTTGCACCGCTCGCCGGTGGGGAGGAGGACGTAGGTCGGGCTCTTCTCGTCCTCGCCGTCCTTGAAGTGGTGGGTGGCCTCGCGCAGCTCCGCGGCAAAGACGCGCCGGGCCGGTTCGCGCTCGTAACGCGGTGTTTCAGCTGGCATTGATCTCACCTCCGAGGCGGTTGAGAAGAGCAGCATGCTGTTCCCCGTCGAAACCAAGGGGAGTGCATTCCTTTACCAGCAGGGTGTCGCCAAGGTCGCCGCCCCTGCATGCGTAATACCTGCCCATGAGGGCGTCGCGCAGGCGGTAGAAGATGTCGTCCATCCCGAGCGGGCTCTCCTGCACGGTTTTCACGGCGTCTTCCAGGGTCAGGCCTGCCACCGCCTCGACGACCTCCTTCTGCATGAGGATGTTGTGCGCCTTCACGCCATCGTCGAGCACCGCCTTGATCCGCAGGTCATATCTGAAGTCGTTCTGCACCTCGTGCACCGGGCAGTAATTTCGCTTCGAGAGGACGCGGTTGCACCCCTCCACCGGACAGCGCTTGATCAGCCCTGAACCCGGGCCGATATTCACGATTGCACCGGTGAGCGTCATGCCGCCGGTCCCGACTTCAAGGGTGGCGCCTTCCTCGGCGAGGACCATCGCCCCGTTCAGCGTGATGGAGAGGCGCCCCTGGTACTCGTCGACGGTCGTATAGTAGATAGTGTAGACCATGTTCGGGCTGAGGGGCTCGACACCTTCCTCTTTCCAGATCGTGAACTTCACGGTGCCGGACTCGTCGCCGACAAGCCCTGTCTGGAGGATCCGCTCGTGTCTGGCCTCCCACTCCTGCACCATTTTCACCCTGACGCTTGCAACGCCGGGGGCGAGGTCGCAAACCGGGATCACGGCGGGAACAATCGGGGTGTCGCTCTCGATCTCGATCACGCTCGTCCCCTCCCCGATGTTCACCCGGGGTGCTCCCCTGAACTGGTCGATAGAGGCGTTTTCAAGCCTGTACCACTTTCCGTACTCCATAGCCGGGGCGCCGGAACGCTCCCATGCTACAAAGGTCATGGCGCCCTCTGGGTAGGCGATAATTCCGGTCTGGGCGATGGATGGGCTGGTCGCCGTGGTGAGGGTGACTACTTTGCCGGTGATGGTCTCTTTTTTCATCGGGGCGGAAGGCCCGGAGACGACCTCGATCCCGCCCTCGGCCACAGAATAGTCCGCGGTGTTGAGGGTGATCGACAGGCGCCCCTGGTACTCTTCGACGGTTGCATAATGGATTGCGTAGACGGTATCTGGAGCGAGGGGCTTTTTCCCCTCCTCCTTCCAGATGGTGAACTTTATCCTGCCGCTCCCGTCGCCGACAAGTCCTGTCTGGAGGATCCGCTCGTGCCTGTTTTCCCACTCCTGGAGCATCTTCACCCTGACGCTTGCGATTCCAGGCTTTAAATCGGCGACACCGGTATATTTTGGAGTGAAAGATTTTTTACCCTCGATGGGCGTGATCGTGGTGCCCTGGTGGAGGTTCACCTTGGGAACACCGCGGTACTCGTCCACCACTGCGGATTCGAAGCGATACCATTGTCCGGCCACAAGGGGCTCATGGCCGGCCCGGGACCACATCGTAAACTGAATCGCACCCGAGGCGTCGGCGATGACCCCGCTCTGGGCGATTGCATCGGTCGGCGGGACGGTGAGCGAGACCACCAGGCCCTCGATCGTCACCCATTCTCCGGTCACAAGTCCGCCGATCTCCCGTTCCGTCGTTGTTCTGGGGGAAGAGGAGGGGGAAAGGGAGACATTGTGCTCCTTCGCCAGGTTCTCGGTGACCGTCTTCTCGGCCTCAGGGATGTTCACCCCGAACTCCTCGACAAGGGTGCGGAGCTTCTTTTCGGCGAGGGCCGGGTCGATTTCCACGTTCATGGACGAAAACTTCCGGGAGATTCTTTCTGCTACTTCGGATAGATCCATCTACATCTCCAGATGAGCGTCAGCGCCTGCCTGATATATAGTGATTGGGCGTGCGGTGCGGAAGTGTTCGCCCACCCCCAAAAATTGAAATGTTAAATACTTCTGGTACCCATTCTTTTGCTATGGCAGTTACTGCTGACAGTACCATTCTGGAGCTTCTCCAGGAAAAACCGGAATCCGCAGATGTCCTCATGCGATTTGGTATGGGGTGCCTCGGCTGCGCGATCGGCCGCGGGGAAAGCATCCGCCAGGCGGCGGCAGCCCATGGCATCCCTCTGAGCGAGCTCCTTTCCGCGCTCGGCATCACGGAGTGAAACGGTCTATTGTGGGTCTTCCTTCAGGGAGACCCGGTATTTTTTCAGCTCCGGAAGCGAGGCTTCCGGATTCTTTTTAAAGTAGGCAGCGACCCCGGGCTCGTGGAGGAGCGTGCAGGTGCTGCAGCTCCAGATCCGACCGCCCGAGGAGCTCTTCACCCATTCTCCAAGTTCGCTGTCATGGCAGGGATAATAGGGGCAGTAACAGAAGTCGCAGGCCTGCCCCTCGAAATGGCAGGGATAATATGGGCAGCCTTCAGGCCGCCACTCCACCCAGTGGTCGCCGCCGTATCGGCTGAAAATAAAAAACGACGGTCTTTCCCGCACCTTCCGCCCCTCCTGCCGGTCAAGCGCCTCCTGCACCCCGCGGGCCACGGCGGCGTAGACCCGCCGACCCGCCTCGGTGGCGGTGCCGGCATAGGTGTGGCGCACCTCTCCCTCGGACGCCACGACGACGGCGTCGGTCGTCGTCCCGGTGAAGGGGTATTTCATCAGGCCGAGGGCGTGGGCCTTTGCCCCGGTTGCCGTGACGATCGTCTCCAGGAGCGCTCCGTCAGAGAGGCCTTCGCGCGAGACGACGATGATGTTGATCGTATGGGGTGCGGTCGGGTCCGGGTTCGGGTTCGTGACGCCTGCGGTGACGAAAACCGTGATAAAATCGTACTGCAGGATGCAGAGGTGGCGCATCGGCACCGCGGTCAACAGGCCGAAGAAATCCTCACCGAATCCTGTGGCCGTGGCGATCTGCCAGAGGTACCGGAATGGATCTGCGTGATCGAAGTTGCCGGGGACGGTATGGTTGAAAATGGTGGACGCCGGGCGGCTGCCGCCATTGACGCCGGTGCTTGCCGCCCTGAAGTCACCACGAACAAAAATAGTGTCTCCCGTGAAAAAATATCTCATGCGACGGTATACCTGATCCGATCTTTGAGTTCCTGCTGTTTTCCGGCATTCCAGCCGGAGACGTCCTGAAGATACCCGGTGACCCGGCTGATCTGGGAGACGTCGTGGGATCCGCACTCGGGGCAGACAGGTTCGCCGCAGAGAGGGCAGTACTCGATGCCTGAAACGATATCGTGGGAGCAGTGTGTGTGGTCGAGCGGGCACATGACCTCGAGTTGGGTCTCGCCGCAGACCGGGCAGGGGCTGGTCTCCACCACATGGTTGCAGGTATGGCACTTGTAGCGCCGCTCTTCGACTGGTATATCCTCAAGCCTCCGGTATTTGCGCGCCAGGGCCAGGTGCTCTTCGCTCCACTGCATGCGTAAGACTTGCCCGTCCAGATTATAAAACCTGTCTGGATAGTCGGGGCTCTCTCCCTATTCGCCTGACCTGTTCGGTCGGTTTTTTCGTCATGAAACAGCAAAAAAGAGGTTTAAATTCTTTATGTCCGGGCCTTGGCATCCCTCTCTGTCGCTGGTGGGAGAATCTATTTCTGCCCCATTTGCATATGATAGTCCGATGCAGTACCATACCATATGCCTGCATGTCCCGGCCCTTGCGCTGGTGCTGATCCTCCTCTGTGCCGCGCCTGCGGCCGGATGGTCTGATCCCGCAGGGCTGCAACTCCCGCCGTTCGGCGTGGGGAACGGGAGCGTGGGCGACATAAATCCTCTCCTCGGTAAAGAGGCCGCCGCGGCGACGCCTGAGACAACTCTTTCGCCCCCTGACCCCGGCGACTACGCTGCAATGGCCGAATATCTGGTAGATATTACGAGGGACCGGTTCTCGGGCGCAGGTGCAGGAGCATCGGGTATCACCGTTTCGACCTTCGAGGTGATCACGGATGCCGACCTCGCCGACCCCGCGCATATGGGCCGCGGTCAGGCGGTGAAGGTCGATGTCGTCATGAACGCCTCCAGGGATCTCCTCGCCGGATCGCTCTGGGGCCATGAGGCCGATGCCACCCGCATCGCCGAATCCTTCTATTCCGGCGATCTGAAGGGAAAAACTGCTTTTGTTGCAGTATTTTTCAGGGAAAAACGCACCGGGGCGTACACTTCGAAGTTCATCCTCACGGCAAAAGATGCGTCCAGGTTCGGGAATGCATGGGACGGTTCGTCCTATATCCGCTGTGCCGACTGGTCTGACGCTGTAGTCCGGGGCAGCGGTGTTCCGTACGAAGATCCCGAAGCGGCGATGGAGCCCCTGCAGGAGGCCGAGGCGAAAGAGCAGGTCCCCTGTGACTACGACACGCTCAAAAACGCCGGAACAGAGGCGGCGTCGAGCATCGCATCGACGGTGAGCGAGATGTCCCTCAGGGCGGGCGACCAGGACTATGCCACCGTTTCGAAACTCGCCATGGAACTGACGGGCAGCGCGAAGTCCTGTTCCGCAGAGTTCAGGGCGTACGCCGTGCCCGACGGCCTTGAGCATGTGAAGGCCCGCTTCGTCGAGGCCTTTGAGAGTTATGATCGGGCGGGTTCAGCGATCTGGTATGGCGCCACCTTCGCCGACACCGACCATATCGCCCTCGGCAATACCTATCTCGCCGAAGGGCAGGACTCGCTCAACGCCGCTCTCGAGGGGATGAACCTCAGGACGATCGAGGACACGACCCTCACCCTGCAGACGACGGAGATCTATCCCGACGCCCTGAAGATCGGGGAGCCGTACCGCTTCATGGACACTCGGCAGGTGAACAAGATCTCGGTACGGCCCAGGTCCACCACCACCTGGAAGAGTTTTGAGACCGGCACCGGCACCGATGTGAAGGTCTACCAGGCCCCGTATGGGAAGCAGTACCTCTTCGTGCTTATGGAGGTCAACCATATCGGCTATTATGGCGGTGGGAGTTCGAAATATCGGACACCGTCCCCGACAGACTTCACCCTCATCGCCGGCGGAGAGGAGTACAGGCCCTCTCAGCCGTCGGCCTACATGAGAGGAATAGGCTCGGTCTATGCGTCGACCTCGATCGACCGGTCGGATTATTCGTCCGG
>Ga0209269_1001192_pt1 | contig 14961 bp, 11 predicted proteins | sample MTBAKMMethaMetaG_FD_187455 | JGI IMG/M metagenome (GOLD analysis project Ga0209269, IMG submission 187455) | Enrichment culture microbial communities from Arthur Kill intertidal strait, New Jersey, USA, that are MTBE-degrading - MTBE-AKM (Arthur... | ecosystem: Environmental > Aquatic > Marine >... | reverse complement strand
GGAGTAGTTTCCGGCAAAATGGAGCAGGCTAAGTTTGATCAGACAAATTTTAGAGAAGGCTCAGGCCGGTTCTGATAGATTTTGTTACATATATACGATAATATCTCAACTTCTCAAAATTAAACTCCTTTTGAGATTGCCAGAGTTTTCTTCAGTTCTGTCAAAAGTTTCCCCACGCTACTTTCAATTGGGGAAATCCCCACCGCTCTTGGTTATATCGCCAGATTAATTTTAACCAATGTATAGTTAGGTAGGTCATTTACTTGAAAGTATTCCGAAATAATAACGAGTTGCCCAATTCTAACCTAGAAGGAACGAATATTGCATTGATTTTCAAGATCTTATGGTTTCTTGACATATGGAAATCAACCCGATATGATTCATACGAAATCCAATAACTTGCAAGAAAGCCCTACTGCCATCTTCCTAGATCATTATTTTTGTTTCTTAAAGGTTGAATGTTAGCGCATCGTAGGAGTTTTTATTTTGTGACTTTTGAAATAAAAGGGAGGGGGGATGTTTGACAAAAATAAATTTTTTTTAACTACTTCAATTATAATTAGCATCAGCATTTATTTCGGTTTTATAAATAATATTTCAGTCTTAGCCGCTGAAAAATTTCTTCCTGATACCAAACTTTCTATAGACCAATTACCTCAAAAGCAGCTTGACCTTAAAACAGGTATCCCTAAGCTTGAGACACCACTCAGCGAACTATATTTAAATAGAAATCAACCTTCAAATATTTCTCCAAATACACTTAATCAATTAGAAAAATATTTAATTGATGACAGTGTGCGGATTGATATTGTTCTCAAAGATATTAGCATTTTACCTGCCATTAAGGAATATTTAAATTTAATAAATTCCGAGATTATTGCTGAATTTGAAAATAGAATTGAAGCAATAGTACCTGTTTTATATTTGCAAGAGTTGTCTGAAAAAGAAGGAGTTCTTTATATAAGGAGGCCTGTTCCGGTTTTTCCAATCGACTCAAACTCTCAACTCGAGCAACAATTTCCATTGGCAGACACAGGGGCTTATGTAACACAAGGTGTTGTCGCTTCTAGTGCAAATTTATGGCATGCAAACAATTTTACAGGAACAGGTATAAATATCGGAATTCTTGATAACTTTCAATATTACGATACCGCACAAGCACTTGGAGAACTCCCATCAGCTATGTATAGTTACGGTACCCTAGGACTGGATAGCCCACATGGAACTGCAGTCTCTGAAATTATATACGACATGGCACCAGAGGCCATCCTGACACTTGCTACTCCAACTAGTAGTACACAGATGGCAAGTTATATTGTTGGACTGGCTCAACTAGGAAGAAAAATTATTTCTTCTTCCATAACTTATTTCAATGATGAACCAGGTGATGGGACAGGAACAGTCTCATCTGCTATAAATACTGCCACCAACATATATGGAACTTTGTATTGTCAAGCCGCTGGAAATTTCGCGGATAACCACTGGGATGGTTATTTCTCCGATCCAAATAGTAACGGTTACCATGATTTTGCCAGTGGAGTTGAATTGAACCAATTGGGAATTGTACCAGCTGGGTATCCAATCAGCTTGTATTTGAGATGGAACGATTGGCCGGTTTCAGATCAGGACTATGATTTGTATCTTTATTATTATGATGGATCAGCATTTCAGCCTTTGACGTATTCAATAAATGAACAAAGCGGGACCCAACCCCCTGCAGAAAGTATTGCTATCACAGCGCCAATTACAACATATTATGCATTTGCTATACATAAATATAATGCAACCGGTGCTCAAGTGCTTAATATACTGGGGCCAGGTGCAACAGCTTTCCAATATAACCAAACAAGCAGAAGCCTAGTTGACCCTGCTACTGCTGATAAATCTTTTTCCGTGGCAGCTGAAGATGTTTCTACATACGTTCTTGAGAGTTATAGTTCGATAGGACCAACCTATGGACCTGGAGGTATCATTACAGGCGGATTGGCTAAACCCAGAATAACTGGCTTTGCCAATGTTGATACTTGGTCATATGGGAATGGTATATTCAATGGGACTTCTTCTGCAACCCCTCATGTCGCCGGTGCCGCAGCGTTAGTATTGCAAGCTTTTCCGACGTATACGCCCATTCAAATAACGCAATTTCTTGAGAATTTGGCAGTTGACCAAGGTTCAGCAGGATATGATTATCTTTATGGGGCAGGACGATTAAATCTTGGTAGTACTCCCTACATAGTAACAGTTTCAAAGGATGGTAACGGTTCAGGGACTATTTCAAGTAATCCGGCTGGAATAACCTGCGGTACTGATTGCACTGAAAACTATCCTTCGGGGACTTCCGTTATTTTGACTGCAAGTGCAAACGTTGACTCAACAGCCTCATGGAACAACTGCGCTGCCGCTGGAGGAATCGCATCGGGCAATGGTACAGACACTGCCACTTGCACGTTTTCCAGTCTCAATGCAAACAAAACAGTGACGGCAACCTTTACCTTGGACACCTACACGGTTACAGCGAATGCAACTGGCTCTGGAGCAGGATCGGTATCATCAAACGTTGGCGGGATCAACTACACATATCCGACGACAAGCACGGCGACAAGCACTGCGCTCAATCACGGCAGTTCGATAACATTGACGGCATCGGCAAATATCGGTTCGACAGTTTCCTGGTCTGGCTGTTCCTCGACGGGTGGAACGTCTACCGCTGCCACCTGCACCTTTTCCAGTCTCGATGCAAACAAAACAGTGACAGCAACTTTTGTCATAAATACCTATACAGTTACTCCTTCAGCCGGTGCCAATGGCAGCATAACACCCTCAACTCCGCAAACAGTCAATCATGGGTTAACTACAGCCTTCACAGTTACTCCGGACATTGGATATCATATCAATTCTGTAAGCGGTTGCGGAGGTAGCTTGGACGGCAATACATACACAACTGGTCCGATCATTGCGGATTGCACCGTATCAGCAACATTCGCTATTGATACTTTTACCGTGACGCCCAGTCCAGGTGCCAACGGCAGCATGACACCCTCGACGCCTCAAACAGTAAACTACAATGATACAATGGTATTTACTGTGACACCAGACAATGGTTATCGCATTGAAACGGTAACAGGGTGTAGTGGGAGCCTCATTGGTGATATATTCACAACAGGTCCAGTGACAAATGATTGCACGGTAACTGCAACCTTCTCCTTGGGAGGCTATACAGTTACTCCTTCAGCCGGTGCCAATGGCAGCATAACACCCTCAACTCCGCAAACAGTCAATCATGGGTTAACTACAGCCTTCACAGTTACTCCGGACATTGGATATCATATCAATTCTGTAAGCGGTTGCGGAGGTAGCTTGGACGGCAATACATACACAACTGGTCCGATCATTGCGGATTGCACCGTATCGGCAACATTCGCTATTGATACTTTTATCGTGACGCCCAGTCCAGGTGCCAACGGCAGCATGACGCCCTCGACGTCTCAAACAGTCAATTACAATGACGCTCAAATCTTCACCGTAACCCCGGATACGGGATATCAAATTAGCTCTGTAAGTGGTTGCGGGGGTAGTCTGGACGGCAACGCATATACCACAAGCCCAATCACTGCGGATTGTACCGTATCAGCAACATTCGCTATTGCCACTTTTACCGTAACTCCCAATCCAGGCGCCAATGGCAGCATAACTCCCTCGACGCCTCAAACAGTAAACTACAATGATACAATGGTATTTACTGTGACACCAGACAACGGATATCGCATTGAAACGGTAACAGGGTGTGGCGGGAGCCTTATTGGTGACATATTCACAACAGGCCCAGTGACAAATGATTGCACGGTAACTGCAACCTTCTCCTTGGGAGGCTATACAGTTACACCTTCCGCTGGTGCCAATGGCACCATATCGCCCTCAACTCCACAAACAGTCAATCATGGGCTTACAATAGCCTTTACGATAACCCCGGATCTCAACTACCATATTGACCATGTCAATGGTTGTGGTGGAAACTTGGTTGGCAATATCTACACTACTGGGCCAATTGTGGGTGATTGTTCAGTATCGGCTACTTTCGCAATTTATACCTACGAATTGATTGTTAATATCACTGGAAAAGGCTTAGTGACAAGCGATCCAATAGGTATATCATGCAATGATGATTGCTCCGAAATGTATGATAATGGAACTCTTGTGACCTTAACTGCTACCCCACAGGGAGGTTCTACTTTTGTTGGGTGGTCGGGTGATTGTGTAGGCACAGACTTAACTTGTGATGTTACCGTTGATCAGGTAAGAAATGTTTCTGCAGAGTTTACATCTCCTTTTCCCTGGACAATGTTTCTTCCTGTTTTAACAAACAACAAGCAACCATAAATCTACTGACAAGCAGACAACCTGCTTCAGTTTATCTGGAGCAGGTTGTCTCAATATTTCCAGTACAAACCTCGAACAATTAGCAATCTTTCCCACATTGATATACTCTGCGAAATACGTTACAAAATAAAAGCGTTATTCCGCAGCCTCATCATTCATATACGGCTTTACTGATTGTATATTGCGCAAGATATCGGACTTATTCTGTTCCATCTCGGCAATCGAACCAAAGACATCGGCATGAAAAGGGGTGTAAAATCCTTTCAGGCTGTTGCCGATCTTTCTTGTGACTGTGAAATAGCCACCAAAGTAATTGTCTTTGATCAGGCCGTTGGCGATAATATCATTTTTACGACGCAATTGATGGACGATGGTTAACAGTACCTGTTGCATTGTTGGATCTTTCTGGGCCATGGTGGCAATCTCCATGCATCCTGCCCTTTCCGCCTGCTTTCTGGCTGTTTCTTCCAGCACCTTGGCCTGAAAATAGACGTAGCCGTTCGGCATGGAAAAGGCCATGAACCGCCGGCCGAACATCTTGTTGATGTAGGGTTTTAGATCTTCCAGAAATTGCTTTGCATCAAACCAGTTGGAAATATCCATCAGTTTTGGAACCTCCGGTGCTTTTGTTGCCTTGTGCCCTTCCTCCCTCTCTCCGTAAATATCCGACTGGGCCTGCCATGCTGCAGCTGCATTATCCTTCCTATCCTTCTGTACAGATTCAATGGGATTCGTTGGAATGCTATTCCTGATGTTTGGCTGAATCGGTGAATGTGGTTTGCTACCTGTTATTGGCTCGTATCCGTTTTCATGCCGGGCAACTGTCTCCTCCAGTTCCTTCTGCCTGGCCTGTTGATCTGCTTTTTTGAGGGTTTTGCCGAGAAGTCCTTCAGGTCTCTTATGATGCAGTTTGATGGCCCGCTCAATTTCATTTTTCTTCGGGAGTTTTTTGAAAGCGGTTATTCCTCCCAGGGGGCGGCCGGCAGTCAGGGGATGTTCGCCCACGGAATACAGATAGCCGCGAAAGGACTCGAGTTTTCCCAAATCATGGCCCAAAGCGGCAACTATGGTGTCAGGAATAACATGGAAAGCTTCGCTTTCTCTCAGCAGTTGTATTACCTGCTCGGCAACGTTCAGAGAATGATCAAGCAGGGTTGTCCTGGCCAGGATCTGATAGGTGTTTTCATCCCAACTTCCTTCCACGTCACCCTTCAGGTTAACCACTGACGGACAGTTTCCCCCCTGATCCAGGAGTTTCAGGATCTGTCCGCAGGCAGCTTTCTGAAGGGGAGCTTTTTCAAAATATGGTCCTTGCAAAACGGAATCCATGAATGCTGCCGCCCGAGAATTGTTAAATTCCGGTAAACTCTGGACCTGTTCAGGAATTATTTTTTCATCGCGCCAGAGAGGAGAAAGTTCCGCGATATGGATGGTCTTGGTCCCTTCCCTTGTCCATAGAAACGACAGATCACGCAGGAATATTTCTGTAAATGCCTGTGGCTTTCTTTTTCTCCCGAACATCAATACAGCCGCAGCCACAGCAAACAGGAAAATTGGCAGCCACAATGCCAGGTCCTTGCAGAATGCAATCATATCAGAGCATACTTGGAGCAGTCTCACTATTGACCACCGGCTTCTTTTTCGGGTTTGTTCATCTTCTCTGTGGCCAGATCAGGGAATTTGACTTTAAGAGTAGAATCATTCACTGTCGCTGTTTTTCCCTTATAGGTGCCGGAATAGGTGCTCAGGAATACCTCACGGGGAGCCATGTTCAACACCTCGGTATGCTTTATCCTGGTTTCCTCGGTTTCACGGATGGACAAGCCGCCGCCAAGAGAGATAATCGGCGAGAATCGTTTTTCCTCGCCAAGATGTTCGGAAACATAGCGGGCAGTGTGAGCGTCGGGAACCCGCATGAACAGCTTGGTGTTGCAGTTGTCCAGAATGGTATTGGCCCGGTCTTCACCCACCTCGGCGTACAACTGGCTGATGGACTGACAGTAACCGTGAATGAAAACCCCGGCCCCGCCTGCCTTGGCGAAGAGGTCCTCGATGCCGTGATAAAGGACTGATTGTGCTTCATCGATATGCAGGACCAAAGTGGGGGTCACATTTTTGCCGCTGGAATACACCCGGCCCACAAAGGCCTGGATCATGGAGATGATAACCTTGCCTGCAGTGTACGCTGCCCGCTTGGTAAGGAGTGAGCCAAGCTGCACCACCATGATAATTCCCTTCCTTTCTTCCAGGCGCCGGACAAAACGGTTTTCATCCGCCTTGCCAATGATCTGGCCCACGTTCCCGGAGGTCAACTCGGTAAGGGCTACCCTGAGCGAACTCGCTACCTTGGAATAATAATCCGCCGGCGTGCTCAATATTTTCTGCATGTCCCTGGAAAGCTGTTCTGCCTCGGGCGTATCGATATAGTCGATTTTTTCCTTGAGGTGTTCCAAGTCTTCATGGCTTATGTGATTTTTGATATCGTTGAGATTGAAGGAAGGTTTCTTGCCGGTGATTTCCGCCAGCATGATCAGAGCTTGGACCACAACCAGGCTTACTTCGTAGGCCACGCTGAAAAAATATGGTTCCCTGCCGACCGCCACGCCTGCTGTTATATGAGCCACCAGTTCTTCCGGCAGATAATAGGAAGAAAGAGGGTCAAGAATGGCGCTGTACTGTGGGAAGATGGGGGTGATCAACATCAGGTCATGATGTCTACCTGTTTCGATGGCAACCTGGGCGATCTTGGAAAAAAGATCGATATCTCCTTTGGGATCTATCGCAACTACAGAATAGCCTTTGCGGATATCCTGCTCAATGACGTGTTCCATGATTCTGGTCTTGCCCACCCTGGTAGTGCCGAAGCACCAGAAATGCCCTTTGCGGAAAGAATCGGGAAAGCCAAGTTCAAGGATTGTTTTGGGATGATCAAGGTGAACCCCGGTGCCGATGGAGGTCCAAGGCTCCCTTGATTTGCGTTTAAACATCATCCTGTCGGCAATGACTTGACGACCTTGACCTGCACTCGCTCTTTCAGTTCCCGATCCACCGCGATAATGGCCGCTTTCGGGAGTCGTTTCGTGGTCAGGACGATGCTCTTGTGGCCCACATACCGTTTGATGCAGCGGATTTGAACCTTTTCAGCACTTGCTCCGAGCTGACTCCTGAGGAGGTTTTCGACCAAGGTCTTGGAAACCCGATCCACCAAGACTTTGAGACAGGGCGTGCCGTTCAGAAAAATCGGTTCCACTCGGCGTAGGTGAAAGGCACGTCGCTGACCCACAGCAAAGTTGATAGAATTCCGTTCGTGGACTCCCAACCGGTTGAGCGGACAGCAGGCGATTACCTTTTCGCCAGGTATTGGTTCTGTTTCGATATAGACATTCTTTTCGGCATCATATGCTGTTATTTCGCCCCAAACTAATTCCCTTTCAAAAAATTTATAACGGACAGCCTGTTTTAGCACGACGACCTTCCCCAGGTTTTCCTCGAGCCGTCTGATTAGAGTGTTCCGACCTTTCATTTCTAAAAGAACAACTTGGCGCTGTATGATTACACCGCCGGTATCATTGTATGCCACCGCTTCCAGGATCAGATCTTCCCTGAAAAAAACCATCACACTCATGCCGTACCATTGGGAGAGAGTGATAGAAAAAACAGTTTCGATCTCCGCCATGATCTCGGCCTTGGTCAGACCATATTTGCCGGTAAATAATGTTATGACTTCAAGCATTCTGGTAATCTCCGTGTGATTGCAACATCTGGATCGGTTCGTGAATCAGTCCTAAAAGATCTTTTCCAGAGGGATGACGTGCCGGCCGGATTTCTGATAGGGGGCTGGTAAGAGTTTGCAATGGGGGTCGTGGCTAGCCGAGAAGCACCGCCGGTAGCCATCATGTTTGCTACTCGCGATGGGAAGCAAACAAGGGAAAACTGCACCTCCCTGGTAATTCAGGACATTGGTGTGGGTGTATGAGACCTACCAGTGGGAGTAAGTCTTCGAATGTTTTTCAAATGGGAATGGCATCTCGTCCGTCGTACATTTTCAAATAGCTGAAACAGATTGCCAGTTGTACAAGGTGATCACCGGAGCGAGCGGCCAAGTACCCAACTAAACAGAGCGAAGTGTGCAAGACGGGATTGTGGTATGAAACATTCCTGGGGAGGAATTTTCTTCGAATGTGTTTAGTGTTTAGTTGACATGAATCGAAATGTATTATATGATAGCGCTATGAAAGAAACCTTTGGAGATCGCATAAAAAGGAAGAGGGCCGAAAATGATCTCGGCTTACGTGCCACTGCTCGCGAGGTGGGAATATCCCCGACTTACCTATCGAGATTGGAAAGTAATCAGGAAACCAGCCCTCCGAGCGAAGAAAAAATCAGAGCATTGGCCAATGTGCTTCAGGATAACTTTGACGAGTTGATGCAATTGGCAGGCAGGGTCTCGGCGGAAGTAACAGAATTCATCAAAGCTGACCTAAATATGCCAGCATTCCTCAGGCGAGCTAGGGAGAAAAAACTTACAGCAGAGGAATTGATGAAATTAATAGAAGATCAAGATAGTAAGGATAAATGAGCATCAAGGTCCCCTTCAGAAAAAAATCCGAGATTGAGGCGATGGCGCTTGAGCTGCTGAGCAAATATTCTGCCTGGAAAAAACAGCCATTTACTCCACCAATCGATATTGATGAAATCACAGAGAACTACTTGAAAATATCTCTTCAGTTATGCGATTTGAGGGAGCACTTTTCAACTCCGGATGTTCTGGGGGCTATCTGGTTCGATGAAAAAATAATGCGCATTGACTCATCGTTGGAGGAAAAAGAGGGTCGTTTGGTTTTTACTATGGCGCATGAGGTGGGGCACTGGTACATGCACCGACCCATCTACGAAATGGGAAAAATCTCGCTCCCCCTATTCGGTTATCAGCAATCCCCACCGTCAACTGCCATCGTATGTCGCTCAGCCGGAAAGAAAGAACCTGCGGAGTGGCAGGCAGATCAATTCGCAGCTATGCTGCTCATGCCAGCAGAACTCTTGAGAGCGACAGTGCTGTCGGTAACCGGGTGCAGGCAGATGAAGATCGACCACCTTGAAACCTACCGCGCCGATCCTGTCAGAAACCCAGACCTTCGCAAGGCCGCAAGATCGATAATCGAGGCAGGTTTCAGTAATGTCTCCATCGAAGCCATGTGCTATCGGTTCATAGATCTGAAACTGGTGGCTGACACTGAACCCGTGCAAGCAACGCTTTTCTGAAGGGAGGGATTTTTTTTTGGACCGAATGTTTAGTGTTTAGGAAACATATGCACAAAGGAGGGATGTCATGGCAGTAACTCGTCCGCCGTGGCAAAGGTAGGAAATAAAGGCTGACAATTGGAAGGCAGCTCCCTTTGACCGATAGCCCCGGGGGGGGAGCTGGCAGAAGCTGAGGAAGTAAATTGGGGGAAAGTACCCGCCATACTCCAAAAATAGTGCTCGCCATTGACCTGATGTACAAGATATTGTGTGTTGGATATCTTGACAATAACATGAACCATGTTTATTTCATATCCAACTATTCATTTTTTGGAGGAAAGCTCATGGCAACTCGCAAGGTTTATCATGTCACCAAAAATCCTACTGGCGGCTGGGATGTCAGAAAAGAAGGGGGTGAACGTGCTTCGGGACATTTCGACACCAAAGTCGAGGCAGTGGACCGCGGAAAGGAACTCGCCAAATCAGGAGGGTTGGGACAAATCAAAATTCATGGCCAAGACGGTAAAATTCAAACTGAGCATACCTACGGCGACGATCCATGCCCTCCTGATGGTTGATCACAATCGCTGATCTCTTTTGAAATTCTTTCCAAAGACGGTGGCGGTTTCAAGGGAGCTTCGCGTTCACATCTTCTAGCGCACCAAGGAGGAATGGCAAGTCAACGGCATGAAGATTTCTGTCTAATCGCCGGCACCAGTATCGGCTCGCTGTCGGGTCCGTTCGCGGTGGCTAAGACGAAGTGCTTTTTTGGAAAAACTGTTACTGATGTGAATGATCGTCCTCAATGTTAAGGGGGGAAGTATGCATTTCGGACGGAAAACCTTCGACTGCCTTTGGATCGTTTATACTAAGTAATATAGAGTCGTTTTTGAAACAAATCCACATAATACGGGGGGTAACAGATGCCCACAATGACTTTCTTCCACCTGGGAAACGCCGACTCGTGCAGGATAGACCTCGATGGAGGCGAGAAGATCCTTTTCGACTTCGGGCACCAGAAAGACATCGATGACCCGGAGGACCTCCGCTGCGACTTGGCTGGCGAGCTCCGAAAAGATCTTAAGAAATCCAAGCGGGATTCCTTCGACGTGGTCGCGTTCACGCACCTCGACAAGGACCACTATCAGCGAGCCAGCGAGTTCTTCCACTTAGAGCACGCCAAGAAGTATCAAGGGAGCGACCGCGTGAAGATCGACACCCTTTGGGTCCCAGCAGCCGTCATCACCGAGGAGGGAGTCGAGGACGAGGAGGGGAGGATCATTCAGAGAGAGGCACGCCACAGGCTCAAGAACGGGCAAGGCATTCGAGTCTTCTCTCGCCCGGAGAGTCTTCGGGAATGGCTGAAGAGTCATGGATTGAAACTGGAGGACAGATCCCACCTCATCACGGACGCAGGCCGCACAGCACCAGAGTTCAACCTGAAAGACCACGGCGTGGAGTTCTTTGTCCATTCCCCGTTCGCCACGCGTTTGAACGAGAACGAAGTGGAGGACCGAAACAGCGGCTCCATCGTCATGCAGGCTACCTTTGAGCACGGAGGCATGAAGACCAAGATGATACTGGCTGCCGACACCCCGCACGAGGTCCTATCGGACATCGTCTCCGTGACGAAGGACCACGGGAATGAGGAGCGGCTCGAATGGGACGTGATCAAGCTGCCCCATCACTGCAGTTACCTTTCTCTCGGCCCTGACAAGGGCGAAGACGAGACGGAGCCGGTGCCTGAGGTGGCGTGGCTCTATGAGGAACAAGGGCAGGAACGGGGAATCATCGTGTCCAGCAGTAAGCCGATTCCGAGGAAGGGCTCCAATGAGGACAAGAACTCTGATCCCCCGCACCGGCAGGCGGCCAACTACTACCGTAAGAGCACAGACGCGCTGGATGGAGAGTTCAAGGTCACGATGACGCACCCAAAGGAGGACAACCCCACTCCCCTCGTGATCGACATCGGCAAGGAAAAAGCGAGTATCCACAAGAGCCAAGCCTACGGTGGGATAGCCATCGTTGGCTCAGTCGCCCCCCGTGCTGGCTATCGGGGCCAGTAGAAGGCGCGGTTATGCCCCCGCAGGCCGAACTGGTAAAGCTTCCGGGCATTGAGGTCGCCCCCGATGCTCTTAGACTTCCCCGATCGCAGGCTATCCTTCAAGCATTGCTGAGTGGACACCTCGCCTTCGCGAAGTTCGTGGAGTGCAAGGCTACATCGGAGCCCTTCTACCAGGAAACCGTCGTCATGGAAGTTGAGGTCGAGCGGCCGCAACTTCCCGCAGCTGATATTCGCCGGGTAGAGCGGGTAGGTGCCGTCCTAGAAGAGTCGGACGACTTCATGCCCAGGGTGCTGGCACTCCGGACCGATTTCCCGGAAGTGATTCACCTGAACCAGGAGGCGAAAGAGATCCCGAGGAGCTTGTGTCTCTATGACCAGCCTTGGAGGGAACTCAGGCTGTCCTGGACGGCTCCGGCATTCATCGAGCGAATCCGCGACTGGCTGAAGAGAACTGCCTTTGGGGAACTGCACGAGGCGGATCAACCTCTGGAACCGATCCTTTTGGGGACCAACCATCATCTCATCCTCCCTTCCGACTTGATCAATGAACAGGATGGCGCCTCCCGACTTGACCTTACCCTCGCCTGGGGAAGCAAAAAAAACGTCCTGATTGCCTGCCCGGTGGATGATGAGCAAAGAACGGCCAAAGGGGGGCGGCACGTCGCCACCGTCGTTGAATGCCCCCCTCGTGAACACCGGGTCCTCGGGCGTACCCCATCGACACTGAAAGATCTCGTCGACTTGCTGGCCAAGGTGGATATCGATCTCCTCGGAGCGTTAAGGTCGAGACTTCAAGGCTGGGACCCCAAGGAATTCGGGAAATCCACGCTCGTTCTGGTTCTCCTCTTGCCAAAGATTCGGCAGGCGGGGGGGCCTGTCGAAGAGATTGACCACAGAGCATTTTGGATCCCAAAGTCGATTCCTGATATCGGGATCGACATCGGGCTCTGGGACCGGCAGGACGGGCACTGTGTCCCGATCGTCGGAGGCGATGCATCACGGAAAGGCGCGAACACCCCTGTGGGGCTTGCCAATCTCCACATGATGCTGACCCAGGGAATGGCCGCCGTGCTGAATGGTGTCGAAAACATCATGGGAGTACGATTCACGGCGGTGGGCGCAGGAGCCCTCGGGTCGCAGGTCCTTCTGAACCTCACACGCGCGGGCTACAGACCATGGGCCATTATCGACGAGGATGTCGTGTTACCCCACAATTTGGCCCGGCACGGATTGGCCGGGTTCGCTCTCGGTGTTCCAAAGGCGGAAGCGCTGGCATTGACCCTCGACTCATTACTGGAGGGGGACCAATCGCGCGCGGTGGTAGCAGATATCCTCCGACCAGGAGAACAGGTAGGAGCGGTCAAAGAGACTCTTGAGAACGCAGATGTGATCCTGGACCTAGCCGCGTCCGTAGCTGTCAGCCGCCATCTCGCCCATTATCCAGCACCCGGCCGCCGCATATCCTTTTTTCTCAGCCCATCTGGCCGTGACCTCGTCATGATTGCGGAGGATTTGAAGCGCGAGTTCCGGCTCGACTGGCTGGAGATGCAGTATTACCGGGCTCTTTGGGAGGATTCGCGGCTGCGGGACCATTTCACTGCGGTGGGGCGTCCGGTACGCTATGGGCAATCATGCCGGGATCTCTCTGCCCGGGTCCCCCAAGACTTGGTCGCCATCCACGCGGGTATCGCGGCCAGAGCCTTCAAGGGACTCCAGGAGGAGAAAGGACCCGTCCTCCGCATCTGGAAGATCGATCAACGGTCGGCTGCTGTGGAAGCCATTGACCTACCCGTCGCATACGCGCAAACAAGGTACCATGGAGAGTGGAACCTGGTAGTGGACACACGAGTAATGATCGAGGCACAAAATTTTAGCTCCGAAAAGCCGGGGACCGAAACCGGCGGCATTCTCGTTGGGGCTCACGACATGACCACACGGACGGTCTACGTCGTTGCTGCGCTTCCTTCTCCCGCCGATAGCATCGAATGGCCCAACCTGTATATCCGAGGATGCCATGATTTGACCTCTATATTGCTTTCTTTGCGCGAGGTCACGGGTCAGGCGCTAGGCTATATTGGGGAATGGCATTCCCATCCCGAAGGGTGTCCGGCCAAGCCAGGGAAGGATGATCGCCAATTGCTTGGCTGGCTTGCGGAAAGGATGGCCCCTGAGGGCAAACCACCTCTCATGATGATCGTATCCGATGTGGGAGTTGGATTTTTTCCATAATCTAGAGAGTATCGACCTGTAAGGGGGGATTCGCGGCATGGCCACAGACAATTCCATTAAGGCGACGTACAGCAAGAATATGTGGGGGTTCGTTGCCGTCCACACCGCGATCGCATGGTCGATCGCAGCATCCGGGGCTCTTTCCGGCGCCAGGATGATGACGGCTTGGCAAGCGACTCTGGACGAGAGGAGCATTGTGTTCGGGCTTCTTCCAATCGTCACGCTCATCCTCAATGGGATAATTCCCACGCACGTCAAAGAAATTCTCGTCTTCTGGAGGTTGAAGAACCCTCTTCCAGGTTGCCGGGCCTTCTCTCAACTCGCGCCGAAGGACCCGAAGGTGGACCCTGCGGAGCTTCGTCGTCGGTACGGGGAGTTCCCCCAAGCACCGGAAGAGCAGAACCGGCTTTGGTACCAGATCTACAAGAATCACCGCGACAACCCCGCCATCATGCAAGGGCTCCGAGCCTACCTGATGTCCCGTGACCTTGCCGGTATCAGCTTCTGTTTGCTGTTTCTCGGAGTGGTTTTCGTCGTCATTACCACCCCATCCAGACAGGTAGCCGCTCTATACCTGGGAACCCTCGTCATCCAGTATCTCTTACTCGCACTCACTGCACGATTCGCGGGGGATCGGCTGGTCTGCAACAGTCTGGCGCAGAATATGGCCTCTCCCCATGAGAAGGGGGAGAGGCTGGATCTCGACTTCAAACAACGGAGCGCTGACAAATGATCCTCAAGGTGTTCGATGTGTCCCATGGGTCGTGCAACCTCCTTGTCTCCCCCACGGGGAAGACGGAACTGATCGACTTTGGTAGCGATCGCGAATGGTCTCCGATTCAGCACGTCTTCCGGAGATACGTTCCGCAGGGTGGGAGAATCGACCGACTCGTCCTGACCCATCACCATGGGGACCACATGAACGAATGGGGAATCCTGAAGAACAAGACGAAACCAGTGGTCGTACTCCGTCGTCGGTTGAAGGGTTCCTACCTAGAGGCATGCCAGGAGAGCAATTCGGTAGTAGGGCAGGCACTAGCTGAAGATTT
>Ga0209269_1001191_pt1 | contig 14972 bp, 13 predicted proteins | sample MTBAKMMethaMetaG_FD_187455 | JGI IMG/M metagenome (GOLD analysis project Ga0209269, IMG submission 187455) | Enrichment culture microbial communities from Arthur Kill intertidal strait, New Jersey, USA, that are MTBE-degrading - MTBE-AKM (Arthur... | ecosystem: Environmental > Aquatic > Marine >... | reverse complement strand
TCCGCGTCATTGATGGCGAGGCGTACGTGATGATGCCGTCCGGGCTCGCGGTGGTGATGCCGTCGAAGATGCCTTCCATGATGAGGCGGTAACGTTCTTCCGCTCTTTCAAGTGCGTCCGTTGTTTTCTTCTTTTCTGTGGCCTGCATGATCTTGTGCGTCAGGTCGGCGAACTGCGAAACCGGGTCCCCTCCTTTCTGGACATAAAAATCCGCACCGCTGTTCAGCGCCTCGATCACCACTTCTTCACGCCCCCGGCCGGTGAAGAGAATGAACGGAAGGTCCCGGTATCGCCGCCTGACCTCCCTGAGAAATGCGATGCCGTCCGTCACCGGCATCTCGTAGTCCGATATGACGGCGTCGAACGGGTACACCGCCAGCATCTCCAGCGCCGTTACGGCAGATTCTGCCGTTTCTATACTGAACGCTCCCGACTTTTTGAGGAATAGTTTCCCGATATCGAGCAAGGAGGGATCGTCGTCCACAAGAAGCAGGCGGATCATCGCCGGCTCCTCGCCGTCTGCCGGTTGGATCCCGTCTCTTCGAAACGATTCATTTCGATAACATTGATCCACGATAAGATATCTAATGTCTGTATTTATCTGGACGGAGCGATTGTCTCCGATTGTTCCCGCCCCCCCCCCGGCCAAGGGAGCCGTGCGGCGCGGAAAGCGTCAGGGAGCGTTCTCTCCGGCAGGGCCCAGATATGGCGTCCGGGTGAGATATGTTGATGCCCCCCCCTCTCCAAAGAGTACCTGGAACGGTGCGCAAACGATGGCTTGGCGGGATAGGGGCATGAAGGGAGAAGAGATCCGATGATCCAGCACCTCCCCGCCCTTTCAGCACGGGTGCTGGGCCTAATCTCCACCCACACCTCCCCCCGTCGGTTCCGGGAGATCGACTTCCTGCGGGGCGTCGCCATCATCATGATGGTCGTCTACCATCTCCTCTTCGATCTCGCCTTCTTCGGCGTCGCGGCGATCGATGTGCTGGGCGGGTTCTGGCGCTCATTTGCCCTTGCCACCGCCACCCTCTTCATCGCCCTTGCCGGTCTGTCCCTGCCGATCAGCTATGCCAGACGAAAAGACCGGGAAACCGGCCTCTCTCTCTGGCTGGACTATGGGCGGAGGGGCGCAAAGATCTTCTCGTTCGGGCTGCTCGCCACCATTGCCACCTGGCTCTTCATCGGCGACGGGTTCATCGTCTTCGGCATCCTCCACCTCATCGGGACCGCGATCATCCTCGCCCCCTTCTTCCTCAGGTTCGGGAGGTGGAACCTTCTCATGGGGGCAGGGATCGTGCTTGCGGCCCTCCCCCTCGACAGGGTGACTGGACCGTACTGGCTCGTGCCCCTCGGCATCCATCCGGCTGTCTTTTACAGCGTGGACTATGTGCCGCTGATCCCCTGGCTCGGGGTTGCGCTGATCGGTATGGGCGCCGGGTTTCTCCTCTATCCCGGCGGTAAAAGACGATTTTTCCTGCCTGCGTTCAATCTGGCCGGGTCTGAGATCGTCTGTGCAATGGGACGAAACTCGCTCCTGATCTATCTCATCCACCAGCCGGTGATCGTCGCCCTGCTCCTCGCCTGGCTGGCGCTGATCGCATAAAATAGACCTATTCTTTCAAGACGACAACAGTCACGTCGTCGTCTGATCTGGCGATGCCCCCCTGCAGGAGTTCCCGCGCGATCTCCTCGCTCCCCCTCTCAGCCCCCGAAGAGAGGATCTCCCGGGCCGCTTCGTCTGGAAGGCCGTCGCTGCAGAGGATCAGGATCTCTCCTGGCCGGAGATCCTCTTCATAGAGGTCAACCGTCATAGTGATGCCGAGCGCGTGGACGATCACGTTCCTGAGGGGGTGGTGCCTCGCCTCCGCGGCGTCGATGGACCCCTGTTCGAGCAGCATCTGTACCAACGTGTGTTCCCGCGTCTTAAACCTCATGCCGTTGCCGGTGACAAACGCCCGGCTGTCTCCGCAGTTTGCGATCACGGCGCAGCGGTTTGTGACGATGGCGGCGACAAGGGTCGTTCCCATTCTTCCCTCGCTCCTCGCCGCCTCCCTGATCCGCAGGTCTGCTTCGGCAAAGGCGGACGCCAGAAGATCCTTGATCTCTCCCCTTTCCATCCCCCGCCGGTATGTCCCGGTGAAGGCAGCGGTGACACTCTCGATCGCGATCTGCGCCGCCCGGTCGCCGTGCGCCTCTCCACCCACCCCGTCGGCGACGGCGAGAAGGGATGCGTCGGCGATCTCTATCACGGCGTACGCATCTTCATTCCGGCCTTTCTGGCCGGCATGCGTCATGCCGCAGATATCGTACCTGACCAATCTCACCCCTCTCTTCCTCTTTTTTTAGCCGGATGCAGAGGTCTCTTCGCAGGACCGGCAGGTATACCCCAGCACCGACGCCAGTGCAGCGAGGATTGAATCGGCCGGTGCCTCCTCACCTGCGGAGGGTGCCGGCTGCGACAGTACGTATGCTTCATGGAGGGTGCGCACCTCCTCGAAAAAGGCGGTCCGTGATCGTGAGAATTCTTCTTTCAGTTTTTGCACGGTGTGTTCCTCTTTTCTCCGGGTTGTCTATTAAATTCGTTGGGAATAGGGATTAAAAATCGAGAGGTGGGCATATCCTCTGAAACAGGCCTGCGACGGCATTATCAGGATGTCCTTTGCACCTGACCTCTGGCGGTGCGTACGATCAGGCCCGCAGGTCCCCGACGCCTGGTGGGGAGGAGGGTGAATGAGGCGGTATCCTTCCTTCCCTTCTCCTCCCGTTGTTGAGGAGGCAGCTTTTATACTCGTAGCAGTTCAGGGACCTGCCTTCAGATCAGGCCCACCTGTTTTGAGTATCGTGCGGCGCTCTCCTGAGGACACTTTCTCGTTTTCTTCAGGTGATCCCTCCGATTCGTGTGTGGATGCCGTTTCCAGCACCCGAAGAAAAAATGGACCTCTGAGGTTATATATTTCCATAATGCCTTTGCTCTATTGATTAAACACGACAGGAAATGGGTTGAACCATTCTGTTCTATCCTCTGGTGGGCGGCACCAGGAAGGGATCGGGCATCAATGGTTTTTCGCAGATGTACCAGGCCCGGTGCGGTCGGAGATCATCGAAGAGAAATTGCACCTCTGGTGCTGAACCGGCACTGTCCTGCCTGATGAGGAACGATTTTTTTGAAGAAATGGTTGCTTTTTCCCCAGGGAAAGCCCTCTCACTGGCGATCGGACATGCTCTTACCCGACACCATCCGGTGCGTTCGCCTGCTGGCGGATCATCCATGTGGTCGAGTTCGAATAACTCCAGCGGATGATCTCGAGCTCCTCGCAGGTCTCTGCAAGAATCGCAAGGTTCATCCCGACCTCCTTGGATGACAGCCCGAGGTCTTTTGCAATATACCTGGACTTGAAATAGCGATCGCCTTTTTTTATGCCGTTTTTGAGATAGTTCAGCACTTTTTGCTGGGTGGTCGTGTACTGCCTCCGGAATTGTCCGTCCTGGATCATGGTCTCACCGTACCTCCGGTGTGTGTGGGCGGTCTCGCATGGCATGGGTTCGCACCTGCGTGCCGCAGGCATTTCGCTCTTCATGATGGTCGTCTCGCGGTCGCTCTCATCCTGATGCCCCGGACGAGAGGAATGGGCGTTGTCACCGCCGCTTCTCGAGTATTGAGATCAGATAGCGGGAGAGGGAGAACGTCTCTTCTTTTTCCCGGGTTTGCGGATCTTTTTCTGATCGCCGGGATGCTAACGGGTCGGAGTCCTGATTTTTTTCCATAGGTGTTTTCACCCTGAACGTCAGGTGTATCGATAGATCGGGAATGCTGTCAAAACTCAGGTGTAAAGGACGGGAAGACAGGAACCCCCCTGACACGGGCAGCATTGTCCTCCCTGTTCCACCATGATGCTACTCTGGTGTTCTGGTTTATGCGTCTGGGTCTGCTTGTCGATCCTGGCCCCCATGCCGGATCCTTGTTGTTGACAGAAGCGTTTCACCGTTCTTCATCTCTATTTCAATCCCTGTCTCATTGGCGACGGTTCTGATGACCTCCCTGAATCGTATCGGGCCCCTTTCGGGCACCCTGATCAAAAATCTCCCGGCGAGCATATATATTTCTAAAATACCCGGGATTCATGCGAGGGATGGTTCAGGATGATCGTTGAACCGATCGGTTTGAGCGTGGGACACTGCCGTCGTTGCCTGCACGAACTGAAATGAACGGGAGCGTGACCAGACGGCGGGATTTCTGTTTCCTGATGTTATACCGCCAGGTTGTCTGTCGCTCGGGATGAAATCCCGGGCACGGCATCAAGGTCGAAAAGAGGATCCTCGATGGATTTATACCGCCGGTCCGGTTTTTTCAAGGCATCTCAGGACAGTCCCATCAAAGATGTTTGAGTGTTTCCGTAATGCTGGACGGAGGGGCAGGTTCGGCGGAGAGGATCGAAACGCTCATTTAGCCCACGCATTCTCCGGCAAAAGGCAGTCTTCCGGTCAAACGTTTGTAAATGATCGTGCCGAGCACCCATTCTTGTGGTATCCTGCGTTCCTGATCTCGGTCCTGGACAGCGTCCAGGAGGTGGGGAAGAGAGTGATCCCTGGTGTCAGGTGTCTTTCCCCTCCCTTTTTTCCATCATGATGCTGCTCTATCCAATGCCGATGCTCAGGCTGATTCCATCCGGTTCTGCCGTTCCCCCGGCCCCATGCCTGCTCGGTGCTGGCCGTGGCCTTCTCCGTTCATGGGTCCGACCTGAATGCCGGTCTCCTCGACTGCGGTCTTCACCGCCTCCCTGAACTCCTCCATTGCCGCCTGTGCAGCTTCGGTGTCACCGCTCTCATGGGCGGTCTTTGCGGTGTCGAGGAGCGCCTGGAGTGCCGTGGTGTCATAACCCTGTTCTGCAAGGGCGTCAAGGATCCCGGCGCCGTGTCCTTCCCTGTCCATTGGTCTGACCTGAATGCCGGTCTCCTCGACTGCGTTCTTCACTGCCTCCCTGAACTCCTCCATTGCCGCCTGTGCGGCTTCGGTGTCTCCATTCTCCCGTGCGCTCTTTGCGGTGTCGAGGAGCGCCTGGAGTGCCGTGGTGTCATAACCCTGTTCTGCAAGGGCGTCAAGGAGCCCGGTGCCCGGACCGTTGCCTCCATGGCCCTTCATGGGGCCAGCGCCCGCACCCTGACCGGTGGTCAGAGCGGCGCTTACCGGGACGGCGATCAGGGCACAGATGCAGAGCATTGCCGTGATCCCCGCGATGCGTGTTTTCGTTGTCATGTCTCATACCTCTCTGGTGGTACCGGTAGCCTTTCCGTGTACCCTGATCAAAAATCGGCCTTTCAGTATATCTATTCCCAGAATACATCCATTTAAGGTGTGATACGGCTCAGGGCCATGGTTGAACCGGGTGGTTGTAGTGGGTCTTCCTGACTTCAGAATGACCTGTCCTCGACGTCATCGAGGTCGAAAAGAAGATCCTGGATGGACTGATACCGCCGGTCAGGTTTTTTCTCGAGGCATCTGAGGACGATGCCGTCAAAAGCACCGAGCGTGTCTATGATCCCCGAGGGCGGGACCGGTTCGGCGGTGAGGATCCCGACGCTCACCTCTCCCACGCCTTCCCCGGCAAAGGGCAGTCTCCCGGTCAGCAGTTCGTAGAATACCACCCCGAGCTGGAAGATGTCGGTCCGTGCGTCCCCGCGCCCGTAGGTCCCGGGCGAGATCTGTTCGGGAGCGGCATAATCCAGGGAAAACGCAATGAAACGGGTTTCCTTGCGGTCGGCTACCTCCTTGCCGAGCCCCCAGTCCGTGATCCTGGGTGTCCCGTCAGGGGCGATCAGGATGTTGCCGGGCTTGATATCCCGGTGGATCAGCCCGGCCGCATGGGCGCAGGCAAGCCCTTCCGCGACACCCCTGATGATCCTGACCGCTTCATCCGGCGGGATGGGCTTATTCATATCGGCAAGAGACGGGCCGACGTACTCCATCTCCACGTACGGAACCGGGAGGATGTTGTAGGCGTAGACCTCGACGATATTTTTATGCGAGAGCCCCTTCCAGATCTGCATCTCCTTCATGAAGCAGTGGCCGGTCATCTCGTCATAGCGCGTCGGCACCTTGACCGCCACCGTTGCGCCGTCAGTGCGCCTTTGCGCCCTGAACACCAGCGCCATCCCGCCCCTGCCCACCAGTTCGGCATCCATGTACCGGTCGTCCAGCTCGGGAGGGAATCCGTTCCCGGTTCTCACCGGCGCAGAGATGCCGCCGCTGACCATCGTCGGCGCCGAGGATGATCCGCTGGCATTCGGGACAGGAGCGGTCCCTCTCCTCATGCAATACCCGTGGATCCCGGGCAGGAGCGCCGAAGCGATCATGAACCCCGGGAGCAGCACCGGGCTGTTCACGCCGGACAGGGGCTCAGTGACGATCCAGAGCGTCATGAGGAGAGCGATGGCCGGGATCGGGTGGGCGGCCTGGACGAGCACAAAAGACTTCCGGTTGAATACGGCATACGAGAGAAGAAGCGATGCGAGGAGGAGGTAGACCAGCAGAAACGCCGCCGCGCCGGTGGCCCAGATCTGGTTCCCCATCAGAACGGATGCGCTGAACAAAGAGAGCACAGGTATGGACAAAAATCCCGCGGTGAGCCCGAGGATGAGATAACCCCCTGCAAGAGCGATGGAGACCGATCGCGGACAGTCAAGGACGTAGCCTGCCGATATCCGCCTCCCTGCCCTTGAGAGCAGGATGAGCAGCAGCGCCGAGAGCCCGAAGGTGAGCAAAAATATCACGTACGCCCCCGTGATTTCCAGCGCCGGGATCGGGCCGAATGATCGATCCCGTTCTGTCTCATTCTCCATTCGCTCGGGCATCCGGTCAGGGAAAGGAGTGATCGTGGCATTGGCATCGATCGTATCGAGTACCGGAGGATCGGGCAGGTAGAGCGATCTCTGGGTGAGCGACTGCAGCACGCTCCTGATCACGGAGGATCCATCTTCCCTCAGGCTGGTGTCCGGGCGGAAATGCGGATACTGATCGCTCTGGACTGTCTCGTTGGAAGCGCCCGCACTCCCGTCCCCGGCAGCAGATCCACAAACGCTGCAGAAGAGGGTGAGGAGAACAAGAATCCATACTGCTGCTCCTCTTTTATGCATCTTCATACGTTGTTCTCCGCTGTCCGTGGGCCTGCATCCCCGGCATGTCCCGCTTCAGTCGGTACTATTTTTCTGCTCACTATTTATCTTGCGGGGGCGTTCAGGCGGAGCGGGAAGCCACGCCCCACAGGCGCGGTGGAGTTCACATGCAGGCGTGCATGAAGCAGGGATCAGAAAAATTGATGGTTTCAGGCTTTTTCCTCCTCTTTTGGAACCCTGAAGACAAGCCTGGCCCCCCTGACACCTTTTCCAAGATCGATGATATCGCCGTCGCGGATCGCTGTCCTTGTATGGACGGCCAGACGGGTATTGTTCACGAACGTCCCGCCGGTGCTGCCGCAGTCCTCGATCTGCCACAGCCCCGACGAATGAATGAGACGGCAGTGCGGCCGGGAGACCCGCGTGACCGCTGCATACTCCTCTGAGAGGACGATCTCCCGCTCCGGATCAGATGGCACGGCCGCCGCGTCCTCCCTCCCGATGCTGATGATCTCCGCTCCAAGCGCAAAGATCTTTCCGTCATCCGGGCCGCCGAGGAGCACGACGACCGGTGCCGCCGTCCCGAGTTTTTCCGATACCTGCCCGAGAACATCCTCGATCCGTCTGGAGAGGCCGAGATCCCCGAAACTGACCTGAAGATTCGAGAACAGCCCGAGGTTCTGGATGATCGCCTCAAGCCCGCCCGGGATCACCGAATACTTCCAGACCGGGTGGATCCCTTTCGAGGTTGGAGCGCTCATTCCGGCTTCTTTCCTGATCACACCGGCAAGGAGGAGTTTGTCGATATGTTTTTTCGTGTTCTCGTAACTCGTCTCGATCTCCCGCGAGATCGTCCTCATGTCCTTGGGCGTCCGCTCGATGGACTTCAGGATCCGCAGCCGCGTGGCGTTCCCGAGGACATCGAGATAATCCGAGAGTTCGTCGAGAAAGTCCTGGTCCTTCTCCATCACGAGGGTATGCTGCCCTTCTTCCTGCTCCATGCTCATCCTCCCTTTACCTGATCAATGTAGTCATTGCACCATGCCACAATAAAAAATGGGGTCGGTTCCCCCTCCCCCTACTCGGTCGCCAGCGCCTCGATCGGATCGAGGTTCGCAGCACTCCACGCCGGGTACACCCCGGAGAGTACGCAGACAACGATCCCGACCGCTATGCCGTACGGGATATAGATCAGACTGTCGAACGTGAAGAAGTAATCCGTCGTCCCGATCATGACGAGGACGACGAGATACCCGATGATCATGCTCAGGATCCCGCCGACGACCGCCCCGAGCATCCCCAGGATGAACGCCTCGTACAGGAACATCCGGCGCACCACGCTCCGGCGGGTGCCGATGCTCCGCAGGATCCCGATCTCCTTGATCCGTTCGGTCACCGACATCATCATCACGTTGAAGATGCTCACCGAGGCGACAAGAAGCGATATCGCCCCGATGCCCATCATCATGGAGATGATCGTCGAGATCGACGAGGTGATCGAGTCCATCATCCGCGATGCGTCCGAGATCGTGACCTCGTCCTCTTTACGGTTCAACTGGTCGTCGATCGCCTCTTCGACCGCATCGACATCGTTGATATCGTCGAGTTTTACGATGACCTCGCTGTATTCCCCCTCGCCGCCGTAGAACCCGGTGAACCAGCGATCGGAAACGACGATCGCGTTGTCGGTGGAGATATCGTAGGTCATGCCGCGCTCTTCGAGAATCCCTGCGACCCTGACCGTGCTCGTGCCCTCGTCGCTGTCTTCGTCGCCGATCGTGATCCGGCTCCCGATCTTGAGTTCGTAGCGCTCGGCCAGGGTGGGGCCCACCAGCGCCGTCGACGTGCTCTTCAGGAAGGTGCCGTTCGCCACGGTGAGCAGGGTGGCGATATCGTCCGGGTCAAGACCGTAGACCGTCGCCCGGCCTTCCAGGTCACCGACCGTTATCGTATCCGACTCCGAATACACCGGTATCACGGTGTTCGGACTTGCGGCCTGTTTGATATCCTTGAGCTGGCTTTCGTCGAGATATTCCTCCTCGTCACTTCCTCCTCCGCCGCCGAAGCCGGGTCCGCCACCGTCGGGCCCTCCGCCTGGCGAGACCTTGATGATGTCGCTGTTCTCCGAGAGCGTCGCCGTGATCGAGAGGGTCAGGTTCGCCCCCATGATCCCGAGGGAGGTGATGGCGATGACCCCGATGACGATCCCGATGGCGGCGAGGAACGAGCGGAGAAAGTGCCGCCTCACGTTCCTGACCGAGAGGTCGAAGATCACGTTCCCGGTCATAGGGCGATCCTCCCGTCCCTGATGACGATCGTGCGGTGGGCGTATTCTGCCGTCTCCGGGTTATGGGTGACCATGATGATCGTGCGCCCCTGCCGGTTCAGATCGGTGAGGAGATCCATGATCTGCTCGCTCGTCTTTGAATCGAGGTTTCCCGTGGGTTCGTCGCAGAGGAGGATCTTCGGGTCGTTGGCAAGCGCTCTGGCGATCGCCACCCGCTGCTGCTGCCCGCCCGAGATCTCGGTGGGTTTGTGCTCGATCATCGACCCCTCCAGTCCGACCATCCGCAGCAGTTCGATCGGTCTCCCGGTCGTGTCCCGCTTCCCGTATTTCAGGATCAGCGGGTATTCCACGTTCTCGTAGAGGGTGAGGAGGGGGATGAGGTTGAACTTCTGGAAGATGTAGCCGATCGTGTCCCGCCGCATATCGGTGAGTTCGTCGTCGTTCATCTCCCTGATGTTCCTCCCGGCGATGAAGAGGTCGCCGGAGGTCGGGACGTCCAGGCTGCCGATCTGGTTGAGCAGGGTGGACTTTCCTGACCCCGACGGCCCCATGATCGCCACGAACTCCCCCTCCATGATGTCGAGCGAGATCCCCCTGAGCGCCGTCACGTCCCCTGCAGGCAGGGGATACACCTTGACGACGTTCTTCAGGCTGATGACCGGAACGCTGCTCATCTCTCTCCACTCACTCCTTCTTCATCCGGTTCTTCAGGGCCGTGCGGGCGCGCCCGAGGTAGCCCTTGCGCCATCCGACAAGGCCGACGACCAGGACGACGAGGAGGATGCCGATCTGGGTGAACGGTATGGTCCCGAGGCCGCCGCCCGACATGCCGAACATCCCCATGCCGCCGGGGCCCCCGCCGCCGGGTGCGGCGCTCATGCGCCCTGAACCCGATGCTGACGCACTCGTATCGCCGGTGGCGGCGGTGGCGCCGTTCATTTTCATGGTATAGGCCGTCGTGTAATCGTTGCCGTCTTCATCCTTGTACTGGACGATGACCGGCACCGATGTGAGGCCCTGGCCGGTGAACGTCACCTCGAAACTCGAGAAATCATCTGAATCCAGGGAGCCGATCACGTAGGAGGGGTACGGGTCCGCCCCCTGGGCCGGGCTGCCGACGGTGATGATCACCGAATAGGCGTCCTCGAGGCCGGCATTGCTCAGGTCGCCGCTGATCTCGTATGAACTGCCTGAACTGCTCAGGGCCAGGTTGTTGACCACCATGATCGGGGCCGTTTTGGACGTCCCCACCTCTATCGGGACGGTGATGGTAGAGGTGTGCGTGTTCATGCCGTTGCGGTAGGTGACCGTGAAGGTGAGGTCGGTGGAGTGCGATGCCGCAATGTCAAATGAGACAGTCGCCGATCCGTCGGGATCGAGGTTGCCGATGAAGGAACTCGACTGGGTGCTCTGGATCGCCTCGCCCGCGGGGGCGACGGTCACGCCGCTGACGGCGTTCTCGCGCGGGTTTCCTATCAGGAGCGTGACTGTTTCTTTCTTGTCGGCGGCGAAGACATCGGGCATCTCCTGGACCGATATCTGCACCTCTTCGTCCTGCACCTTCACGGCGACCGGGTAGCGGAGGCTTCCGGCGTCCCTGAAGTCCAGGTAGAACGTCGGGTAATAGACGGTCTCCGAACCGTCGGCCTTGATGGTGAAGGTGAACGTCTTCGTGGTCCCGGGGCCCAGGTCGCCGACGGCGTCGTAGGTCTGGGTGTTCTGGACCGAGATCCCGGTGCCGAAGAATGTTGCCCGGGATATGGAGACACTTGCGCTCCCGGTGTTCTTTACCGTGACGGCGACCGTGGCGGTGTCGCCGTTCATCAGCACGTCAGGGCTGATCTGCACATCGGTAACCGCCACCATGGCTGCGGCATCGTAACTGCTCGTTTCTGCCGCAGCGGCTGAGCCGGTGAGCAGGCAGAACATCATCAAAACAATCGAAACTATCTTTTTCATGCATGACCCCCGATGGGTTATACTGTTCCGGTAAATGTTCGGGCGCATCAGCAGATATATTGCCCAAATCGGCTGAGATCAGCCCTGGAACTCCGGGGGGCATTCCCTGAACCCGCCGGTTCAACTCAAAAAAGATCAGATGAGGGGTTCGGGTTCGCGTTTCCCGGCGACCGGGAGCCGCTCCGCTTTGATAAACACCGGGACGTCGGTCTCCCGGATCTTCTCGAGAATGACGTCCTTACCCCGCGGCGTCAGGGCGAAGACCGGGATCGCGGCCCCGCCCTGGAGGAGCGCCACCTTTCCGGCCGCTTCGCGGAGGTGCCGCGATGCGCAGACGGTGACGATATCGGCGGCGGCGACAAGGCGTTCGGCCTCCTCTGCTGAGAGCCCGGTGGTGTGGACGCCGACGATCAGGGTTTCCGGGAAGAGGCGGCGGATCCTCTCTGCATCGCCGGCGCCAGCGACCGTGACCGCCGCCTTTCTGCACCCGAGTTCACGGGCGAAGGCCGCGCCTCCCACCTGGTCGATCGCCGCCGTCGCCGGGTCGAGGACGCGGCCGCCGTTCTCCTCGATCCGCCTGATCACCGCCAGGATCGGTGAGGTCTTCACCAGACCGGACATTCTCCCGCCGATGCCCTGGACGAGCGCGGGGTTCTGTGCGACCAGCGTGCCTGCACCGTCGCAGGCGATGACGGCACAGTCGAGCAGAGCCCTGCGCATGGCGCAGGATATGAGTTCAGAAGCCCCGAAAAGGACGAAATCCGGGCCAGCGAGCACCTGGCGGTCAGGGGTGCACATCCCGAACGAGCGGATCCGCTCCTCGATGTTCTCCCGGATCGCCTCTTTCGTCATCTCACGCACCGGTCTGCCGAAGCGCTCGGCCAGGGGGCAGGCGCGGATCAGGGGGTCGCCGACCTCCACGACCTGCCCGTCCCGCACGACGACCCGCGTCCTTCCTATCGCCTCGATGATATGCTCGTCGTTCATGGCTCCTCCTGAAAGAGGGGGACGTCGGCAAAGGCGTCGCCGTCAAAGACGCCGCGGGGCGTGATGCGCAGGTGCGGGATCACGGTGAGGGCCAGGAACGAGAGGTACATGAACGGGTTCTCGATCGCCCCCATCGAACGTGTCTGCTCTGCAAGGCGGTCGAGAGCGGCGACGACCTCTCCATACGGCGCCGTCGCCATCAGCCCGCCGCATGGCAGGGGAAGAACGGTCGTCCCGGCCTGTGATACCGCCACCATCGCCCCCTTGTTCCTGATCACCGCGCCGACGGCGGCGATGATCGCCGCGTCCGAGACGCCGATCGCCACAATGTTGTGGGCGTCGTGGGAGACGCTTGCGGCAAGGGCTCCTTCTTTCAGGCCGAACCCATGGACCAGTCCGACACCTGCCCCCTCGCCGCGGTAGCGGTCGCAGACCGTCACCTTGAGGATGTCCCTCTCTAGGTCAGGGATCGCAGCCGCGTCCACAGGAAGGGCGATCGTTTCGGTGACGATCTGGCCTTCCACCAGCCCGATCACCCGGGCCGTCCCCGTCCCGTGCAGGGCGAGGTCTTCGGGCCCGGGCAGACGGCAGGTGATCTGCGGTTTCGGGCAGGAGGCTTCCCGGTAGCCCGGGTCCGTGTAGCGGCGGCCGAGGATATAGGTCTCCTTCACCCTGAACTCGTCGCCTTCTGCAAGCACGCAGAAATCGGCCCTTCTTCCCGGGGCGATCGCTCCCCTGTCCGCCAGACGGAAGCGCTCTGCAGCCGTCAGGGTCGCCGCACGCAGGGCGAGTTCGAGCGGGACGCCGTATCCCACCAGTTTCCTGATGCAGCCGTCGATATGCCCCTCGCGGGCAAGCGTATCGGCGTGCCGGTCGTCGGTGGCAAGGCAGCAGCGCGACGCCGTGCACGGCGTGAGCAGGGGGGCGAGGGCCGCAAGGTTCCGCTCGGTCGAGCCCTCCCGCATCATGATGTACATGCCGAGGCGCAGTTTCTCCGCGGCTTCGGCGTACGAGGTGCATTCATGATCGCTCTGCAGCCCTGAAAGCACGTATGCGTTGAGGTCTTTTCCGGTGAGGAGCGGGGCGTGCCCGTCCCTGACCGGGAAGATGCCGAGCTTTTTCCAGACCTCAGGGTCGCCGCCCAGGACGCCGGGGACGTTCATCATCTCGCCGAGGCCGACGACCCCTTTTCTCCCTGCGAAGGAGATGAGGTCGTCTGCAGAGAGGACGGCACCCCCCATGTCAGGCGGCGTGGCCGGGACGCATGAGGGGAGGGTGACGAGGATGGACATGCCTGATCTGCTCCCTTCGGCGAGGATGAACTCGACCCCCTCCTTTCCCGAGACGTTGGCGATCTCGTGGGGATCGGCGATCACCGTCGTCGTCCCGTGCGGAACGACGCAGCGCGCATACTCGCATGGGGTGAGGAGCGAGCTTTCGATATGGACGTGGGCGTCGATGAGGCCGGGGACGACCCTGGCGCCGCCGAGGTCGAACGTTTTTTCTGCTTCGTATTCCCCCAGGCCGACAACGATCCCGTCCCTGACGGCAAATGCGGTCTCCTCCCACGAACAGGTGAAGGGGTTGAAGAGGACTCCTCCGGTGTATGCGGTGTCGGCCGGGATGCGCCCCCGCGCCGCCTCTATCATTCTCTCCATCGTCTACACCGTGATGTCCCTGATCACCGAAACGGTCCTGGCACTCCCCTTCGAGATATAGAGGTAGAGCTTATAGGTGCCGGGTTCGAGGTCAACCGGGAAGGTGAACGTGTTTGACCCCCGCTGGAAGGTCACCACCTCTGCAAAGTTCGCCACCCCGGTCTGGGTGAAATTGTCCGTCCTGAAGACGGTCACCTGCAGCGTCGCCTCCTCGGGTTCGCCGGGGTTGTCCACCATGACCTCAAGTTGCCCCCCGCTATAGGTCACCTCTCCAAAACCGATGCCCGTGCAGCCCCCGGTACAGGCCAGCATACAGAGGCAGAGAATCGTGGGAAAAACTGCAGTCCCTTTGGTCGCCATCAAATCAATGGTGACGTCTCAGAAAAGATATACTATTTGGTTTTCGCCGGGTTTTCACCCGACAATGGTGCCCACGAATGATGAGAGCGCTTCGTGCACGTTCTCGCCGTTCTTTGCTGAAATGAGGTGGACGGCGGCATCCCCGATCTCATGCGCAAAACGGGAGGGCGAGGAGCCGGGAAGGTCGCATTTGTTCAGCATCAGGACCACCGGCACGCCCTGGTCTTTCAGCCAGGCAAGGAGTTTTCTGGTCATATCGTCGGGGGCGGCCGTTGAATCCACGATGATGATCGCACCGTCCATCCCACGCGCAAGGATCTGGCGGACGAATTCGTAGCGTTCCTGGCCCGGGGTCCCGAAGAGGTAGACCATCCGCTCTCCGATCCGCACCCTGCCGAAATCAAGGGCGACCGTCGTGGTTCCGCCCGGGCAGTTCGCTTCGATATGCCGCGTGTGGGGATCGAGCGCCTGGACGAAACTGGATTTGCCGGCGTTGAAGGTGCCGAAGACACAGAGTTTGAGTTTCCCCTCTCCCATTATCAGATAGTGTGATACCGCCCTATTTCATAGTTTCTCTATGATTTTTTAGATCAGGGTGGAGCAATCGT
>Ga0209269_1001188_pt1 | contig 14982 bp, 14 predicted proteins | sample MTBAKMMethaMetaG_FD_187455 | JGI IMG/M metagenome (GOLD analysis project Ga0209269, IMG submission 187455) | Enrichment culture microbial communities from Arthur Kill intertidal strait, New Jersey, USA, that are MTBE-degrading - MTBE-AKM (Arthur... | ecosystem: Environmental > Aquatic > Marine >... | reverse complement strand
TTGGCCTGCAGAGCCTCAGCCAGTCATGGCTACGGCTACGAACAACAACCTGACGAACCGCCGGATGCGGACCCGCATGTCCGGTGGTGTGGGAGGGGGGCCGGGCGACCCGGCCCCCCTACCCGATTACGGCGGGGTGGCTCGAGAAGGCCGCCCCGTCCGGATCGCTCGGCCGCGCCTGCCGCTACGGGCGGCGCGGCCGTCGTCCCCGAGCCCGGTCAGGCGAGCTCGAACTCCCTGACGAAGTCCGCCTTGGCGCGAGCGCCGATGATCTTCTTGGCCGGCTCGCCGTCCTTGAACAGGATGATCGTCGGGATGCTCATGATGCCGTACTTCTGGGCAGTCGCCGGGTTCTCGTCGACGTTGAGCTTGCCCACGGTCACCTTGTCCGCGTGCTCCTGGGCGATCTCCTCGATGACCGGCCCGACCATGCGGCAGGGACCGCACCAGGGAGCCCAGAAGTCCACGATGAGCGGCGTGTCTCCGCCGATCTCGGTGTCGAAGGTCGCGTCGGTCAGGGTCTTCACATCAGCCACGAGGTCTCCTCCTTGGGGCGGCAGGGTGAGCCTGCCCAGTTTGATCGCGATTGTCTCACAGGCTCGCGATGACGCGGTCGAGCCGTTCCTGCACCTGTGCGGCGATCGGCCGCAGGTCGTCGTTGCCCACCATGGTGAGCATCAGCCCCGCGTTGATGGCCGTGACGCGAGTCCCGGAGTCCGTGGCGTACACGTCGACGTTGCAGGGGAGCAGCACGCCGAGGTCCGGCTCCACCTGGAGGGCGGCGTGGGCGAGCTTGGGGTTGCAGGCGCCGAGGATGGTGTGCGGTGGGACGTCGACGCCGAGCTTCTCCTTGATCGTCTTCTTCACGTCGATCTCGGTGATGATGCCGAACCCCTCCGCCTTGAGGGCTTCGACGACGTGCGGAAGAGCGCTCTCGTAAGGCTCATCGAGGTAGCGGCCTACGCCGTACTCCACACTCTCCATGGCGAATCTCCTCTCGCAGGATTGGGGCCGCGACCCGTTTACCCACGGGGGTATACGTCTACACATCGTAGTCGCCGGGCGGGGCTCAGGACCTATCTGCCCGCGGGCGGCGAGCGCCAATCGCCGTGAGCGCGACGGACGGTCCGTGACGCGGGGCTCGCTGGGCTCGCCGGAGCGCGGCATCGCGCCCGCTCCGGCGAGCCCGTGACCTCGCGCGGAGCAAGCGGTTTCCGGTATCATTTCAAGTTCATGGCCGCCGCCCGGAGCGGGGGCGGCCCGTACGCCCGCGACGAGGAGAGAGACAGCCGTGAGAAGCGACGAGATCAAGCAGGGTCTGGCGCGCGCGCCTCACCGTTCGCTGCTGCGCGCGCTCGGTGTGAGCGACGCCGAGATGGAGCGCCCGTTCATCGGCGTCGTCAACGCGTTCAGCGAGGTCGTGCCGGGCCATCTCCACCTCCGCAGCCTCGTCGACGCCGTCAAGGCGGGCGTGCGCGCGGGCGGCGGGGTGCCCATGGAGTTCGGCGTCATGGGCATCTGCGACGGACTCGCCATGAACCATCGCGGCATGCTGTACTCCCTGCCCAGCCGAGAGCTCATCGCCGATACCGTCGAGTCCATGACTGTCGCACACGCCTTCGACGCCCTCGTCCTCGTGCCGTGCTGCGACAAGATCGTGCCCGGCATGCTCATGGCCGCCATGCGGCTCAATGTGCCGGCCGTCATGGTCGGCGGCGGCGCCATGCTCGCCGGGCAGCATCAGGGACGGGCGCTCGACCTCAACAGCGTCTTCGAGGCGGTCGGCCAGTACCAGGCCGGCAAGCTGGGCGACGATGAGCTCGAGGCCATCGAGTGCAACGCCTGCCCCACCTGCGGCTCGTGCTCCGGCATGTTCACGGCAAACTCCATGAACTGCCTGGCCGAGGTGATCGGCATGGCGCTGCCCGGCAACGGCACCATCCCGGCGGTGTACAGCGAGCGCATCCGCTTCGCCAAGGACAGCGGCGAGAAGGTCATGGAGGTGCTCGCCGCCGACCGCAAGCCGCGCGACATTCTCACGGAGGTCGCGGTCGGCAACGCCCTCGCCGCCGACGCGAGCCTCGGCTGCAGCACCAACACCGTGCTGCACCTCGCGGCCATCGCCACCGAGGCCGGCCTCGACTTCGACCTCAACCAGATCAACGAGGTCGCCGCCAAGGTGCCGCACATCTGCAAGATCGCTCCGGCCGGCACCCACCACATGGAAGACCTGTATCACGCCGGCGGCATCCAGGCGGTCATGAACCGCCTCATCGCCGCCGGCCTCATGGACGGCTCTGCGCTCAGCGTGGCCGGTGGCACCGTCGGCGAGGCGGTCGCCAGGGCGCGCGTGCTCGACGACACCGTCATCCGGCCCATCGACGACCCGTGGCACGCCACCGGCGGCCTCGCCGTGCTCTTCGGCAACCTGGCGCCGGCCGGCGCGGTAGTCAAGGAGGGCGCCGTGGCCGACGAGATGCTCGTGCACAGCGGCCCCGCCCGCGTGTTCGAGAGCGAGGCCGACGCCGTGGCCGCGATCGCCGCGCGCGACATCGCCGACGGCTCCGTGGTCGTCATCCGCGGCGAGGGCCCCAAGGGCGCGCCCGGCATGCCCGAGATGCTGAGTGCCACCTCCATGCTCGCCGGCCAGGGCCGGGACAAGGACGTGGCGCTCATCACTGACGGCCGCTTCAGCGGCGCCACGCGTGGCGCCGCCATCGGCCATGTCTCGCCTGAGGCCAACGCCGGCGGCCCCATCGCCGCCGTGCGCGACGGCGACACCATCAGCATCGACATCCCAGCACGCTCCCTCATGCTCGAACTCTCCGAGGAGGAGATCGCGCGGCGGCTCGCCGACTGGCAGCCAGCGCCGCGCGACGGCGTAACCGGCTATCTGGCCCGTTACGTCAAACTCGTCTCCGGCGCGGAGAAGGGAGCTGTGCTGCAATGACACCAGACAAGAAGATGAAGGGGTCGCACGCCCTCGTGGCGGCCCTCGAGCACGAGGGCTGCGAGGTCATGTTCGGATACCCGGGCGGCGTCGCGATCCCGTTCTACGACGCCCTCTACGACGCGAAGAACCTGCGCCACATCCTCGTGCGTCACGAGCAGGGCGCCGCCCACGCCGCTGATGGCTACGCCCGCGCCACCGGCAAGGTGGGCGTCTGCGGATCCACCAGCGGTCCCGGCGCCACCAACCTGGTCACCGGCATCGCGACCGCGTACCTCGACTCCACGCCACTGGTCGCGATCACCTGGCAGGTGCGCAGCGACCTCATCGGCACCGACGCCTTCCAGGAGGCGGACATCACCGGCATCACCCTGCCGATCGTCAAACACTCCTACCTGGTCAAGAGCCCGGCCGAGCTGCCGCAGATCGTCCACGAGGCCTTCCACATCGCCTCCACCGGCAGGCCCGGCCCGGTGGTCATCGACATCCCGGTCGACATCGCTCTCGGCGAGCTCTCGTACCGCGCCGCGGACACGCTCGACCTGCCCGGCTACAAGCCGACCTTCAAGGGGCACATCAAGCAGATCCGCGCCGCCGCCAGGGCGATCAACGAGGCGCAGCGGCCCGTGCTCTATCTGGGCGGCGGCGCCATCGCCTCCGAGGCCGCCCCCGAGATCCTCAAGCTCGCGGAGCTGCGCAGGCTGCCGGTGGCGACGACGCTCATGGCGCTCGGCGCCTTCCCCGAGACACACGAGCTCTCCATGGGCATGCTCGGTATGCACGGCACCGTGACCGCCAACTACGCCGTGCACGAGTGCGACCTGCTCATCAACCTCGGCGCCCGCTTCGACGACCGCGTGACCGGCAAGCTCAAGGCGTTCGCGCCGCATGCGAGAGTCATCCACGCGGACGTCGACCCGGCCGAGATCGGCAAGAACGTCGAGCCGCTCATCCCCATCGTCGGCGACGTCAAGCACGTCGCCGACGGGCTCGTCAAGGAACTGCAGGGCATGGAATGGTCGCCCGAGCAGACCGCCGAGTGGCGGGCACGCATCGCCGAGCGCAAGGATGAGTTCCCCCTGCACTACGAGGACCCCAAGGACGGCAAGCTGGCGCCGCAGCTGGTGATCCAGGAGATCGACCGGGTGACGGGGCACGACGCGATCGTCTGCACGGACGTCGGTCAGCACCAGATGTGGGCGACGCAGTACTACACGTACACGTTCCCTCGGCAGTTCGTCAGCTCGGGGGGCCTCGGCACGATGGGCTTCGGCCTGCCGGCGAGCATCGGCGCCAAGATCGGCAGCCCGGACAGGACGGTCATCGACATCAGCGGTGACGGTGGCTTCCAGATGACCATGCAGGAGCTCGCGACGGCGGTGAGCTACGACGTCCCGGTGGTGGTGTGCATCCTCAACAACGGCTACCTGGGCATGGTCCGCCAGTGGCAGGACCTCTTCTGGAACAAGCGCTACTCGTTCACCTGCGTCGAGGTCCAGCCTGACTTCAAGCTCCTGGCGGAGGCGTTCGGCGCCGTCGGCATGACGGTCACCGAGAAGGACGAGATCGAGCCGGCGTTGCGCGAGGCGATCGGCAACGGCCGGCCGACGGTCATCGACTTCCGCACGTCGGCCGAGGAGAACGTGTACCCCATGGTCCCGGCCGGCCAGGAGATCACCGAGATGATCGGCGGTACGTCGCATAAGAAGAGGAGGAAGCCGTGAAGCACACGCTCTCCATCCTCGTCGAGAACAAGCCCGGCGTGCTCACGCGAGTCTCCGGGCTCTTCGCCCGTCGCGGCTTCAACATCGAGAGCCTCGCCGTCGGCCTGAGCGAGGATCCCAAGTTCTCGCGCATCACCATCGTCATTGACGGCGACGAGCACCCGGTGGACCAGGTCACCAAGCAGCTGCACAAGCTCATCAACGTGCTCAAGATCCGCGACCTCGACCCCGGCAACCAGGTGTCCGCCGAGCTCCTCCTCGTGCGCGTCGCCGGCGAGGGCGAGAAGCGCACCGAGGCGCTGCAGATCGCTGAGATCTTCAACGCCAAGATCGTCGACGTCGACAGGCGCCAGCTTACGCTGCGTGTGGTCGGCAGCACCGACAAGCTCGAGGCGCTCCTGGAGCTCCTTCAGCCGCTCGGCGTGCTGGAGGTCGTGCGCACCGGCACCATCGCGCTCGGCCGGGGCCGCGGCGGCTGACCTCGGCCGCCCCTCCGCGGCCTCCGCATATCACGCGACGGTTGACCCGGGCGCCGGGCGAGGCACGTCATCAGCAGATGACCAACGCCGCCTGCGGTGGCAGCGGTCGCGTACGTCAAGCTCACGGGGTCGTCCGACTCGTTCGCGCGCATCCGCTTCTACCTCTCGTTGTGGGCCTACACGTTTCCCGCTCGCCGCGCTCACCGTCGCGACCTTCCTGGTGGGCAGGGAGACAGCCTCGCCGTTCTACAAGGACGCCACGACCGTGCTGTGGGTGGCTCTGAGGGTGCTCATGGCCGGCTTGCTGGTGCGCACGCTGGTGGCCGTCGGCCGAGGCGAGATCTGCGTGCCCGACGCGGCCGCGCAAGGCCTCGCGTCAGCCGCCGACGCTCCCGCGGCCGTGGAGGAGTCGGATGTCCCCGCGGAGGCCCGAGGGCCCGCGACGGTTGCGATGAGCGCCGGCGCGGGCACGTCATAGGAGATGACGAGACCGCCGGCGCCTGCGCCGCCCGGCGGGGAGGAGGCCCCATGATCGACGAGACCCGCATCCGTGACTGGCTGTCCGCGTACCGCCACGCCTGGTCGACCGACGACCCCGAGGAGGTCGCGGCGCTGTTCAGCGAGGACGTGCGCTACTCCACGGCGCCGTACCGCCCGCCGCTCGAGGGCGTCGCGGCGGTCGGTGACTACTGGCTCGGCGAGAGGGAGGGCGAGATCCCCTGGTCGTTCGAGTACCAGGTGCTGGCCCAGGAGGGTGACCTGTTCGTCGTCCGTGCCGTGACCACCTACCCGGAGGGCACGCACGACGCCGACGGACCAGAGGTCTTTCACAACCTCTGGCTCGTGCGGCTGGACGCCGACGGCCGCGTGAGCGAGTTCGTGGAATACTTCATGCTCGTGGAGTGAGCCGGGGCGCCGGGATCGCCGGCGCGGTCGGGCGCCGGGCGCAGGCGCCCGCCGGGTCGCGTAGACTCGGCGGCGGTCGATTCACGCGCGAGCACGAGATGAAGACGGGGACGATCCTCGTCAACCTCAGCGGCCGCGGCGACAAGCACATGGACTATGTGAACGAGCACTGGGGCACCGGCGAGGGGTGACGCCGGCGCCCCGGCGCGGAGCCGGAGGTGAGCGCAGCTGGACGCCGCCACGAGTGAGAGGATCGTGTGGCGCCGGCTGCGCGCGCAACACCTGACCGGCGCGCCCTGCCAGACGCCTGAAGAGGCCGTGGGGCTGCTCCTCGGCGTGCAGGCGCAGGACTACGGGCCGGCCAAGTGGGCGGTGGGCGCGCGGGTCCGGGGAGCCGCCGACGAGCTCGTCGAGGAGGCCTTCGCTCACGGGCGCATCCTGCGCACCCACGTCCTGCGGCCGACGTGGCACTTCGTGTTGCCCGCCGACATCCGCTGGCTGCTGACGGCCACCGCGCCGCGCATCAGGGCGCGCGACGCCCGCCGGTACGCGGAGCTCGGCCTGGATGACGCGACGCTCGAGCGGGCCGCGGCGGTCTTCACGGCCGCTCTGCGCGGCGGGAACGCTCTGACGCGCGCCGAGATGGCCACCGCCCTGGACGACGCAGGCATCTCGAGCGAGGGCCAGCGCATGCCGTACCTGCTGATGAGCGCGGAGCTGGACGCGGTGATCTGCAGCGGGCCGCGGCGCGGCAGGCAGCACACGTACACGCTCCTCGCGGAGCGCGCGCCGCAGGCGCGCGACCTGCCGCGCGAGCGGGCGCTCGCCGAGCTCGCCGCGCGCTTCTTCTCCGGGCACGGCCCCGCGACGGCGAAGGACTTCGCGTGGTGGGCCACGCTGACGCTTGCGGAGGCACGCGCCGGCATCGAGCTCGCCGGACGGCGGCTGCGGCGTGAGGAGGCCGGCGTGGTCGAGCTCTGGTCGGCGGTCGGCGGCGCGCAGACGGCGTCCGGCGATGAGGCCGCTCCGGGGACGCCACACGTCAGGCTCGTACAGGGCTACGACGAGTACGTGATGGGCTATGCGGAGACCAGGGCAGTCCTGGCGGCGCCGGGGTCCTCCTGGGTGGCCGCGACCCCGCCGGTCGGCAGGCTCGTGATCCTGCGCGACGGCCGCGTGCGCGGGTTCTGGCGCCGCAGCCTGCACCGCGACCGGGTGGTCGTCGAGGTCGAGCTCATCGACGACTGGGGCGCCGGCGAGCTCGCTGCGCTCGAGGACGAGGCGGGCAGGTACGGGGCCTTTCTCGGGCTGCCCGCCGAGCTGGTGCCGGCCGGCTGAGTCGGCGGGCTGTACCGGGCCCGGCCGCCACCGAGGGCACGGAGCGTCCAGGCGGCGCGACGGACCGTGTCCGGCCCGGGCCGGACACGGACAGGAGAGCCACACGTCCCCTCCGCCGAGGTGCAGCAGTGAGCCAGACCGAGGCGCGGCAGGAGCACCTGCGTCGCTCAAGCACAGCTGGCCCGGCCCGCTGCGCAGGGGCAGGGTCATCCTGCTCGCCTCTGGCGAGCCGCCCACGACTTCAACGTGGTCTGCAAGATGGTGGCGTCCGCGGTCGTGCTCATCCTCAGCGCGGCGACGCTTGGCTCGACCTCGCCATCGTCGCGGTGGCCACCGGCTTGCTGCTCACCGGGGAGCTGTTCAACACGGCGCTCGAGGAGCTGTGCGACTTCATCGAGAGCGGGCAGGACGGCACGTCATCGAGGCGGTCCGGCTCGTCGCGCGGTTCACCTGACGTGGAGCGGGCGGGCTCACGTTGCCGCCGCTCGCGCGGGCCGGTAGAGTCTTACCTTCCGAGTACACCCGGCCCGGCCCGCTCGGGCCGTCCAGAGGAGGAGACCCACATGTTCTACGACAAGGACGCCGACCTCTCCCTGATCCAGGGCAAGACCGTCGCGATCATCGGCTTCGGCAGCCAGGGTCACGCTCACGCCCAGAACCTGCGCGACAGCGGCGTCAAGGTCGTGGTCAGCGAGCTCAAGGGCACGCCCAACGGCGAGCGCGCGGAGAAGGCCGGATTCGAGGTCCTCACCGCCGCCGATGCCACCAGGCAGGCCGACGTGATCATGATGCTGGTGCCCGACCAGACCCAGGCCGTCGTGTACAGGAACGACGTCGCGCCCAACCTCAAAGACGGCGCGACCCTCATGTTCGCTCACGGCTTCAACATCCACTTCGGCCAGATCGTGCCTCCGGCCAACGTCGACGTCAGCATGGTCGCCCCCAAGGGCCCCGGCCACCTCGTGCGCCGCCAGTACGAAGAGGGCAAGGGCGTGCCGGTGCTCGTGGCCGTGTACCAGGACGCGAGCGGCAAGGCGCGCGAGCAGGCGCTTGCCTATGCGAGCGCCATCGGCGGCCTGCGCGCCGGCGGTCTCGAGACCACCTTCGAGGAGGAGACCGAGACCGACCTCTTCGGCGAGCAGGCCGTGCTCTGCGGCGGCTGCACGGAGCTGGTCACCGCCGGGTTCGAGACGCTGGTCGAGGCGGGCTACCAGCCGGAGATCGCCTACTTCGAGTGCCTGCACGAGCTCAAGCTCATCGTCGACCTCATGTGGGAGAAGGGCATCGCCGGCATGCGCTACAGCATCAGCGACACAGCCGAGTACGGCGACCTCACGCGCGGACCGCGCGTCATAGACGACAACGTGCGCGAGACCATGTCCGAGATCCTCGCCGAGATCCAGAGCGGTGAGTTCGCGCGCGAGTGGATCCTCGAGAACCAGGCCAACCGGCCCGTCTTCAACGCGCTCCAGCGCCAGGGCAAAGAGCATCTCGTCGAGACCGTGGGCAAGGAGCTGCGCGGCATGATGAGCTGGATCGACGAGGGTGGCCTGGACATCGACGTCTGAGCCGGAGAACTTTTCGGAGGGCGGGGCGGGTGGGGAGCCGGCAGGCTCCCCACCCGCCCCGCCCTCGTTCGTGACTCAGCGGCCTCAACCGGCCTTTCGCAAGGCCACGATGACGTCGGATCTCTCCTCTCTTTGAGATGGGCGAGTGGTTCCCGGCGGATGGTCCTCTCCGCCGTCCGGGCCGGGGACGCGATCGCCACACCCCCGCGTCCACGGCCTGTCTAAGCGGGCAGAAGCCCGCCGTCGCGGGGGCGAGACGGTGGACGACTGCCTGCGCCGTGGTCTAGCCTTGAACGCAGTCGCGCCGGACGATCGCGGCCTCGCCGCCGCGTCCGGCACGACGCTTTGTTCCACCGGTCCCGTGAGGACCGGACCTCCTCGCGAGAGGCCGCAAGATGAGCGACAAGAAGAGAGTGATCGTCCTCGACGACCTCGCCGCCGAGGTCGTCGAGCTTCTCCTCGACAGGGGGCTGGCCGTAGAGGCCGGCACCGGCTGGGACGAGGTCGAGGTGCTGCGTCGCATGCCCGGCTGCGACGCGCTCGTCGTCGGACCCGGCACGCCTGTGACTGCCGCCGTTCTCGCCGCGGGCGCCGATCTGAGGGTCGTCGCCAGGTCCGGGGCGGACGTCGGGGGCATCGACGTCGCCGAGGCCACGCGGCGCGGCGTCGTCGTGGTGCACGCCCCGGACGCCGGCGTGGTCTCGGAGGCCGAGCACGCGCTGGCGCTCGTGCTGGCTGTGTCCCGCGACCTGGGCGGAGCGGACGTCGCGCTGCGCACCGGCGACGCCACGTGGTCGCCTGGAGCGGGCGTGGAGGTCCGCGGCAAGACGCTCGGTCTGCTGGGCGTGCGTCCCAGCTCGCCGCTGCTCGTCGAGCGCGCACGCGCGCTTGGCATGCGCGTCCTCGCCTGCGAGGCACAGGCCGGAGAGGCGGCCGCGCTCGGGGCCGTCGAGTGCGTCACGCCGGAGCAGGTCCTGGCGCAGGCGGACGTGCTCGTCGTGCAGACGCCAGCGGCGGACGCGCCCCTCTTCGGCGCGCCGGAGCTGGCGGGCCTGCGCGAGGGCGCGCGCCTCGTGAGCCCCTGTGCCGCCGGCGTCGTGGACGGCGAGGCGCTGGCACAGGCGCTCGCCGGCGGGCGGCTGGCCGCCGCCGCGGTCGCCGTCGATCCCGGGGGTGTGCCGGAGACGCTGCTCGATGCGCCGCACCTGCTGCTCACGAGTGCGGCGGAGGCCGGCACCGCCGACGCCCGCCGCCGTGCCGGCGTCTCCGTGGCCGAGCAGGTGGCCGCGGTGCTGCACGGCCGGCTCCTCCGCGGCGCCGTCAATGTGCCGGCCGCCGCCGCCGACGACGCCGATGAGCTCATGCCGTTCATGGGTCTCTGCGCCCAGCTCGGCAAGCTGCTCGTCCAGCTCGCCGTCGAGCCGGTCGACGCCGTCGAGATCACCTACGGCGGGAGTGTCGCGTACTACGACACGCGCCTGCTGACGCTCGGCGTGCTCGGCGGCCTGCTGGCCGACCGCGCCGGCGCGCCGGTCAACTTCGTCAACGCCGAGGGCGTCGCCGAAGGGCTGGGCGTCACCGCCTCCGAGACGCGCGAGTCAGGCATCCCCGACTTCCCGCGACTCATCAGCGTCGCGGTCGCCGGGACGGGCGGCGCCATGTCCGTGTCCGGCACGTCGCTGGGCTCCGAGCACAAGCCGCGCCTGGTGCGCGTGTTCGGCGAGGATGTCGACATCGAGCCGGCCCGGCACATGGCGTTCCTGCGCTACGTGGACGCCCCGGGCATCGGCGGCAAGGTCGGCACTCTGCTGGGCGAGTGGGGCGTCAACATCGGCCACATGTCGGTCGGGCGCGGCAAGCTCGGAGACGAGGCGGTCATGGCCCTCACGCTGGACGAGTCGCTGACGCGCGAGCAGACGGACGAGCTCGTCGTTCGCTGCGGGCTCGAGTACGCGCGCGCCGTCGAGTTGTAGACAGCAGGCCAACGAGCAACGGAGCGGCGGGAGCCTTGAGCTGGGCTCCCGCCGCTCCGTCCGTCTCGCCGCCCGTGCCGTCAGGCGGCCTTGCGCATGACCTCCGCCACTTCGTTGGAGACGGCCAGGGTGTTGCCCTCGCTGTCCTTGAACCAGCCCGTCTTGAGGTCGCCGATCGTGGCGATCCCGTTCTCGGTCTTGAGGCCCGGGAAGTCGTACTCCTCGAACGTGACGCCCCGGTCGCGCAGCTCACGCACGGCGCTCTCGACGTCGTCGACGAAGAAGCTGGCGTAGGTGGTCTCGCCGCGCCGGTAGCTGCTCCTGTACAGGAGCAGCCTGCTCGAGTCACCGACCTCGGCGATCGCGCTGTCTGTGTCTCCCTCGAGCCGTCGTACCGAGAGGCCGAGCTTCTCGCGGTAGAAGCTGATGGCCCTGTCCAGGTCCTCTACCGCGACCGTGGGCATGACCGACTTGATCGAAAAGCTCATCGCGCATCACTCCCTTGTCAGATGGGATAAGCGAACGTTCCCGCTCAGCGGCGCGGACTGACCGTTCGGTCGCGTTTCCCGGATCTCAGGTCGTCGCGGGTTTGTGCGTCTGGACACAACCGGCGTGGATAAGGTATGCTCGGCGTCATGCGGAGCTCTTCACATCGCCCGTCGTGACGGCTGGTGCGGCGCGGTCCATCCGGACCGCGCCGCACCAGCCGGCTCCGCTCTCCTCTGACCTCACTCTGTGTGTCGCCGCCTGCGCGCGCCACGTGACTGCGTGCGTGCCGTCTGGTACCGCGACCGGGGCCCCTGGCGTCCATATGCGACGTCACGGCCGCCGCCGCCCGTGCCCGAGGCGCCTGCGGTTCGTCCGGCTGCAGCCGCGGCTCACGATCGGTCGATCGCCCGTGCCCGCGCCCTTCGGGGCGCGGCGCGGGCGCACTCGCTCACGCCGCTCCTGACTGAGCGTTCAGTGTTTGGACCGGCCGTGCGGGTTCACTAGAATTGCGGCTTCCGATTCCTTCTCACGATGGTCCGCCGGCCACGGCCGGCAGCCGAAGACACCCCCAGAAAGGACGACAAGATGCAGAAGCGCTTCCTCATCACTCCCGGCCCCACGCCCGTGCCGCCGGAGGTGCTCTCGGCCCTGGCCGAGCCGGTCATCCACCACCGTGCGCCGCGCTTCACCGAGATCCTCAAGCAGGTCGTCGAGGGGATGAAGTACATCTATCAGACGGACAACGACATCATGGTGTACGCCGCCAGCGGCACCGGCGCCATGGAGGCGGCCGTCACCAACGTCGTGAACGCCGGCGACCACGTCCTGGTCGCGTCCGTCGGCAACTTCGGCGAGCGCTGGAAGAAACTCAACAGCACGTGGTGCGCCGAGGTGACCGCGCTCGACTACGCATGGGGCACCAGGGCTGACCCGGCCGACATCGAGAAGGCGCTGGCGGCCGACCCGGCGATCAAGGCCGTGTACGTGCAGCACAGCGAGACGTCCACGGGCGTCGTCAACGACATCAAGGCGATCGGCGAGATCGTCGCCAGGACGCCGGCCATCCTGGTCGTGGACGCCATCAGCGGCCTCGGCGCCAGCGACCTGCAGACGGACGCCTGGCATGTCGACATCGCCCTGGCCGGCTCCCAGAAGGCGCTCATGGTGCCGCCGGGCCTCGCCTACGCGGCCGTGAGCGACAAGGCCTGGGCCGTCATCGAACAGTGCGACACGCCGCGTTTCTACTTCGACTTCGTCGCCATGCGCAAGAAGATGACCGGCGACTCCGCCCAGACCCCCTACACGCCGGCCGTGAACCTCATGGTCGCGCAGAACGCCGCTGTCGACCTCATCAAGGAAGAGGGCCTGCAGAACGTGTTCGAGCGGCACCGCGTGCTCGGCAGGGCCGCGCGCGAGGGCGTCAAGGCGCTCGGCCTCGAGCTCTTCGCCGTCGAGGACCCGGAGGCCAACTCCGTGACCGCCGTCAAGGTGCCCGAGGGCGTCGACGGCGGCAAGATCGGCAAGATCGCCCGCGACAAGTTCGGCGTGTGGCTCGCCGGCGGTCAGGGCGCCGTCAAGGGCAAGATCTTCCGCTTCGGTCACTGCGGCTACTTCGGTCACAGCGACATCGTCGTCGGCCTCAGTACGGTCGAGATGGTGCTCGCCGAGCTCGGGTACGACGTCAGGTTCGGCGCCTCCGTCGGCGCCGCCGAGCAGGTGTTCATGCAGAGCACCGTCATGCTCTGAGGGGGTGGGCTGACATGACTGAACAGAAGAAGGTACTGGTCAAGGAGAAGCTTGCGCCCGAGGGAGTCAAGTACCTCGAGGACCTCGGCTTCCAGGTCGACATCGGCACCGAGTGGGACGCCGCCGAGCTGCTCGAGCGCATCCCCGAGTATCACGGCCTCATCATCCGCTCGGCGACCAAGGTCACGGCCGATGTGATCCAGGCCGGCGAGAACCTGCAGGTGGTCGGCCGCGCCGGCGTCGGCGTCGACAACGTCGACGTCAAGGAGGCGACCAAGCGCGGCGTCATCGTCGTCAACGCGCCGCAGAGCAACGTGCTCTCCGCGGCGGAGCAGACGATCGCCCTGCTCATGGCCTCCGCCCGCAACCTTGCCCAGGCGCACGCTGACCTCAAGGCAGGCGAGTGGAACAAGGGCAGGTGGGGCAAGGGCGGCGTCGAGGTGCGCGGCAAGACGCTGGGCATCATCGGCCTCGGCCGCATCGGCTTCCTCGTCGCCGAAGACGCTCGCGGCCTCGGCATGAACGTGCTCGCCTACGACCCGTTCGTGCCGGCGGAGAAGTTCCACGAGCTCGGCCTCGAGCGCGCCGACAGCCCGGACAAGATCTACCGCGAGGCGGACTTCATCACCGTGCACCTCCCGAAGAACGCCGAGACCATCGGCTTCATCGGCGACGACGAGTTCGCCAAGATGAAGGACGGCGTGCGCGTCATCAACGTGGCCCGCGGCGGCATCATCGACGAGGAGGCCTGGGCGCGCGCCATCGAGAGCGGCAAGGTCGTGGCCTCCGCGGTTGACGTGTATCCCAAAGAGCCGACCACCGAAAGCCCACTGTTCAAGTACGACAGCGTGGTCGCGACGCCGCACCTCGGCGCCAGCACCGTCGAGGCGCAGCTGCGCGCCGGCGTGATCATCGCCGAGCAGGTCGCCGCGGTGCTCACCGGCCAGTTCGCCAGCAACGCGGTCAACATCCCGCTGGCGCCCGGCGAGGACGCCGACGAGCTCATGCCGTTCCTCGGGCTCTGCGAGCAGCTCGGCAAGCTCATCGTGCAGATCGCCGACGGCCCCGTCGACGCGTTCGAGATCGCCTACGGCGGCGGCATCGCGCGTTACGACACGCGCATCCTCACGCTCGGCGTGCTGCAGGGGATCCTGGCCGACAAGGTCGACGGCCCGGTCAACTTCGTCAACGTGCAGAGCATCGCCGAGGAGCGGGGCATCACCGCCAAGGAGAGCAAGCAGCCGGCTGCGGTCGACTTCCTCAACCTCATCACGGTGACCACGTACGACGCTCGCGGCGAGCTCTCCGTGTCGGGCACCACGCTCGGCCCGAAGCATCGGCCGCGCCTGGTCAAGGTCTATCGCCAGGACGTCGACATCGAGCCGGCGCCGCACATGGCGTTCCTGCGGTACGCCGACGTGCCGGGCATGATCGGCAAGATCGGCACCAAGGTCGGCGAGTTCGGCATCAACATCGGCCAGATGGGCGTGGGTCGCGAGGTCCAGGACCAGAAGGCGGTCATGGGCCTCACCCTGGACGAGCCGATCAGCCAGGAGCAGCTTGACGAGCTCGTGAAGAGCTGTGGGCTCGCGGACGGCAAGCGGGTCGAGCTCTAAGGGTCCTTACGCAGAGCAGAAGACGCCGGAGGGCGGCGGGCCGCACGGCCCGCCGCCCTCCGGCACGTAGTACGCCCGGCATGGGCAATCGCCTGGGGGTGAGAGTCCCCTGGAGGAGGAGGTGGTGCCAACTCCGAGCCAGAGGCAACGGCGTCATCGTGAGGTGGGGTCGGAAGGAAGCCCGAAGGCAAGA
>Ga0209269_1001183_pt1 | contig 15031 bp, 17 predicted proteins | sample MTBAKMMethaMetaG_FD_187455 | JGI IMG/M metagenome (GOLD analysis project Ga0209269, IMG submission 187455) | Enrichment culture microbial communities from Arthur Kill intertidal strait, New Jersey, USA, that are MTBE-degrading - MTBE-AKM (Arthur... | ecosystem: Environmental > Aquatic > Marine >... | reverse complement strand
ATGACCGTCATGGTGTTCGTGGTGATGGCGACCTGCTCTCCGTCCTGATAGATGACGTAGTAATCGATCGCCGCCCCTCCGTCACTGTTGGGGGGCGACCAGGTGAGGGTCACCGAACCGTCGTTCGCCTCGGCAGACAGGTCCACTGGCGGACCCAGCACGGTCCCCACCTCCAGCACGTACGCCTCGTCGTACTCCTCCGGCATCTCGCCGATGTCCCAACCTAGCGCAGTGGTCTCGCAGTAATAGTACCGCACTCCGTCCACTGTATAGTACCAGCCATCCAGGCCTGTGCAGTTGATCCCCACCGCAACATGGTCATCGAATATCAGGAGGGCCGTTTCGTACCCCAGGGCGGCCATGATGGTGGAGTACAGAAAGGACATGTCCTCGCAATCCCCGGTACCTTCGTAGAGTGTCTCCACAGGGAAGCTCCAGTAATCGGTCGTTGAATGGGTCTCGAGGTCCGTTGCATATGGCAAGGTCTGCACGAAGGTCAATATCAGACCCGCGAGCTCGGCCTCGTTCTTGTCGGCCTCCTCCCCCAGATCGTCCAAGCATTCTGCCAGATAGACGATGACGCTGTCGTCGACGGTGATGAAGTTCAGGGCGTTGTCGCGGTCGCTGGGAACGGACATGAACCTCTTTATTTCGTAATCCACGTAGTAGCTGTACTGATCATAGCTCAGATCGAAGCTGACGGAATAGTCATCATGATCGTATACCCAGGAGTAGGTGATGGTACCATTGCCATCCGAATAATCGGTCATTACCACGGGCTGATCGCCGACCGAGATCGAGGCCTTGTCCTCACCCAGACAGAAGGGGTCGGTCACATCTACGCACTGGGACGATGCGACGGTCGAACAGCCATCCTCCGTTCCCAGTAAGCTGCCCCCAACGGGCAGCATGAGCATGAAGATCAACAGTAAGGAAATGAAAGATGTTAGAGATCGTCCCCGTACTTTATTCAATGACTCCCCTCTCCATTGTCGATCGAACCGATAGTTCCGCAATTCAGATACGTTCCATATAAATGCTCAGTACGATTCGTCCATTTGCAGACTGGTGCGGAGAATGTGCGAGACCGGGTTGCAGGATCCCAATAGCTATCACGAACTCCGTTGCGCCATGAAAGTTGCCGGAAAGGATGATCACAAGACCACGATGAAAACCTATGAGCGCACGGTGATCGGGCAGGGGGATGCAAGGTATGATTATCCATCCATGCCATCAAGGAACGAAATGAGCGCATGCGAGAAGTGGGCCTTCTGTCCCCTCGGAGACCTGGCGAACCACGTGGGATGCAGGAAGCCGCATTGCCCCAAGCGAGGGATGTCCAGCAGCCCACAGGTCCTGAAAAAGGATATCGTGATCCAGCTCAGGAAGAAGTAGCCATGTCATTTTAAAGCCCGTTGCACGGCTCACCATCGGCGATAACCACCATAGAATGGCGTGAATATACATCATTAGCTACCAACCGGTATGAATGCCCGGGCGGTGTTCGTTCTCATGTTATGTTCCGAGTTGTTGATCGGCGGGACCGCTGTTCCCAGGATGGTCATGGCGTCTGTCTTGATCTGAAGGAAAAGAAGGAGGGGATGATGGCTTCAAACTATCTCAAACGTCTTTTTCTTTCAATATTGGTCCTTCAGAACCGATCATCATATCATCGTCATGTGGGTGCCAGTAGATGATAACCCAACGCTAACGCTCTCATCGTTCTGCGCATTTTAATCGTTATTGCAACTAAAACCGGCCTGGTAGATCGGATGGGATGAAAAGCCGATATTAGATCTCATGGTCCAGAGGTGACAAAATGGCAAAGATTGGAAAGAAGGCCGATAAGGTTGCCAAGGACGCCGCTCCGAAGAACTGATCGCGATTAGTCACCGCATCAAGACGTGAACGAACGCGTCAAACCTTTTTGTTTCATATTTTCAAATACTATTTGTAATCATGCTAGGGGCTATTTTTTCCCGGAGATCTCCGAGCGCGTCACCCGGATCATGCGTAAGAACGAGAGGGTGTTCTGCATCGCGTCTGATAAGATTCAGAAGGGAGGGCACACGCTGCCATTATACCGAGTCGATGAGAACGGCCGGGGCGTCGAGTTTGGGTACGCGGGCGTGTTGGTGGTGAGGGAATGGGAGGCGGTGATCGAGATGATCGAGGGGATGGCTTTGGAGGGGAGCGTGGAGGCCTCAATGAGTTTGGAGGTAAGGTGCCTCTACTATGAGATCGAGGACGCGGAGGAGGAGATGGAGAGGGGGTCGTATGAGATCGTTAATAAAATCTTAAGTTCTTTATGGGTGTAGTGTTACCAAATCCCACCATTATCCCAAAAATCCTTCTTTTTATTGGTACCTTTCTCAATTTTTGTTTCCTCAATAATTTCCTTGATAATAATTCCAATCTCATCCTCTGGATCTAAAACATATTTTTTAAATAACCCAATAAAGAAAATGAAGCAATTAAATGTAGAAAAAATCATTAATAATATTGATAATTTTAATAAATGCAATGCAAGAACATCATTCACTATTTCAATTGAGTAAACGAATCCATCAATGTTCTCAATTTGGATTGTCGTATCAACACCTTGTGTGATTAGTAAACATATCACCATGGTCAAAACGCAATAAAACACAGCCCACATTAATCCTATAAAATCGTAGCGAGTTCGAAAATCGGACAGCGAGATATTATAATACTTATCCAATTTGATTTTTTTAAAACACTCACTTTTCAACTTGTTTACTGAATTATAAAGTTTGTTTCTTTCCTTAATCATATATTTTATATAATCAATGGATGTACCAATTAAAATAATAGGACTCATAATTATTAAAATCCACAGTTTCTTCTGATTCCTGGATTGGATTTTTAATTTAATTTTATCGATATATTTTAATGTAGGAATGTTTTTAATATCTTTTAAAAAATTTAATGTTGCTTTGTTTAAAAATTTACTTTTTGGAATAAATTTAATTATTTCTTCCATCAAGCAAGAAATACCAATCAAGGCGAGTTCTGGATGCTCAACAATTCCTTCTCTTATTCTATTTCTAATCCTTTCTCTTTTTATTTCAATCATATTAATATATATAGTATAGAATATTAATATGAAGCCAATTAAAGAAGAACTGATAATTAGGATAATATTTACTGATGATTGGAAAAACTCGATATCCATAGGTTTTATATCAACAAAAAATACTAAATATAATATTGTATATATAAATAATAATAAATTTATTATAGAAACTGAGTAAATAAATCTATTTGTTTTATTCATTTATTATTTCCTCGATTTCTTTCAACTTCTCATTCACCAGCTTCATCTTTTAAATAATATTTCGTCGAGGATTGAGTAATTTTATCATAACACTATAAAATATTGCCTTGGAAAATTAATTAGGAAAATTGTTTATGGAGATCGTTTACGACATTTTTATACTGCTCCATCACAACATCATTTATCTTTGGACCAACGTCCATTCGGATTCCTTTTTGCTCCTTTTCTTGATCTTCGTTTACACCAATTATATGGCAGATATAACTCGATTCAAAATATCTAAACAATAGTTTACCCAAATCTCCTTGCACAAATGGGATCGTTTTCATCATATCCGGGATTTTATCCTTTGGAAGCGCCTGGCCAGTTTGGAATTTTTCACGGTATTCAACCAGGAAAGGAAATAGGTTATAAATCTGCTGCAGTTTTATTTCAATTTCCTTTTTCTGTGTTGATAAATTGTATTGTTTCATCAACACAATAACATAGACAGCTGTGAGCAAGACCAATGAGAAGGCAGATAGTGAGGATAGTAGAGAGATATACTGATCAGTTGTTGGATAAAACGTATATAAAATCAAAGTAACAATGATCGAACATCCCACTAATAATACAAAAAAGACTTCGGGATTTTTCTTAATGAATTTAATCATTGATAATTCCCTCGATTTCTTTCAATTTCTCCGATACTAACTTCCCCTTTTTCGTGAGGCGATAAGTGTATTGGATTCTAGGACGATTTTCAACATTGATGTCCAAAATCCCAAGATCACTCAAGGTCCTACACAGGGAGACCATTTTTGGATAATTGCTATGGATATTCCGTAGATCGGTCGCCATCATAGACTCGTTATCGTCGAGGTAGAGGACGATGTCTGCAGCATACGGTTCTGAAAGTATTATCCGCGGCCCTGATTCCGTTTTTCGCATCTGAAATCCGTAATTGGATTGGTCTAGTAGTGAATAATCATATCCTTTTCAATTTTAACTTTTAAATCTGCAAGTTATATATCCTAACTAACCGATTTCCGATTTATACTTTAAAAACAGGAAGTGAACCAATGCCCACCCAACTCCAAGTGACCAAGATAACCCACAACGGCCGCATCTCCCGGGGAAGGCCATTCCCGCCATGCAAGCTCAGGTCGGCGACGTGGTCTAGATAGTGGCGAACGACGACGGCTCCTTCAAAATCGCCAATGTGGAGGCCTGATCATGTGCATTTGCGATGGCACGCAGAAGTGCGAGCGCCCCGAAAAGAACGTTCCATGCGAATGGTGCGTCATGATAGGATGCTCGCAGGCCATGAAGACGCCCAAATAGGCCGAGCCGTCCGAAGCGTGAGATTATGAATTCCAGTACAAGCCGCCTGATTGCTTCCCCCGTCCCCATAAGGGGAAGTGTATGGAGAAAAGCCCCCTCCGGAGAAGGACTTCTCGATAAGGATCACCCGATAATTAAGGTTGTAAAGGTAACAGCTAACCGCACGGATACGATGAGCCAGGATTTTGAGTGGGCCCGGTCGGATTTGAACCGACGACCAAGCGGTTATGAGCCGCTCGCTCCACCGGACTAAGCTACGGACCCGTGTAGCACCGCAGGTTAAAGAGAGGGCCAATATTAAATTTATGGCTCAATCCTCGGACAATCGATGGGCTCGATGGAACATTATCGTTTCGTTTCATCCGTCTCCCTACCATGAGGCGGTCCTCTCTAATCGCGACCCAGCACCTTCCTGATCTCCTTGATGGCCATCCTTCCTTCCTTGGTGTCCTCCAGGACGTAAAGGACGGAGCCTGCAAGCAAGGCACCCGCCCCCAGCAATATCGTGGTGATCGGTAGGAAGACGATCATCACGACGCAGGAGACCGCCCCCACCGCCGGTAAAAGCCATTTGAAGGGGACCTTGAAGTAGGAACGGTCCTTGGGTATCAGGTCACTGCGGGCGCAGATCCTCATGGCGCTGATGTTCACCAGGACCATCGTGAACAGTATGGTGACGTTCGTCACGTCCAAGATGAAGGACAGGTTGCCCGGCAATATGAAGAGAAGGGTGATGAACGAACCCAGCAGGATGGAGTTGATGGGCTGGCCTTTCCGTAACAGAGCGAAACGCCCGGGGAACTGCTTCTCCGCGGCCATCTCCATGGTTATGCGCGACGCCCCGATTATGTTGGCGTTGGATGAGGAGAGGGTGGATATGGTCGCGGCGATCGCTATGACGATGCCTCCGACCGGCCCGATGAGGACCTTGGCCGCCTCGAACACACTGTCGCTTCCGTAGGACGGCAGGTCGGCCGAGAGCAGGGCGACGATCACCCCGACGTAGATGAACATCACGATCCCGATGGAGGCCATTATTGCCAACGGGACCTTCTTACTGGACTCCTTGACCTCCCCGGCCATCATCGCCGCCACCTGGAACCCGGTGTAGGCGAAGAAGACCATGCTGATCCCGGTGAAGACCCCCCCGCCGCTGGTGCTGAGGAAACCGTTGAGGTTCGAGCCTTTAAGAGAGAACAGGCCGAACAGGACCAGCGCGATGAGGATAACGACCTTGCTGGCCACCATGAGCAGCTCTGCCCTCCCCGCTTCGGCCAGACCCCTAAAGTTAAGGGCGGTGATGGCGACCAGACCTATCAGGGCGAAGATCCTGGGGTCGAGGTTCAATCCCAGCAACAGGTCGAAGTAGATGCCGAAACCGATGAGCACGAACGCGGAGGAGATGACAGAAAAAATGTACATGCCCCAGCCGGCCAGGAATCCCGGGTACGGACCAAGGATCCTCTTTGCGTACAGGTATCCTCCTCCATCCTGTGGGAATATGGAGGCCAGGGAAGCGTAGGATAGCCCGGACAGGGTGATGATGGCCCCGCAGATCACATAGGAAAGGATGGCCGCCGGCCCAGCAACATCGATCACCAGTCCGCTGAGGACGAAAACGCCCGCACCTATCATGGTGCCCACCGCGAAGGCGATGGTGGACCACAGTCCCAACCCTTCAGACCTTCTCAATGACCCGGTCATCCGTAAAAAAATGGTCTTACGGGTTGTTAATATCATTCCCTGCCGCCATTCCTGACAGGATTGGTTGAAACGAAACGATTAACTGTATTAAACGGTCCTTCGAAGATAAATCCTCATGCGAGAAGGTCGAAAGATGAAAAAAAGAGATAGATTGCTGACCGGCATCTCAACCAACGTTCTCATCCTCGGCCTGGTCTCCCTGCTCACAGATATGAGCAGCGAGATGATCTTTCCGATACTCCCCCTCTTCCTGACCGGCATCGGCGCCACCGGCGCGGTCATAGGTCTGATCGAGGGTTCGGCCGAAACCACCGCCTCCCTGCTCAAGGTGGTATCCGGGCGATTGTCCGACCGTTTCGGAAAACGAAAACCGTTCCTCACCGGCGGGTATGGGCTCAGCACCCTGGCCAAACCCCTGCTCTTCATCGCCACCTCCTACTGGCAGGTGTTCGGCGTGCGTATAACCGAGCGCCTGGGAAAGGGGATCAGGAGCGCCCCCCGCGACGCGCTGATCGCCGATTCAACTGATACGGAATACATGGGCAGGGCCTATGGGCTGCACAAGGCCATGGACTCCACCGGCGCGGTCATAGGACCTCTCCTGGTCATTCCGGTGCTGCTGTTGGCATCGTCCATCACCACCGACACCTACCGTCTGATATTCCTTCTGGCCACCATCCCGGCCGCCTTGGCCGTGATCGTCATCTTTCTCTACGTAAAGGACGTGGACGGCCACCTGCCGAGGCCCAAAGGGAGGATGGTAAGGGACTCCAGACGCCTGGGAAAAAGGTTCTGGTTGTTGAACACGGTGGTATTGGTGTTCTTCCTGGGAGAGATCAGCTACGCCTTCTTCATCCTCCGCTCAGAGGACGTGGGCATGAGCACCGTCACCACCATCCTGCTCTACGTGCTCTTCAACGTGGTCTTCGTACTGGTATCCCTTCCCTCAGGGATACTCTCCGACCGATTGGGAAGGAGGCCCGTTCTGGCGTTCTCGTTCCTGTTGTTCGCAGCCACCTGCCTGGTGATGGCATTGGCCGATGGCTGGCTATTGCTGGCCCTCGGGTTCGCCCTGTTCGGCGTCTACAAGGGATCGAGCGAGGGCGTGTTCAAGGCCTTCGTCGTCGATGTGGTGCCGAAGGACCTACGCGGCACCGCCCTGGGCGTCTATCACACAGGGGTGGGGCTTGTGATGCTGCCAGGGGGCGTCATCGCCGGGCTGTTATGGGATTCGGTGGGTCCCTGGGGCACCTTCAGCTATGGGATGGCCGCGAGCCTGGTGGCCCTTTCACTGCTCTTCCTGCTCACCAAGGACGCTAGGCTCGGATGACCTCCTTCACTCCTTGCTCTTCAGCAGTTCACGGACCTTCACATAGGTCACGATGTTCCAGACGGTCGCGATGGACCCTCCGACCGCTCCTATGATCAGGAAGAACCTGGCCCATCCCTCATCGATCCAATCGATGACGAATCGCAGCCACTCGGGCAAGGGTTCGGCGAAGAACTGCATGTCAAAGTGGAAGTTGCTGAGGAAATACAACGCCGAAAGGGCGAAGATGACGGTTCCGAAGGCGTCCAACGGCCTGACCATGTTCTTACGCCCTATCACCACCCGGAATGCGTTGGGCACGATCCCGAACAACAACGGTCCGAACAGTATGAAGGCGTCCCATTCACTGAAGTCAGAGGTGTAGAACCCGGTGTCGCCGGTCCAATGGGACAGCAGGAATCCCGCCACCAGAAAGGTGACGATCACCCCGATTATCTGTCCGATGCGGTCCCCGCTCCTTAGGACGTCAGTGTTCGCTTCCTTGCGCCAGTTCGATTCTAGCATATGCTCCCTCCAATGTTAACACAAGGTACGAGCATAAAAAAATGAGCATTTTTACAGGAAGGATAATAGGTGGACCGTACGATTACCATGGGAGGGCAGTTCATGGAGATCGAACAACATCTGGAGGCGCTGTGTGCCAACGCCATGATTTATGGGGCGAGCAAGATAGCCCCCATTCCCGCTTCCTTCGTGATCGTGGACCCGCGGGTCAATCTCAAATGCCAGGTACCGATCTGCCAGTACTACGGCCGCAGTCACATCTGTCCTCCTAGGACCATGCCCGCTGAGGAGTTCGCCAAGGTCCTGGCGAGGTACAGCTATGCCATACTCGTTCAGGTGATCCAGCCCGCTCTGGAGGCCGGTGCGGACCGTCAGAAGATGGCCAACGAGCAGGTGCTCAAGTTGAACGACGTCATCGCCAAGCTGGAGCGGGACGCCATGCTCATGGGCTACCGTTTCGCCACGGGTCTGGGCGGGGGACCGTGCCCGCTGTGCGAGGAGTGCAGCGCCGTGCGGGACGAGCCTTGCCGGCACCCTTTCAAGGCCCGGCCGTCAATGGAGGCGATCGGCATCGACGTGATCAAGACCGCGGAGAACGCTGGAACGCCCATCGACCTTCCGCCCAAGGACACCTACGTTTGGACCGGACTGCTGTTGCTGGACTGAGCTGGACATTCTCTTGTTGGAAAAGGATTAATACCTCTTTCATTTATGTTAGTAAGTGATAACTAGCAAGGGATTAAAATGGGGGCAAGAATGGATGGAGAGAGCCGGAAGGGGCAGATACTGGACGCGGCCCTGAAGATAGTACATGAAAAGGGGATACGCTCCCTCACCCTGCGCGAGATCGCGGACACGGTGGATGTAAGCGAGGCCGCCCTGTTCCGCCATTTCAAGGGCAAGGAGGACATCGTGGACTCGCTGGCCAGCACGGTCTTCGACAGCAACCAGTTCTTCCCTCACGGGGAAGGCCCCTGGGAGGCGTTGGAGAACATGATGGTCTGGCAGCTGGAGAACTTTCAGAGGAACCCTCTGCACACTGCCATCCTGTTCCAGGAGGACATCTTCCGCGAGTTCCCCTCGGTGAAGGAACGCTTCGACCTCAGGAGGTCATCGCGCTCCTCGCTCATCCGCCAACTGGTCCGGGAAGGTCAGGACGCCAGTGTCTTCTCGGCGAATGCGGACGGGGAGGCATTCTCCCTTCTTTTCCTAGGAAGCCTGCGCCTGGCGGTGCTGGAGTGGAGGTACGCGGGATTCTCCTACGACCTGCGGGACCAGGCCCGACCCTTGCTTCACCTTCTCAGGAAATGCCTGGAGGTCGAACAGTGAAGATCGAGCTCGGTATGATGCTAGGGATACTTTACACGGCGATCATGGTGCCGTTGGTATCCTACCTTCTGTACAGAGGGAAGCTCACCAAGGAACTGGGATGGCTGATATTGATAATATCCTCCCTGATGGGCTTCGCCTTCTTCGCGCCGATGTTCCCCTGGCAGCTGCAGCTCCTGATGCTGGAAAAGATACCCGCGGCGAACCTGCCCATGGTGCTGCTCGTCTCCACCGCGGTCATACTGTCATCGCTGCTGGTCGGCCGCGTGTTCTGCGGGCACGTATGCCCGCCAGGCGCATTGCAGGAACTGGCCTATCTGGCTCCCTGGAAGAAGGTGAAGATGCCCAGCTCCATGACCGCCGCAGTGCGATGGGGCGTGTTCGCCGCAATGGTGGTCGTCTCGGTCTTGTTCTCCTTCAATCTCACCAAGGCGCTGGGCCTGCAGGACCTCTTCAAGCTGGTCCTCGGACCGGGCTTTTTCATCTTCCTGGCGATCATTCTGATCTCCACGGTGGTCTACCGCCCTTTCTGCCGGTTCATCTGCCCCTTCGGGGCGCTGTCCTCGCTGTTCGCAGGTCGCAGCATCTTCGGGATCAGGCGCAACAAGAACTGCGTGGAATGTGGAAGGTGTGAGAAGGTCTGCCCGCCACAGGTGCTCAGTCAGAGAGCGGGATCGGAATGCTACCTGTGCGGCAGGTGCATCGGAATATGTCAAAAGGACGCATTGGAATACTCAAAGAAGGAGGTGAAGGAATGAAAGCAGCCAAGTATACGGACTTCCCGGAGAAGGACACGCCACACAGGGTGAGCGTACGCATGATATACGACCATGACCACGGCCAGGCCGTGGTGATATCCCTCAAGAAGGGAGAGACGTTAAAGAAGCACATCACACCCGTGGACGTCTTCTTCTACGTGCTCGAAGGCACCGGCAAGGTCGAGGTGGGGGACGAGGTCAAAGAGGTCGGCAGGGACATGATAGTGGAGTCGCCGGCGCGCGTACCGCACCGCCTGTTCAACGATTCCTCACCCGAGTTCCGCTTCCTGGTGGTAAAGATGCCCAAGCCGGTCGAGTCGACCAAGGTGCTGTGAGGTGGAACGATGCCGATGGAGATGATGAACCCGGACGGCGCCAAGAAGGAGAGCCTGTTGGGAAAGGTCATGGTTTCCAAGGACCTTGTGGCGTACCAGGAGGGAGCGGTGGTGAGCCGCACTCTCATAAACAAAAGCGTGGGCACGGTGACGGTCTTCTCGTTCGACCAGGGCCAGGGGCTGAGCGAGCACACCACGCCCTACGACGCCATGGTGCAGGTGCTGGACGGGGAGGTGGAGATAACCATCTCCGGAAACGCCCAGCTGCTGAGGGCGGGGGAGATGATCATAATGCCCGCCAACCATCCGCACGCCCTGCACGGGGTCAAGGCCTTCAAGATGATGCTGATAATGATCAGGGCCTGAACATGGGATTATGAACGCGCAGGGGGATCCTCAACCGATGAAGCGATCTGTCTCCATCGCCCTCGCGGTCGTGTCCGTGTTCGTGGTGCTGCTCTTCATCGGCCTGATGCTGGATACCAGCACCGCGCCTGAGCTGGACCCCTACCCGGACACCACCCGGGAGGAGGCGATCCCCGACGGCGCCATCAAGATGACGCCGGAGACGGACCTTTATCCGCCTCTTTTACATCTCGACCTGTGGTACGACCCAGTGCCGCTCGAGGGCCCCATCAACACCGCCGGAGCGGAGGATTCGGCCTTTATCACCCACGATGGAAGAAGCCTCCTTTTCTTCTTCACCCCCGATCCCGACGTACCACCCGAAGAACAGCTGCTGGACGAGGTGACCGGAATCTGGTGCTCCACCTGGAACGACACCGCATGGAGCGAACCGGTCAGGATATGGCTTCAGGAGCCTGGGAAGCTGGCGCTGGACGGGGCCCCGTTCGTTCTGGGCACGACCATGTGGTTCGCCTCCGCTCGTGAAGGATACACCGGGGTCAACCTCTTCACCGCCGACCACACCGGCACCTGGACCGATTGGGCCTACGCCGGCGATCTTCTGAACAAGGAGTACCAGGCCGGGGAGATGCACATAGGCCGGAACGGTACGGAGATGTACTTTCACTCCGATCGCTCCGGTGGCGAAGGACAGTATGACATCTGGGTGACCAGGTTCATCAACGGTACATGGACGGAACCGCTGAACCTGGAGGCGGTGAACTCACCTGAGAACGAAGGCTGGCCTTTCCTCAGTTGGAACAGCACCGAACTATGGTTCACCAGGACCTATCTCGGCTCACCGTCCATCTGGCGCTCCGTGCGGACCGATGGGGTATGGGGAGAACCAGTTCTGGTGATGTCATCCTTCGCCGCCGAACCGACCTTAGACGACGAGGGCAACCTCTACTTCATTCACCATTACGTCGTTGACGGGAACATCGTGGAGGCGGACGTGTACGTGGCCTACAGGAAATGAGGATGCACGGGAGAACAGGTGGATGAAGGCGCCGTCGAGCGGGATCGAACCGCTGACCTTATGATTAACAGTCATACGCTCTACCGACTGAGCTACGACGGCCTGATGTGGCCTCTAAAATAGAGGTCTGGTATTAATCTTTTGCGTTCTTTTTGGATTCCTCTTCCAGCTCCCCCTTGAGCTTGCCGACGGTACCCTCCATGCGGTCCAGGATGGACACCACGCGCTCATAGAACTCGGTGAGCTTCTCGGTGGTGATCGCTCCTTCCGGCGAGGGGTTTATGAGCCCTTCCTGCTCCAGGATGCGCAACGAATAGCGCACCTTGTGCTGCGGGATGTCCAGCAGCTCCGAGAGGCGAATGATGCCAATGGGCTCATGCTTCTTGATGGCGTTCAACATGACCACGTGCCTCTCTAAAAGCTCTACCTCGGCCTCGATCTTGCTGGTAAGAACGCTGTGTCCCTTCATGTCGGTTACAACCCCGCGATACGCTAGACACGTGATAACATTGGGTATAGTTAAATCCGTTTCGCTTACCACGGTTCTCCGAGCACGCTATCCAGCTCGCATTTCTTAAATAATCTGCGTTTCATCGTTGACCTCATGCCGGCGATCGAGGTGGAAGGGCTGACCAAAAGGTACGGAGACTTCGTTGCCCTGGACCAGGCCACGTTTTCGGTGGCCGAGGGCACTTTCTTCGGCTGCTTCGGGCCCAACGGCGCTGGAAAGTCCACGCTGTTGAAGATGCTCACCGGGCAGATGCCCCCATCCGCCGGACGGGCCGAGGTGCTGGGGCTCGATCCTACGGTCGATGGGATCGAGATCAAGCGGCGCGTCGGCATAGTGCCGGAGGTGGAGAGCCCCCCGTCGTACCTGACCGCGTCAGAGTTCCTGAGGTTCGCCGGTACGCTGCACGAGGTGCGATCGCTGGACGGACGCATAGATCGTTGGCTCGACTTCTTCGACCTGCAGGGGGCCGAGGGCACTTTGTGCCGAGATCTCTCCAAGGGCATGAGGCAGAAGGTGATGCTGGCCGCGGCCCTTATCCACGAGCCTAAGCTGCTGTTCCTGGACGAGCCTTTCATCAACCTCGACCCCATCTATCAGCGTAAGCTGCGCGATTACCTGCTGGAGCTGAGGGAGGACGGCCGGACGGTGTTCCTGTGCTCCCACATCCTGGACGTGGCGCAGAGGATAGTGCAGGAGATGGTCATACTGGACCACGGAAAGGTGGTCCTGAGGGACCGGGTCTCCAACGCCCTGGTGGGCGGAGAGGACCTGGAATCGCTCTTCCTGAGACTGGTGGGCGGGGGGAATGGCCTCGCTCCTTAGTTACATGCTGAGGGAGGAGTACCGCATGCACGTGCGCTACTCCTCGCGCCAGCTGTTCCTTTCGCTACCGCTGTACATATTCATATTCAGCGCCCTGTTCACGTTCGGACTGGACGTTCTCACCGGGGACCTGCAGCTGTCGGACCTCATGACCCTGACCTACGGCGGGATATTCATCTACGGTCTGAGCGTGGGAGCGTTCGGGGTGCTCGGCCAAACGTACATGGAACGCCGTTACGGCAAGGACAACTACCTGATCAGCATGCCCTTCCTGCTCCCCTTCTCCTTCCGCAAGGCCTTCCTGGGCTTGTACCTGAGGGACGCTATCTTCTACATCGCCCTGATGCTCCTGCCGGCCTTCGGGGGAATGGCGTTGGGCGCCGGGCTCTCCCACCACTCCCTGCTGTCCGTGATGGTCATCTTCCTGGGGCTGCTGCTGACCTTCCTGTTCGGAATGTCCCTCAGCTTCTTCATATCCGTCCTGTTCTCCATTGACCGCCGGGCGTTCCTTCTGGCCGTTGGTGCGCTCATCGCCCTTATGGCCGGGTACGGGCTGACCGACCTGTATGGGCTGGAGGTGATCATCCCCACTCTCGGGTACCAGATGAACGCCCCTCCCTTCCCCTGGGACGATGTGGCGGTGGCGTATCTGGTGTTGAACGCCTTCCTGAGCGTGGTCTTCCTGGTGCTGGCGCTGTTATTGGTAAGGCCGGGACAGAGCGCACGCACGTCCCTGCACAAGGAGATGTTCCTTTCCCACCTCAAGCGCTTCTCCCGATTTCCCTCCCCCATCCTGCTGGCCAAGGAGTTCGTGGACATCCGGCGCTCCGGGCTGACGGTGCGCATGGTCTTCGCCTACATCGTGCCGCTGGTGTTCCTGAGCTTCACCACCTACTACATCAACCACGGACTGAACATCCCGGTGGGGTTCAACGCGGTCTTCTACGGGGCCATGGTGGGCTTCTTCGGCGTGCTGCTCTACAGCTGGATGACCAACACCGATCTGAACGATTATTACGAGACGCTGCCGGTGCGGGTGCCCCAGGTGATACGGGCCAAGCTCATGGCCTTCTTCCTGCTGACCACCGGTGTTTCCACTCTGTTCGTCGTCGCCATTTCCCTCTTGAACGAGGAGGTCGAGCTGCTGTGGCTGGCCCTAATAGTCCTCTACTGCACCTCGGCCTACATGATCCTGGCCACGGCGTACCTCACCGGGCTGAGCACCAACTCCTTCTTCTTCAACCCCACCATCTTGACCAAGTTCACGGCCATCTCGCTACTGCCGGACCTCCTGCTCACCATCCTATCGTTCAGCATCCAGGGCGGGGCCTGGTGGGCTCTGGCGGGTATACTGATGGTGTGCGGGGTGCTCCTGCTGCTCAGCCTCTACTTCTACCGGGGGATCGAACGGAAATGGGGCAGCGCCAGCTTCCTCTAGGCAACTGATTTATCCACCATAGGCGATAACCCTGGCATGGGCTGGCATCATCTCAGGAGGCTGGTGCACATCTGTGCCCCCCTGTTCGCCGTATACTACTTCCTGCCAGACCCTGTTCTCCCTGGGTTAGGAAAGGAGGACGGTCTCCTCTTCGTCATGCTCTTCGCCCTGGGCTTCGAGGCCATACGCCTGATATTCCGCATAAAGGTCCCCGGGATGCGTTCCTACGAGTTCGACCGGCCATCGGCCGCGGCCTTCACCGCGGTCGGGCTCACCATCGCGCTGATGTACTTCC
>Ga0209269_1001180_pt1 | contig 15043 bp, 14 predicted proteins | sample MTBAKMMethaMetaG_FD_187455 | JGI IMG/M metagenome (GOLD analysis project Ga0209269, IMG submission 187455) | Enrichment culture microbial communities from Arthur Kill intertidal strait, New Jersey, USA, that are MTBE-degrading - MTBE-AKM (Arthur... | ecosystem: Environmental > Aquatic > Marine >... | reverse complement strand
AGGGCGGCCTGAAGGGCAAGATAAAGACCATGGTTGGCGGCGGTGCCACCTCCCAGGACTTTGCCAAGAGCATCGGTGCCGATGGCTGGGGATACGACGCGAACGAGGCCGTTCGCTGCGCCATCGAACTCTTGAAGAAATAAACGGGGCATTCGCCCCAAACCTTTTTTTATCGATAAATATTAATATATACAATATAAAATAATAATATGGGGCATTATTTTATACGGTAAGGTCATTCCAATGTCAGGTTAGCAGGATGACCGACCGTGAAGATACCGTTGAGAGGGAGCTGGCGCAGCTTCGGGACAAGGTGGACGAGATGGGCTCCGAGCTGAAGCACATCTCCTCGCTGTTGAAAGGCCCCCAGAACGAACTTCACGACAAGTACCGTTTCTTCGACCTGCTCAGGGAGGAGGCCAGGCAGAAGGCCGAGACCAGGCTGGACGCGGGTATGGCCAAGAGGTGCGACATGCGTCCTGAGTGCCGCCAGAGGTTCATGGAGCTACTGGACGAGAACCTTGATCTGCTGGACCGCCCCCGCATTTCCGAGGAGGACCTTCGTAAGCAGGTCGATAAGCTGGATGCCCTCAGGTCCAAGGCGATGCCCGGACGATGTGACGGATGCTTCGATGAGGTCAACAATCTCTTTAAACAGCAGACTGAGCTGATGCGCCAGCTTAAACTGTTCCGAAGCCGGGAAGAGGTCAGAGACAGCATTGATGTGCTTCCGGAGGAACGGGTGGTCAAGGACCTATTGGAGCCTCTTTCCAACCCGCAACGCATGATCATTCTCAAATCCCTCAACCGTTCCACCCGCTCCTTCTCGGAACTATCAAACCTGACCAAACTGAGGGGTGGCAACCTTCTGTTCCACCTGCAGAGGCTGAGCACCTCCGGAATGATCTCGCAGAATGGCGGGAGGGGTGATTACTCGCTCACCTCCCGGGGCCTCACGGCCCTAGAGATGGTCAACGATCTGTATCAAAGGACCAGCGCCCCGGCTTTGATATCCATGTCCGAGATGTCCGAAGAAGGTGGCAAGGTGGAGAATGGCCGTGCATAGTGCCAAGGCCATATCTTGTTAATTTCAACGGAATGACTATAAATCATGAACACGGTCAACGTCAGAAATCGGTGTAATGGATGAAAGGGATCACCAGCCGTAGCGTTCAGGGGATGTTGCTAGGTTGGCTCATCACCTTTGAAGGGTTCTTTGCCCTGTCCATCGCAGGCGTCGCCACCATCGATGGAATAGGTGGTATCAGGGCATCCACCTTCACCATGGCCGCAGCTCAGCTCACGATATTGGGCGCTTTTATAACAATAATGTACGCCCTTAAGCTAACCTTTCCCACGCTCGAAAAACCCCTGCTCATTAAACTGTTCAACATAGTCACATATTTGGCCATGGCCCTGGTGGCGGTTGAAGGACTGGCCATGGTGTTCCTGGCCGGAGATGTCATGATAACAGGCTTTGGAGGGGTCGGCAAACGTTGGATCGCCCTTACAGGTGCACAGCTATTTGCCGTGGCCGCTCTTTCTCTGAGGTTCTGGCGTCTGCGAAACGTTCCACCCACCAACTTCCTGGTGGATACCCTGGGTTCCGTGGCCGCTGCCTTTCTCATGATGGAAGGCCTTACTGCCATGGGGATCGCCGGTAACGCCACCATCGCAGGGTTCGGGACGATCCTTGAGAGAACAGTGATCCTGGCCGGGCTTCAGTTGCTGGTATTAGGCTTGGCGGTCTTTGCGGTTTGGACGCTGACGTACGATCCCCTGGTCGGTAGCAAGATATCCAAGCTCTTGAACGAAAGGCGCTCAATGGTCCTGATGACACTGCTGGGCGGCGTGGTATGTCTAGAGGCGATAGTTGCCTCCACCGTAGCTGGAACGGTCACCGTCCAGGGTGCTAGCGGGGCGTTTAAGATATACGTCGTGGCCGGAATAGCTCAGCTCTTCGCCCTCGGTCTTGTCACACCGATGCTTTGGAAGATGCGTTCAACACCGCTCGACCGCCATTTCATACCGACATTCCTATCACCGGTGACCACGGCCATACTGGCCTTCGAAGGGGTGTTCGCCATGGCCCTGGCCGCTAACACCTTCATCGATGGCACCGGGACGATATTGGAGAGGACGTTCCGCCTGGCAGGCGCCCAGCTGTTGCTCTTCTCGGCCTTAGCCCTCATCATTTGGCTGATCAAGGACAGTCCCCTCATCGGTAAGCTGACCAGTAAGGTCTTATCATCGGTAACTCTGCTCACTTTTTCCATCATCGCTCTGGAGGGTATTGCGGTGATAATGATGGCGGTGAACATTCGCATCGACGATTTCAGCGGGGTCGGAGAACGCTATGTCCTCCTGGGCGGGCTCCAGATGACGTTGCTGGCCGCCTTGGCTCTGTTCTCATGGATTAGGTTTGGTAATGTTCATGCAAGGATCAAGACGATCGGAACCGCCGTCGCCGTTTTTTTCATCCTTATGCTGCCCTTCGCCCTCCTTGTCTGACGATGGTTGGAAAAGGTTTATTAATCGGAGTAAACCCTCCAACGTCGAGCGATTAGAATGGCCGATAGAAGATTGGGGTTGGGATTGGACACTGGCGGAACCTATACAGACGCGGCGGTCGTGGACATGACCTCGATGAAGGTGCTTGCTAAGGGCAAGTCCCCCACCACCTATCACGACCTGTCCATCGGAATGCTAGGGGCCATCGACGCTGTTTTAAAGAGTAATGCTTACGACCGGTCGGAGATCCAGTTCGTCGGGCTTTCCACCACTCTTGCCACCAACTCTATCCTGACCGGGAAGGGGGGGAAGGTCGGTCACATCGGAATAGGCTGGACGCCTCAGACGGGATTCAGTACCGGTGCTGATATGGACGTTTACATCAAGGGCGGCCACGGTGTCTGGGCGCAGCAGCAGGACCCTCTGGACATGGAAGCATTGAAAGGGGCCATCGAGGAAATGAAGGACAATGTGGATTCCTTCGTGGTCTCCGGACATTTCAGTGTCTACAACCCCGAGCACGAGAGGGTCGCCGCCCGCATGATAAAGGAAATGACCGGTCTGCCGGTGGTCCTTGGACATCATCTCACCTCTCAGCTGGGGGTACCGGAACGAAGCGTCACCGCGGTGTTGAACGCCCGTCTGCTCCCGATAATATCCGACTTCTTGGACGGTGTGGAGCGCTCCCTAAGGGAAAGAGGTATCCAGGCCACCATTCTGGTCTTCAAGGGCGACGGTACGCTGATGAACATCGAAAAGGCCCGGGAGAGGCCGGTGGAGACCATCCTCTCCGGTCCCGCGGCCAGCCTCATGGGCGGAAAGCTTCTTTGCAACGAGGAGAACTTCGTGGTCGTGGACATTGGCGGCACTTCCACGGACATCGCCTACCTGGACGACGGGTTCCCCCGCATATCCAAGGAGGGGGCGACGGTCGGGCATTGGCGCACCAGGGTGCGGGCCATAGATATTTGGACCGTCGGCCTGGGCGGGGACTCTCACGTGGTCTCCGATCAACGTGGAAATTTCAAGGTCGGTCCGGAACGCGTGATCCCGCTTTCCGTCGCCTCGGTCAACTATCCCTGGCTGAAGGAGAAGATGGAGGCCACTAGCGAGACCAATTATTATGTTCACGTGGAAAGGAACGCTTCCAAATTAATGCCCAAGGAGAAGGATATATATGATTTCGTTAAGGCCCATCCTCTCAGCACATTGGAAGAGATCAGGGTAGGGTCCCCGGAGGTGTTCACATATCGGGACGTGGTCAGACGGCTCAAGGACCGTGGTTTCCTGCAGATGACCGGCCTCACCGCCACCGATTTCATGCATGTACAGGGTTACTTCGGCCTTTTCGACATAGAGGCCGCACGTACCGGCGTCCAGTTCATGGCCAATTGGGCACATATGCCGTTCGAGAAATATATCGATGCGTTCCAGCAGGAGTTCATAACCCGGGTGGGCGAGGAGGTCATGCGCAAGGTGGTATTGGACGAGTCCGGGGACATGCCGGACGGTCTAGGCTTCAATTACCTCCTGCGTTCCACGGTCAACGGCAACCCACAGAGCTCCATGCACTTCAACACCAGACTGGACCGCCCCTTGATAGGCATCGGTGCACCCACGCACATCTACATGCCTCCTCTGGAGGAGAGGATGGGGGTCAAGGTGATAATTCCCACGGACCACGATGTCGGCAATGCGGTGGGGGCCGTCTGCAGCAAGATATCCGAGACGGTGACCGTGCAGGTCTTCCCGAACATGGATGGGGTATTTTTCGTGCTAGGTCCTTTCGGCTCTCCGGTCAGCTACGGTCATGTGGAACAGGCTGTCAGCAGCGGTCGGCGTCAGGCCGAGGAGTACGTGCGCAGCCGGGTGTACGAGGCGGGGGCAGAGAACATCCGCGTACGCAGTGATGTCTACGAGAACAAGTTCTACGGCGGTGACAACGTTGAAGGGGAACAGACCGCCTGGGTGGACATAGTGGCCAGGGCTACCGGCGATCCCACCAACAAGGGCAAGCCCACAGATAAATGATCAATAGCCGGCCCGATCGGTCTGGAGCGAACGCTGGTCGTTCACGGGAACCGTCCAATTCATCCTACCCCGACACTCTCTCCTTGACACGATGTATGCGGTGAACGGGGTCGTTCAGTCCCCGTCAGCATCTGTATGCCTTGAAAACGATATACGGCTCCTGATCGCCCGTTCATATTCCTCTCTGTAAGAGGCGTTCACCCCGTAATAGGATCTGGAGCAGGGCAGATATGGACAGGGACCGCAATGAACGAGGCCCTTTTCATTGCAGCATTTCCTGATCGAACCGTCGTTGCTCGGTCTGTCGCAGCCTTGGCACTTGACAGGATGCTCAGGGCACCTGCCGCAGTCGATCCCACAGCATCCGAACATTTCAACCTCGGTCATCGGACCGGTCCTTTCGGATGATATGATCATCCCTCTAGGCTACTGGCACCGTTCACCCGGGTTCGGTCGTGTCAGCGGGTCGGATAGCTAACCGGTGGATCGACCAACCACATTCCCAGGGGCGTACATAGCGGACCATCTCCCATCTAGTTCCAGGCTCAGAGATCAGTTCACTCCAGGAAACGCACTTCATTGGCTCCCATGCCCAGCGCCCTGGAGCGGGCGATGAGCCCCGCCTCAACCCAGGCCGCGCTCAGCAACCCCGCGGGCACCAGGCAGTTCGCGCTCATCTTGACATTCCTCATACGGTCGAACACCCGGCTGTTGGCCTTGTCCGTGAGGTCCTGCAGGGTGAGGACCTCTAAGGTCCTGGCGAACTCCTGAACGTTGGGGCAGGGGCTGTCCACCTTTATACCGAAGGTACCGTCGCCGTTATCGATGGCCTCGACCTCGGTGGTCCTATCGCAGACCTTCATTTCGATCCTGACCTTGGCAGTCATAGTAAACTATTTCTAGAATATTTTAATTAGTATATATCACTACTCGAACGTCGTAGTACAGTTCTCATCGTCGCGTTAAGTTCAAATATTATTATGTGGTAACTGTTTCAATTAATATTGAAATAGAAGGTGTTCAGACGATAGAGACATTGTTCGGTGCGTTGGAGAGCGGTATAGATGGGCTGATAGAATATATCTCACAGCACACCTTGACCTGTTTGATTCCGGCGTTCTTCATCGCCGGGGCCATAGCCGCGTTCGTCAAGAAGGAGGCGATCCTGAGATACTTCGGCCCCCAGACCAAGAAGTATGTCTCCTATCCCGTGGCATCCGTTTCGGGACTGGTGCTGGCCGTATGTAGTTGCACCATTCTCCCATTGTTCACTGGCATATATAAGAAGGGTAGCGGGCTCGGTCCGGCCATAACGTTCCTCTTCGCCGGTCCTGGGATAAACGTGCTGGCGATCATCTATACGGCACAGGTGCTAGGATACGACCTGGGGCTGGCCAGGGCTTTGGCGGCGATAGGGCTGTCGATCATAGTCGGCCTGGTCATGACCATCATCTTTCGAAATGACAGGCCGAAGGGGGAGTTCAAGTTACTTTCCAGCGGTGAACCAAAGCCCAAATGGGTCATCCTAAGCTTCTTCACCCTGCTTATCCTCATATTGGTCATCGGGGCCTCTCAGCTAGACTGGCTGGTCAAGCTCCCCATCGTCTATGTGCTCACCTTGCTGGTTGCCTATCTCGCGATCTACCACTTCGAAAGGGAAGAGATAACGGATTGGGGAATGGAGACCTGGGACCTGACCAAGAAGATATTTCCAATACTGCTCGTCGGCACATTCTTCGTAGGAGTGCTGGCGTTCTTCCTGCCTCCTGAGACATTCGCTCCCTATCTGGGGGAGAACTCCATCAGCGCGAATCTGCTAGCATCGGTGATGGGCACAATATTGTACATGCCTACATTGCTGGAGGTACCGATAATCGGCACGACGTTCGGGTACACCTCCGGAGCAATGGCCGCCGGTCCAGCGCTCGCCTTGCTGCTTTCCGGACCTACCATCAGCGCACCGTCACTGGTGGTCCTTTGGAGGATCATGGGCGGAAGGAAGACCATCGCATACGCCTTGCTAGTGATCGCTATGTCCACATTGGCAGGATTGATATTCGGGGCCATATCAGGATGGTGATGACATGTTCGTAACATACTTTCTCAATGTTAGGGATATAAATTCTAAAAGAACGAGGTGTGCAAAATGAAGATCGAGGTATTTGGGACCGGATGCATGAAGTGCAAGAGGCTGGAAAAGAACGTCAAGGAGGCGCTGGCTTCGGCCGGCATCGATGCTGAGATCATAAAGATCGACGACATCAACGCAATAATGGAGCGCGGGATCATGGTCACACCGGCATTGGCCATAGATGGCGATGTAAAGATCATGGGCAAGGTGCCCTCCGTGGATGAGCTGGTCAAGATCATCAAGGGATAGTGTTCGTTTTACAGAGAAACGGATCGGCTGGACCGAGATACGTTTCCTACGTTTCTTCCAGTGAAACAGCGCACCTATCGGCATCCGTGCGGAAGGTCGCCGTCTGAATTAGATGTAGCATACTTGCCATACGATAGAGAAAAAATAAAAAAAGGAAAAGAAAAAAAGTTGTTTTGAGGGCGTTCAGCCCTTTATGGCCTTGACCAGTGCGCCGAGGTTGTCGTCGGAGATCAAGGCGGACAGCCCGCATCCCGGAGACACTACATCGAACCCGGCGGCAGCGCAGCGCTTTCCGTGAGCCATGACGTCCGCAGGGGTTCCCTGCAGCAGCGGGTTCACGACACCGACGTTACCGATCAGGGCGGCACGCTTGTTGACGATCTTGACACCCTCTTCCGGAACGACCTTCTCCTCGATGGACAGGGCCTTCACTCCGGTGTTGATCATGTTGTTCAGGATGTCAGTGGTGTTGCCGCAGATGTGCAGGACACCGGTGGCGCCCTTGACGGTGGCCAGGCTGTCCTTCAGGTAGGTACCGGCGTACTCGTCGAACATGTCCGGGGACAGCAGGTCGGTGCTGGCGGACGGCTCGGACATCTGAACCACATCGGCTCCGGCGTCGGCCAGGGCCTGGCTGTATCCCTTGCAGATCTCGTTGGCGGCCTTGGTCCAAACGTGCACCAGTTCCGGCTCGACCATGATGTACAGCACGAGGTTCTCGGTGCTGACCAGGTGACCTGCCAGGGTGAACGGGCCGGTGTTACCGGCGATGACCGGGTACTCGGCACCATACTGCGCCGTCATCTTCTTTATGGCCTCCTGGCAGATGGCCGCGCGGCCGCTCTTCAGGAAGTCGTCGACGGACATCAGGTTCGGGGTGTCCTCGAGAGCGAAGGGGTGTCCCTTGACCATCGGGGTCCTGTCCTTGCGGCCCTCCTCGACCCTGGTGACCTTCAAACTGTCAATCTCGACGGTCAAGCAGAACGGGGCCCTGACGGCCTCGAAGCCGAATACCTTGGCCTGTCCAGCACCCAAAGCGACCATCTTGTCGACGTCGTAGTGGGCTTCCGGCCAGGAAACACCTAGCTTGTCCATCTGTCCCATGGTTGCGCTCTGGGTGAAGACCGCGACCGGAGGCCGGTCGTGCTGCTTTCCTGCCAACGCATCCAATACTCTGTCCCTTGGAGTCAATTTTTCAGACAAATTCATTCCCCCTATAATCCAGTAGGATTCTGACCTGTCCCGAGTATCTGTTTTTCCGTACATTAATCTATCGGGCTTCAAAGTGAATAAATCATCCTTTAACAAAGGTTAATTTTGAACATCTGGATGGAACTCTCTCATCTGAAACGATTGTAAAAATATTAACAAATGTTCAACCAACCGCCCTATGGTATCGGACCTGTGCGGGACGCTGCTTCGCGCAGAGCGATGATGTTCTCAACGGGCGTCTTGAAAGGCATCTCGCAGCCGGGGGCCATGAGATATCCGGGGTCGTCCCCCCAATCGGACATCATCGCCTCAACCTCTTTGCGCACCTCTTCGGATGTTCCCCTGAAGAGCAGGAACATCTGATCTATTCCGCCCATCACCGCCGTCCGGCCACGGAAGCGGTCGTAGAGCTCCTTTCTCCGCTCCGTCTTGGGGGTGAAGTGCAGGGCGGCGATGTCCGCTCCAAGATACCCTTCAAGATAAGGCGTGGAGGAACAGTTGTGCACGATGGGACGCAGGCCCTGCGATCGGAACGGGGAGAGCACACGGAAGAGGTTGCCTAGGTCGAACCTCTCCAGGTTCTCCACGGAATTGGTCTCCAGGCCGCAGGTCCCGTCCTCGATGAAAACATAGGAGACACCCATTTCCGCAAGTCTCTCTCCGTAGGCGATGGAGGATTGTACCATGATGCCCATCAGCATCTGGGCAAGGTCCGGCTCGGCCCAGGTGGCCATAAGGAGAGCCTCGTAGCCCATGACCTCCCCGGCCATCATCATGGGGCCGTTGATACATCCCAGGACCGCGACCTCCTCCCCCACCTTCTCCTGCATGAGACCCGCGGCTCGTAGAGGCACCGACCAGAACTCGTCCTTCATAGGATCGACGGGTTGCAGCTTGTCCAGCTCCGCGAGCGATGCGATGGCATAACCGTCGGAGCGGGGGTAGTAGTCCTTTTCCGGCCATTTCCAGGCGGTTCCGTGGGCATGCGCCTCCACCAATATGTCGCCCCAACCGGCCATGACGTTGTCGAAGCCGGTTACACGTTGGGCCATGATGGATATTCGGGCGAAGGCCTCGGGGTCATGAAATCCTTGCCGGATGGTGAGACCGGCGGCGTTCAGAACGGCCCGGGCGGCGCCCAGGTGCTGATACATGATGGGCGGCCGATCGACAGGCAAGGCATCAATGGCAGCGTCGAACCTTTCCCTGGAATTCACGTTATGCCCTATGGACTAGGCGAGATAAAAAAACATTTACCAGCCTACTCTTTGATACGCTTCTCCTTCTCATAGAAGTCGTTGATGACCTCGTAGTCGATGGAACGCTGGGCCATGAAGTCCTTGGTGACCTTCAGGGAGGCTTCCCTCACCTGGGGGTCCCACATGCCGTGCACGATGACGTGCACGATCAGCTCGCCCCGCATCATCTTGGTGCCGTCGAAGCGGACCTGTACGGTGGGCGGGATGTCCATATCGATGAGGCTGACACTGATCGTGGAGCCGCCTTCGGCGGTCAGGAACGATTTTATGTGCCCTATCATGTCCGCTCCCTGTCTGAAGCATTCAGCAGTGACCTCGTCCAGAAGGTCCAGGACCATCTTCTCGGACTGCGTCGCGTCCAGAGGGTCCTTGATGTAAAGTCGCAACCACATGGAGAACTTACCCAGCTCATCCGAGGCCCGGTGGGTCAATAACTGTCTTTCCTTCAGGTCCAAGCTCTCACTCTCCGTACTTCTTCTCGAAGCGGTCCTCGGCGTCCGATAGGTCGTATACCACGGCCTCGCCGCGCACCATCAGTTCAGCTATCTCCCTGACCCCCTGCCGGGTGCGCGAGGAGCCGTAGAACAGCCTGACCTCAGGGTTCAGGTCCCTTATCAACGCGGTAACGGTGGCGAGCCGTTCCTCGTCGACCGCATCCACCTTGTTTATGAGCACGGCGTCCGCCTCCACGATCTGGGTCTCGACCAGCCGGCGCACGTTGTTCATCAGCTTGTTTATGCGCATAGCGTCCACAAAGGTGACGATCGGCGATTGCTCCAGTATCTTGGGCATCTTCTTGATGGTCTCTGCCGCGGCCTGCTTAAGACCGAGGGGGATGGCCACTCCGGTGGGTTCGACCAGGATCACGTCCGGACGATAGCTCATGTATATGTTGGTGACAGTGGTGGTGAGCGTTCCCTGCACCTCGCAGCAGATGCACCCGCCGGATATCTCTCGGGTATCGATACCGTGCACCTCCATGCACTTTCGGTCCACATTGATGTGGCCTACATCGTTGACTATCGTCGCCACCTTAAGGCCTTGGGAGTTGAGCTCCTTGGCCACCTCTATCAGGAAGCTCGTCTTGCCGCTTCCCAGGAATCCAGTAACCTGAGCGATCCTCATCGCATCACACCAACGCCGCTAAGGTCCTTTCGACTATAATTTCATTGTCCCGACCCCCTTCCTAAAAAGGGCCGAAAAGGAAAGGTCTGGAATGTACGAAAAAGTCGCGAAGCTCCGGGGACAGTATTATAAATGGGGCGGAAGCATTCTACCTCAGAGGCTAACCATGGCATTGGGAGTTGCACTGGACCTGGGAACGAGCGGCTACCGGGGACACCTGGTCGATCTGGACAAGAAAGGCAAGATTCTGGCTACGGCCATAACCATGAGGCACCCCTTGCCGGGCGCCAACATCATGGACCATCTGCACTTTTGGATGGAGAACGGGGCGGATGTCGGTCATCGCATCGTCATCGAGACGGTCGACAAGCTGATAGCGACGCTGGGGGCGAAGCCCGAAGAGATCTGTCGCGTTTCCGTTTGCGGAAACCCGGCCCAGATGTCCATGTTCGAGAAGATCGAGATCCGCGACCTGGCATACGCCGGACAGTCCATATTGAAACGGCTGAACGTCAAGATCCCGGAAAGGAAGGCGCACTCCATAAAGGCCGAGGAGCTGGGAATGTGCTCCGTCAAAGGCACCGCCGAGGTGCGCATACCACCGTCCATCCGCCACGAGATCGGAGCTGATGCCCTAGCTATGATCATGAAGACCGGGATGATGGACAAGAAGGAGACCTGCATGGTCACCGATTACGGCACCAACGCCGAGATGGGATTGTTCTACAAGGGCGAGCTCTACACCGGCTCTGCCGCCGCCGGTCCAGCCATGGAGGGGCAGTCCATTGACTTCGGCATGCTGGCCGCGCCTCAGGCCATCTCCGATGTGATCCCCGGGGACGACGGTTACTGGTACAACGTGGTCCTGAACGAAAAGCTTCACCCGGTCAGGTCCGCACTGGTCCATCCCAGCACCGGCGACGAGAAGCGCCTGGACGGCGTCATCGCCCGTGGGATCACCGGCACCGGTACCGTTGCGGCCATGGCCGTCGGGTTGGAGACCGGCGTTATCAAGCTTCCCTACGTCGACACGCCGGACCGCAAGATCCACCTCACCAATGGAATACACTTCTGCGAGGAGGACGTACGGGAGGCGGGAAAGGCCACCGGGGCCATCCGCGCCGGCCACCGCACCCTCATAGAGGAGGTGGGGGTGGATGACAACGAGGTCAGCACCATGTACATGGCCGGGGCCTCCGGAACCTACGTCGATCCGATCAAGGCACAGACCGTGGGGCTGATCCCCCGTGTGCTGGACAAGACCGTGCAGGCCGGGAACACCTCGCTCATGATGTCCTATGACATCCTGGTGGATGACGATGGTCTGGACAACATGCAGGACGTGGCCAACGCCATATCCAGCAAGCACATAATGTTCGCCACCAGCAAGGTCTTCGAGGACATATACGTGAACGAGATCGCCTACTGGACGGAGGGGATGTCAATGGAGATGTACAACGAGATGGTCAAGTACGCCGGCCTGCGTCCCCTGCCGGAGATCAAGCGCCCCAAGGAGACCATCCGCCTGGTTATGTCCGATATCCCGGTCATAGGGGCACAGGGCCTGAAGACCCTGGACGATGTCGGGGTCTACCTGATGGGCTCCTTCGAAGGCTGCATCGGCTGCAAGAAGTGTCAGAAGGGATGCCCGGAATGCGCCCTGCAGGTATCCTCCGTCGGCGAAAAGAAGTATCTGATAAGGATCAACACCGAGCATTGCCTGGGGACCGCCTGCAAGAACTGCCAGTCCGTTTGCCCAGAGGCCGTGTTCGACTTCTCGAACCTCAAGATCGTCAAGAAGGGGTGTACAACTGATTGCGTCTAACATGTGTCGTCGACAACAACACCGGCGCGGCGGACCCCTCCCGCTCTATAAACAAGGTCAGGGGCAACCTCCTTTCTGAGCACGGGCTTTCCCTGCTGATCGAAACGGACCAGGGAAGGAGGGTGCTTCTCGACACCGCCTCCACCGAGAGGACCTTCCGGAACAACCTCGATTGCCTCGGGCTGAGGCCCGGGGACCTGGACGCAGTGTTCATCTCCCACGGCCACTACGATCATCTGGGCGCGCTGCCCCTCCTGCTGAGGGAGGGCGTTCCCTGTCACACCCATCCGCTCACCTTCCAGGCCAAGAGATATTCTGACGCTTCCAGGCCCCGGCGCTACATCGGGGCGTCACCGGAGCTGCTCGCACTGTTGGAGCAGCATCCTCCGATCTGCGACAGCGCACCGCGAGAACTGGTCCCGGGGGTCAGCACCACCGGGGAGATAATGCGCACCACCAGCTTCGAGGTCCCCTCTTCCTTCGTGATCGATCGCGAAGGGGTGGACTCTCCGGACCTGATCCAGGAGGAGCAGGCCATCTACGTATCCACCAAGAAGGGACCGCTGGTGCTGACCGGCTGCGGGCACGCGGGGATAGTGAACATCGTCTCTCAGGTCCGCCAGCTAACTGGCCAGGACATCTGCCTGGTGGCGGGCGGTTTTCACTTGGGCGGGGTCTCACCTGACCGGTTGGCGAGGACCATTAGCGGTCTGAAGGGGCTGGAGGTGGAGAACATCGCCCCCATGCACTGCACCGGCTTCCAGGCCACCAAGGCCTTCGCGGACAACTTTTCCGGGTTCAAACTCATGGGCAGTGGGTGCTACATAGACATCTAGAGGTCCCGCACCGACTGTTCCATCATCATGTCGGCGAAGGAGGCCACGGGCATGGTCCTGCGGGCATATTCCACAGGTCCGTACACCACGTAATCCGCTCCGGCCAAGATGCTTATGGCCACCGCCGAGCTGTCCACGTGGCGCCGGGCCTCTTTGGGGTCCTGCAGTTTTTCGAGATCAAGACATTCCACGGCGTTGTGAAGTGCGCACCCGGTAGGCAGTCCCCATTTGGCCTTGGCCACCATAATGGCGCGCAGGGCGGCCCCGGCGCTCATCTCAGGCGATGTCACCGCCATATCCAGAAGCACGTTCTTTATCCCTATCTCCTCCGCCGTTTCCAAGAGTCCTTGGGGGAGGATGTCATCACCGTTCTCCAACATGTATATGCGGCCCTTGACGTCGTCCCCCCGCGGGTTGAAGGCGAGCACGACCGCGTTCACCGGTGGGCGGGCCCTCAGACCTTCCATCTCCTGGTCCGAAAGACCGGCGTTGACGGTGTTGTAGACCACTCGGTCCAGGACCCCCATGTCCTCGGCATGCTTCAAGAACGACAACCGGACCTCCGAACTGCCGGAATCGGCGAAAAGGGGGCCGGGCACCCGGTCGCAGACCGCTTCCAGGTATTCGCGGGCGGCCTTAGCGCTCTCCGCGTAGAGCATTAGGCCGGAAGGGCACCGGCAGCCATCGACCACCTCGAAGTATCGGTCCAAGCGGTCGTTCAGCTTGGGACGGTCTATGACGCCTTCGTGGGGATCGAGCACCACGGTATGTCGCGGGTAGAAGAGAGAGCCGATCATCAACGTCCGTCGGTGTCCCGGTTGGCCCCCTATGTTCTCTCCGCCTATGCATATTTGCCTCTGGGCCGTTTGGAACTTGAACATTTCACACCCCCATGAGATAAGACCTTAATCGCATCGCCAGCTCTACCGAGGGGACGGTGATCACCCGCCCTTGCAGGGGTTCCAGGAGCACCCCGAACTCTTCGGAGACCAGCACCAGCCCCATACCTGTGTTCAGGCCGTCCGAGGGCATCCTGAGCATGGGGGATATGAAGTCGTCCGATGCGAGGTGCAGCTGCCGGGCGATGCTCCCCCCCTCCCCCGACAGTGCCTTGGAGCGAACCACCATCGGACCTCCGGGCAACGTCTCATAATCGAGAGCCGCCAATTCCCTTAGCACGGTCAACAGTCTTTCTCGGCTCTCCGTGCTGAACTCGTATATCGGATCGTAGGCCTGCAGCTCCTGGGCCGGCGTGTCGTCCATGATGTCGACGATGCGCACCTGCTGCCGGAAGCGCTCGATGGCCTCGGCGGGCAGGTCGCACAGGAATGGTATGGCCGAGCTGGTACCGATGATGCGCCGGCGCTCGTCCACACCATTGTCCATGAGCGCGTGGATGGCGGACCCCGGGAAATGTCCGAACTCCTCCTTGCCGCACACCACCAGCACCCGTATCCTGGGGTTGGAAATGATGTTCACGATGACCTTCTCCAGGCCGATGTTCTCCGTCTTCAAAATTCCCTTGATGCAGAAAAGCTCCGCGGGAACATCGACCGCCCCGCGACCTACGATGAGCACGGCTACCGACGAACCTTCGTCTCCAAGGACATAATCACCGCTGGCCACAGGCCACGTGTCCCTTTCCACCAATGCCAATCCCCAGACATATTCAATTTCAACAATATATATAATAATGCGTGGCCAGATGTAACGGTGTTAGGCGTTATACCGCTAAATGACCAATTTCACCTTTAAAGGGACAAGCGATATATACCGAACGTTTTGTAATACGCGGCAGGAAGGGGTGTAAAATGGGTGTATCTATTGCGATATGCGAGATAGACAGTGACAGCGCCTTGTGCAA
>Ga0209269_1001176_pt1 | contig 15084 bp, 20 predicted proteins | sample MTBAKMMethaMetaG_FD_187455 | JGI IMG/M metagenome (GOLD analysis project Ga0209269, IMG submission 187455) | Enrichment culture microbial communities from Arthur Kill intertidal strait, New Jersey, USA, that are MTBE-degrading - MTBE-AKM (Arthur... | ecosystem: Environmental > Aquatic > Marine >... | reverse complement strand
ATTGTCTGATGTGGCTGTAATAGGATTATGGATTTTGTTGCCCATGCCGGCTCTGACCACTCTGCAAAGCTGGTATCAGGGCGCGATTATGCACGGTAACGACACCCGCGGTATTTCAGAATCATTGGCGATCTTTTTGGTAACTGCCTTCGCGGTTTTAGTAGCCGGGGTAGTGATCGGGCGCTGGACCGGGTTGTATTACGGCGCGCTGGCTTATCTGTTGGCAAGCCTGACGCAAACCGCCTGGCAATGGGTCCGCAGCCGGCCGGCGATGCGCGCCGCGGCAAGTGAATAAGGTCTACACCTGGCAGGCGGGTAAATCTAGCGCGGGCAGGGCTTCTTCCACAATTTTTCCAGCTTGAGTTGACACACGCCAGGCATTGGCGCTGTTTTTTGAACGCACCACTCGCTGGAGCTGGCCGTCGATGTAATGCAAGGCGGCGCTGTCATCGATGCCGAAGCCAGCCTGAATCTGACCATTCATAATCAGTTGGTGGTAAGAAGGCTGCCGGTTGACTTCGCTGTGGTAATGCGGACAGGCGCTGCCCGGCAGATAGCCCAGGCAATTCAGGGCGCCAAGCTGCCCCGGCACCGAATCAGTGACGCCCTGCTCGAACCAGCAGATTGCTCCCGCGCTTAAGCCGGCCAGAACCGTGCCATTTTGCCAGGCCTCGCGCAGGATCGCGTCCAGGCCCCACTCGCGCCACAGAGCCAGCATGCTGCGCGTATTTCCCCCTCCGACATAAATCACATCCTTCTCCATCACAAAACCGCGCAAATCGGCTGTGGGCAGCCGAAACAGCGACAAATGACTGGGTTCCGCCCCCAACCTGGTAAAAGCCGAATAAAACTTGACGATATACTCGAAGGATTCAGCTGCAGCAGTAGGCAGAAAACAGGCTTTGGGGCGCGCTTTACCGGTTTGGTCCAGGATGTAGCGATCGAGCGCCAGATTATCGGGCTCCATGGAAAACCCGCCTCCACCCATCGCAATCATGTGAGTCATGCTGTTAATCTCCTTCCAGTTTGATTTCATTACCGCCTGGTCCGCGCAGGCGCTGGATGGTCTCGCGTGGATTATCGGTGAGTAACGCGTCGACTTTGAGCCACTGATACCATCCCAGGCGCGAATCGGGTGTGGGGTCCAGGGGGCAGACAATCTGCCCGCGCCGGCGCGCGATCAAGGTGTAGAACGGGTTGAGGAATAATAAGGGCCAAAAGGGGCCTAACAGCTGGGCGTTGTTGACCGGCCAGGCACGCGACAGAGTAATGAAGCCGGCGGCGATGTCTGGCGCGGCGCGCTGTACAGCCTGCACGCGGGCGAGATTGAAGCTGATCACCACTACGCGCTGGCGGATGCCCAATTGTTCTAGTTCGCTGGCCAGGCGCTGGCATATCTCCGCTTCCAGAAAGCGGTCGGTTTTCAGTTCCAGCGCCAGCGCGGCATCATCCGGTAGAAGGGCGGCCGTTTCGGCTAAAGTGGGAATGCGTTCGCCCGCGAATTGCGGCCGGCCGTATGCGGCTGAAAGTTGTTTCAGTTCGGCCAGGGTCTTTTCAGCCACCGGGCCGTGGCCGTCAGTGGTGCGTTCGAGGGTGGAATCGTGGATGCACATGAACACCCCGTCCCGGCTGAGGTGCAGGTCCGTTTCTAATAAGTCGGCGCCGTCGGCAAACGCCTGACGAAAAGCGGCCAGAGTATTCTCAGGGCAATCCACGCGGTTGCCGCGGTGAGCCATTATATAGGGTTTGCGCTTGCCGGGCAAAACCAGCGGACGGGAAAATTCACTCATTGCGCGCCTCCGGATGATAAAGAGTACCTTTATTGTACTGTGATCAGTGAATCCGGTTCCACTTTTTCATTGGGAATCAGGTGAGCGGTGAACCCAGCCGCAACTAACAAGCGGTATGCCTGGATGGCGGATTCGCTCACCGCTTGGGGAATTTGGTAGCCGTAGTGTGGGTAGAAAAGAATGCGTTGAAAATCGCCAACCATGATTCCAATCACGCGCTCCAGCGGAATTTCTGCGGTAGGGTAGGCGTCAAAATCTATGGGCGGGGAAGATGGAAATACGGTGATGCCTGGCCACACGCGCAGAAAAGTGGCCAGCGCGCGGCGCTCCATGTATGGTTTTTGCACCAGCAAGACCTTGTGTGGTGCAATGCCGCGTTCCGCTAGCAGCGCGCGGCTGAAGGCCACATTCTCGCCGGTGTTGGTTGAGCGCGGCTCGATCAGTAACGCTGAATCGGGTACGCCCAACTGGCGGGCAATGCGTGCGAATTTTTGCGCTTCGGGTTCGTCCCAAAGCTGACGGGTGAAATTGCCCAATCCACCGCTCATCAGCAGCAGCGGTGCGTAACCCTGCAACCATAGGCGCGCGCCGTGCTCGGCCACGCGCAGGTCGTGGCTGCCCATCACCAGAATTAAATCTGCCGGTTCAGGGGGCAAACCCAATCGCAGGTAGTTCCACAACGCAAGCGCGGCTTTGTGGACAGCCTCATCCAGTGTGGGCATGCGATTAAAGCTCCATCTCTCCCAGGGCGGCGTCGACCGCGGCTTCGGCGTGAATGCGGGTGGTGTCGAACAAAGGCAGTTCCACGTCGCTTTGCTTGACCAATAAGCCGATCTCGGTGCAGCCCAGAATGACTCCTTGCGCGCCTTCGGCCTGCATCTGCTTGATGATGCGCACGTATTCCGCGCGCGATTGGGCGTTGGTTTGCCCCAGCACCAGTTCGTCATAGATCACCCGGTGCACCAATTCACGGTCGGGGGCAGCGGGAATGAGCACCTGCAAGCCATGCAGACTTTCCAACCGGCCGCGATAAAAGTCTTCTTCCATGGTGAAGCGTGTGCCCAACAAACCGATTTTGCTCATGCCGGCTTGTTGGATGCGCGCGGCAGTTGCGTCGGCAATATGCAGCAAGGGGATTTGCAGAGCCGCGCGCACCTCCTCGGCCATGCGGTGCATGGTGTTGGTACAGATCATCAAAAAGTTGGCCCCACCCCGCTGCACCTGCAGGGCGGTATCGATCATCACCTGGGTGGCTTCGTCCCAGCGCCCACTGCTTTGCAGGGTTTCGATTTCGGCAAAGTCGACCGAAACCATCACGCTTTTGGCGGAATGCAGCCCGCCCAGTTTTTCACGCACACGCTGGTTGGTGATGCGGTAATACTCGATGGATGATTCCCAGCTCATCCCGCCGATCATGCCGATGGTCTTCATGGAACGATCCTCCTCTAAAGTTCAAGCGAATCAGGGTATGGATTTTATTATTATTGTATTAGCGTCCAGTCGTTGCTGAATGGAATGGTAAAAGCGGAGATTTTCCTTAGCGCGTGGATGCCGTAACCATGAAATCCGGTTATCCCCAGCCGAGCAGGCGCGCCAGGGCTACCAGCGCCATTCCGGTCAGCACCGGAGCGAACAGGTTGCGCGTTTTCCAGGCGACAAAAAAGGCCGGTATGGCAGCCAGTAAATAGAGATTGGTGAAGTTAATTTGCAGCGCGCCTTCCGGCATCACCAGCGCGGGCAGCAGCATGGCAGCCAGCACGGCGGGTGGCACATAGCGCAGCCATACTTCCACCGCGCGCGGCAATGCACGCCCGGCCAGCGTCCACACCGGCAGCACGCGCGGCAGGTAGGTCACCAGCATCATACCGAACAGCCCAATCAGGATTCTTTGTTGGTCCATAATTCCAATCCCATTCCCAGGGTTGCGCCCAAAATTGTGGCCAGAATCACGCTCCATTGATCCAACCCGGCCAGCATCAATCCAGTGGAGATCACGCCCGCCGCGGCGGCGACGAGGATGGTTTTCCCTCCGCGCAGCTGCATCACCAGCAGGGCAATGAACATGGCCGGCAGAGCGTAATCCAGGGCATAGGGGCGCACGTCAGTGATTAATTGCCCAAAGGAAGCTCCCAGCCAACTGCCGGCCACCCAGGCAACCTGGGCGGTCAGGTTGGCGGCAAATACCCACAGCGGATCGGGGGTGTGGCTGGCAAAATGCCCGCTGTGCAGCCCGAAAGTTTCGTCGGTCAATTCGAAGGCAAACCAGGCCAGGGCGGGCTTGCGCCAGCCTTGCAATTTTGGAGCGATGGAAGCAGACATGAGTAAATGACGCAGGTTGACCACAAAAGTGGTGGCAATAATGGAAAGCAGCGGTGCGCCCGCGGCAAACAATCCCACGGCGATAAATTGGGCTGACCCGGCAAATACAATGACCGACATCAGCAAGGTGTTGAACATCGAGAGGCCGGCTTTGTTTGCCAGCACCCCATAGGCGAAACCGATGGTGACGTAGCCGATGACAATTGGCATGGCGCTGGCCATGCCACCCAGCCAGCGGGCTGCGGGTGTTGTTGTTTTTTCTTCCAATAACTCTGGCACTTCCATGATTCTCACCGCGTAATTTTAACTGAGTACATTGATAACTTGACACACCATTTTATCACCGATAAGATGAATACAATTCGCATTGATAAAAATTTCAGGGAGGATTTTATTTATGGCAACTCCGGACGCCAAACATCTCGCGCAGACGTTTCACATCAATCATTGGGTGATCAAACAACAACTGGATGGAATCAACCATGCCGATAGCCTGTTACAGCTGCCTTTTCGGGGAAATTGCCTGAACTGGGTGGTGGGGCATATTCTCACCGGGCGCTGCGCGGTGCTGGCCATCCTGGGCGAGCCGCCGGTGATGACCGCCGAGGAGATGGCGTTATATGAAACCGGCTCCGCGCCGATCACTTCAACCAGTGAGTCGGTGGCATTGGATAAGCTGGCCGCCGCGTTGGATGAGTCGCAACAGTTGATCCTCTCCGCGCTGCGCAACACGCCGCAGGAACGTCTGGAGTATGTGCTGGAAGAAAGTGAAGAAGGCCAGAGCCGGGTGGGTGACGAAATTGAAGGGCTGGCCTGGCATGAGACCTACCATGTGGGTCAATTGGAATTGCTGCGCCAGCTGGCCGGGAAAAACGATCAGGTGATTTAGGACTGATTTTATTTTCCCAACCGCGATTCGGGCAACCAGGGCAAGGCAATCAAATTAAGCGCCACCCCATCGATGTTCCAGCGTAAATAAGGCTGTGGATCATTTTCCCAACGGAATTCAGCCTGAGAAGGCAGCATCACGCCGTCGTAGCGCCGCCAGTCAGAAAAATCCACCCGCCAGGCTTGCGGTTTGGCATAACCTGGCCGTGCCAGCAAAGCGGTGAAGTGAGACAGCAAGCAGGTCTTGGGATCAAAAAAGGCGGTCAGGCATTCTTCACCGTCTTGGAAGGGCACAACCAAATTGGCGGTCACGGGAGAGACTGGCTCCCATTGAATTTTTGGGTCCAGAGCAAATAAAGCCGGGTGCCAGACAGCTTCTACCCACATTGAAAGGGTGTTGCGGCGGTCAACATCTGCTCCGCTCTGACCACGCCGGGTCAGACGCGTATATCCCTGCCCGCCGCGCAGGTATTCTTCTCCCCGCCAGACGGGGATACCATACCACACGGATTGCCAGCGGCGGAAGTACGCCTGCCCAGGCAGGTAAAGGGTTTTAAAGCGCATGGCCACCCAGCGGCGCTTCTTTCGCAGCATGGCGCGTCCCCAAATGGCAGCATTATCTGGCAGCCAGGCGCTTCCGCTCAGGCTGGTTCGCAGATAATTACGTACGGGTTCGGGAAATTTTTCATCGGGTAGGGGAACCGGGTCGCCAGGAGCACGTAAGACCGGTGCTTTAAATGCAGTCGGTCGGATTTCGAAGCCTTGTAAGGCCAACACAATGGCGATGGCTGCCCCCAACAGCAAGACGCCCAAAAACCAGAAAAGGAAGAACATGGGCAATTCCTACGTGTTTCACAACCAGTTCGATTATGGTTGTTATACCATAGAAAAATCAATGCCGCCACATCCTCATACTTACAACCGCTTAACTGATCCGCGTCATATAATCCATGAAGGCCAGGCGGTAAACCTGCCCGTCCGTATGTAATTGCCAGCGCAGGCGTTTTTCTTTAATCAGAATTTGTGTGCCCGCAAAATAGGCGTCGCCTTCTTTGTCTTCAAAATAACTATGCAGCACCCTGCCATGACCTTCCGGTTGAAGATATTCTCCCTTTTCCAATTGGGTGCCTTCACCGAAGCCGCAGTCCTCGATCAAGAGCAGGTTTACATAGCACAGCCCGCCGGGGCGCAGCACGCGGCGCATTTCGTTGACCGCTATCCCAATATCCGCTTTGGATAAGTGAAAGACTGAATTGTAAGAATAAACATAGCTGAATGACTGCGAGTCAAACGGCAGACAGCGCATGTCGGCTGTATGGATTTCCAGGTCGTATCCACGTTGACGGGCGGTGTCGCGGGCCTGCTGGGCGCGCAGCGGGTCAATCTCCACGCCAACCGCGCGGTAGCCCGCTTCACAAAACAACCCCAGGGGCGGGTTGGTTCCGCCCGCGCCGCAATCCAGCACGTCTTTGGGCAGCGATTCTCGCTGGCACAAGGCCAGGAAGGTATACAGCGGGGCAGGGCGGGGAATGAAGGTCATCGGGGTATTTCCTCCGTTTTTTGGATAGTATACCCACCCGCGAGCGCAGTTTGCATCAGGCAGTCGGGTAGTTTTTTTCTGGCCGGAAGCGGGAAGACAAAAACCCGGGTTTGGAGTAAGATTAATATATACAAAAACGCACCCCAGGTTTTTTGGGGTGCGTTGCGATTTAATCTTTTTCAGGTGCGGCTGCTTATGGTATCACCACCAACCAGTAGCCTTTCTCGTCACCTTCCGAAGTCCAGCCCACCAGGCCGGTGTCGGCCTGCACCTTCCACCATACCCAGTTATTGGAGCATTGCGGCCCTTCCAGAATTTTCATACCATCGCCGGGCTGGATGTAACCCAGCGTTTCCGCGTCGATGTTGGGTTCGGAGCGCACGCGGTTGGCCTGCGGCGGCGTTTCACTGACTTTGGCGCGGTCGCCAACATGCAAGCGAGACAGATAGGCAGCGTCACAGGCGCCATATGCCGGTTTGGTGGGCGCGGCGGTGGGGGTGGGGGTGGGCAGCGCTGTGCCGGTGACGTAGGAAGCAGTGACGCGGTTTTGAGCGATATCCACGCGGAAGACTTTGCCCTCAAACTGGCTGGAGACGTAAATCGCGCCACTCTGCGAGAAGATCTCGTCTACAAAGCTGGAGACCGGGATGATGGAATACACTTCCAGGCGCTGCGGATCAAAGCGCGCCACGGTACCGTTATCCATCAAGATCCACACCGCGTCGGCTGAGGCGACAATGTCGCGGGCGGTACCGGGCACGCGGTCCAGTTTGGTGGCCGAGAGCAAATTACCGCTGGTGAGGTCGATTTGTTGGACGGTATTGGGGGCGGTGGTGTTGAGCAGCCACAACCCAAATTTATTGGCTGATATGTGACTGGTTTCGTACCAGATGGACGAGTCGCCGCGCGTACTCACCGCATTGGTGAGCGGGTCGATCTGGCTGAGGGTATTAAAACCTTCGCTGGTGGCCACAATCCATACCTCGCCGGGGCGGAAGGCAAAATCGGTCACCGGCGCGGAGGTCTCTATGTACTGGGAAATTTCGTCATTGTTTGGGTCCAGCCGCAATACGCCACCCAGGGGCGTCGTGTTGGCTGATCCTTCGAGCGGCACTTCTTCCACGCCTACCCACACCGAGCCTTCACCGGCAGCGATGGAGCGCAGTTTAAAACCGGGCACCAGCAGCGTAGCGGCTACGCTGTTGGTCGTGGGATCGATGCGCAAAATACGATCGGCGGCAAGATCCAGCACCCAGGCGCCTTGCTCGGTCACAGCCAGCCCGCCCGGCACACCATCCAGGATCAATTCATTTTGTAATGAAAATGTGCGCGGGTCCAGCCCAATTAATTTCTGATCCAGCCGATTGTAGGCCCATAATTCTAGGTCAGGTTGAGGGGCTTCGCTGGGCGGTGCGGTGGGCGTCTCCAAAACCAGCGGTTTGGGGGTGCTGGTAGGCAGGATCAGCCCGTCTGACGCGCTGGTGGGCATTTCTTGAATCACACTCTGGTCACCGGGCGCGGGTTGGCCTTCGCTGGGGGAGGTCAATCCTGGGATCGGCAGGTTGCTGCAGGCGGCGCTGAGGGCCAGCAGCAATCCACAAATGATGAGGGAATAAACAGTTTTGTTCTTCATGGGCTTCACCGTTTGAATTATTTTATAGATCAGGCCGGTTTTGAGCCACCGGTCTCATGTTTTAGTATAGCGGTTTCCTCTGGCAGGCACAAATCGGTTTGCAGTTGTAAATGGGGTGCAATATCAGTTCCAACCTGCATTTATTTTGATCAAAGATCAAAAAAATAGTTTGACATTGTATAACTTCTCCATTTTGCGCGAATGAAGGATTTTTCTATAATTAAATTATCAATATTAACCTGACAACTTGAGAAGACCGCGATCTTGGAGGCAAAAATGAATCGTAATTATCGTTACCGCGGCCTGTTCTGGATAGGCACCCTGATTGTTTTCTCTGTGGCGCCGGTAGTGCTGATGCTGGTTGGTCCGCGGCCGGTTGGCAAACCCTTTTGGCGCGAGCTGTCTGTGGCGCTGGGCTTTTCCGGGCTGGCGTTGATGAGCCTGCAATTCGCGCTCACGGCGCGTTTGCACAGCGTGAAAGAACCATTCGGCAGTGACATTGTATATTTTTTTCACCATAAGATCTCTCTGCTGGCCTTTGGTTTGATTTTGGCGCATCCGTTGAGCCTGTTCATCTTCTACCCCAGCACGCTGGGGCTGCTCAACCTGGCAACCGCGCCGTGGCGGGCGCGGGCCGGGGTTGTGTCGCTGCTGGCGCTGATCGGTTTGATTGTTTTTTCGGTTTATCGCAAGCAATTAAAGATTGAATACAACCGCTGGCGCATCTGGCATGGTATTTTGGCGATTGTGGCCACACTGCTGGCGCTGGGGCATATCTTCCTGGTTGGAAATTACGTCAACACCCCCTGGAAGCGCGCGTTGTGGATCGTATACGCGATCGCCTGGGTGGGGATGCTGTTGTATATGCGCGTGATTCGTCCGCTGGAGATGCTGAGCCACCCGTGGGAGGTGGAGGAGGTCAAAGCGGAACGCGGCCTATCGTGGACGCTGACGCTTAAGCCAGTCGGTCACGCCGGCATGCAATTCATGCCGGGGCAGTTCGCCTGGCTCACTGCTTGGAATTCACCCTTCGCGGATACCGAAAATCCGTTTTCATTTTCTTCCAGCGCCGAGTCGCCCGCGCGGGTTTCCTTTACCATCAAGCAGCTGGGTGATTTTACTGCCACGATTAAAGACATGAAACCCGGCCAACGGGTATACCTGGACGGTCCGTTTGGGGCGTTTGGCATCGACCGACAGGATCACGCCGAGGAATTTGTGTTCATCGCTGGAGGCATTGGCATCACCCCGATGATGAGCATGTTGAAAACACTGGCTGACCGGGCCGACCAACGCCCGTTAACCTTAATCTACGCCGGGCGCACCTGGGACGAGCTGACCTTCCGCGAGGAACTGCAGGAGTTGGCGCACCGCCTAAATTTGAAACTGTATTTTGTCCTGGAACGCCCGCCGGAAGACTGGGACGGGGAAACCGGCTTTGTAACCCATGCGATGCTGGATCGTTTACTGCCTGAAGATCGCACGCCCAATCGCATGGAAATCTTCATCTGCGGGCCGCCGCCGATGATGAACGCGGTGGAAAAGGCGCTGTTGCATCTGAACATTCCTTTGGAAGATTTTCACTCCGAACGGTTTGACCTGGTGTAAGAGGAGGAAAACATGATCCGCAGAAAATATGCCAACGGACTGGTAATTGGGCTTGGGATTTTGCTGTTGCTATTGAGCATTTTGATCGCGCTCTCCCAAAGCGGGGTGCTCTGAAACGATTTTTGACGGTGGACCCGTGGAAAAACAAAGCCGGAAAGACTGGGATGCGATTTGAAAATGGGTGAAACGAATGAATGGGTCGTGCAGCGCGCGACCCATTTCTGTCTCATCTTTTGGCCGCCTGCCCGACCGGGAATAAGGTTGCAGAGGATTATTTAATTATGGGATTCAAGGCCGTCAGCGCCTGTAAGATGAGTTACTATCCCGAACGGACTTTCTTATTCTTTCTCCTTCAGAATAAATGGTTTTTCATACTTCGGGATTGTTGTATTACAATAATGAAAAAGATGGGAATCAACTTTGACTAAACCGCAAGTGATCGTCTATACCGATGGCGGCGCCATCGGCAATCCGGGACCCGGGGGATATGGCGCCGTGATTTTACAAGCCGGCCAACGCAAAGAGCTTTCAGGTGGATATCGCCTGACCACCAATAACCGCATGGAGTTAACGGCTGCCATTGAAGCCCTGAGCGCGTTGGAGAAGCCCAGCCAGGTCACTTTGCACACGGATTCGAAATATCTGGTGGACGCGGTCACCCAGGGATGGGCCAAGCGCTGGCGCGCCAACGGCTGGAAACGCAATAAATCGGATAAAGCCCTCAACCCGGATCTGTGGCAGAAACTGCTTACCCTGTTGGAGAAGCATCAGGTGGAGTTTGTATGGGTAAAGGGGCATGCCGGAAACCGTGAAAACGAGCGCTGTGACCGCCTGGCGGTGCAGGCCGCCAAAGGAAAAAATCTATTGGAAGACAAGGGCTACACATCCCAGGGTGATGACCCTGAGCAGCCAAAACAACTATCGCTGATGTAAAATGACCGATCCAATCTCAAAAGACCAGACCTTTCAATTCTTATCCCGCAGCTTGCGGGTGATCATAGACCGCCCGATGGGATGGCGCGATCCCCAATTCCAGGGGACGTACCCGTTGAATTATGGTTATATCCCCGGGGTGCTCTCACCAGACGGGGAAGAATTGGACGCCTATGTTCTTGGACCAGACCAGCCCTTGAAAGAATTTGAAGGGGTGTGCGTCGCAGTGGTCGAACGCCTGGATGACGTGGAAAACAAACTGATAGTGGCAGACCCAACACTCAACTGGGGCGAAGCAGAAATTCGCCGGCAGATTGATTTTATTGAACAGTATTATTGCTCGCGGATTGTCATGGCCTGATCATTTGGTGAGGTGCGGATTAAGATGCGGATTCGCAAAGCACTTCCAGAAGACGCGTACGCAATCGCGGTGGTGAGAGTGGATAGCTGGAGATCCACTTATCAGGGTTTGTTGCCCGCGCGTTTTTTAAACTCGCTCTCTTACCGGGATATTGAACGACATTGGAGCGGCATTCTCGCCGATCCAGATCAGCAGGGTACCGCCTATGTGGCAGAAGCGACCGGTGGTCAGATTGTGGGTTTTGCGCTGTGCGGAAAATCCAGAGACCCAAAATTACAGGTGGATGGAGAAATATTCGCCATTTACCTGCTCAAGGAATTTCAGCGCCAGGGGATTGGCCGCCAGCTGTTTCTGACCTGCGTCAAGCAATTTCACGCGAGCGGCTTGCAAGGGATGGCTGTTTGGGCGTTGGAGACCAACCAGATCGCGCGTGGGTTTTACCAGCGCATGGGTGGGAGGCTTACCTTGCGCAAATCCGCTGTATTTGGCGGCATGCCGGTCACCCAGGTGGCTTATTGTTGGTACAATCTTGAGACGCTCATCAAGCAATTTGATCCGAAACTACCTGCAAAACCATCATAAAGAGGCTCAACATGACCCCTACTATTTCTCTCCCGAACATTCCCATTCAATCGTTCCGGGTGAACGCCCACAGTTTGTTTGACCAGCAATGGTTCTTGCTCACCGCCGGAGATTTCTCCAGTGGAGATTTCAACAGCATGACCATCTCTTGGGGCGCGTTGGGCAACATCTGGCATAGTCCCCTGGCTGTGGTTGCGGTGCGGCCTTCCCGGTACACCTATCAATTCATGGAACGGTATCAAAGTTTCACCCTCTCGGCCTTTGACCCGCAATATCGCCCTGCCCTCGAATTATTGGGAACCAAATCCGGCCGGGAGATGGATAAAATTGCCGCCGCAGGGCTCACCCCGGCCGCGGTGCCAGGGGTGCAGGCGCCCGCCTTTGCGGAAGCCGAGCTGGTCCTCGCCTGTGAAAAGATGTATTGGCAGGATGTCGACCTGAGTCACATGCGTGATCCATCGTTTTACCTTGATGCGGGGATAACCGATGCCCACCGAGTTTATTTTGGTGAGGTGACCGCGATTTTTGGCGTTTCAAGGTTTGTGGGGGACGAGCAATGATCCGCTGGCGCGGCAGGTTTCAGGCTGTTTTCCTCATCCTGGCGCTGCTTCTTTCTGCCTGCCGGCCGGCCACTTCCACCTCGCCTGATGATCTGGCTGAAAGTCTGCCCACACCCAGCCCGCAGGTGCAGGCAAGCATCACCCCCACACCCTTATTCACCCTGGCGGGGGTGGGGGTGGAAGTCTACCCGGAAACTGACAGCCGCGACAATTATCTTTTGGTCTACTTAAACCTATATAATGATTTCTTCTCCTCCTTTGGCATTGCCCAGAATGAAGGCGCGGAATGGGTGAAAAATCCGCTCGAAGTGGCATTGCGATTTGAGGAATGGCCGCCAGCTGAGCCTGGCTGCAGCACCCGCAAGGTGTATTATCAGCCAACCGCTGACCTTGATCAGGCGATATTTATCATGCTGCTCAGCGGCTGCCCGGATGATTCGATCAGCGAGCTGAAATTGCGCGTCGAACTGCGCCGCGTGGAAACCTATTGGAACATCCAATGGGCCGGTAAAATGTGGAAGTGCGCGCGCAGCGAGTACCCCGAATACAATCAAAATTGGAATTTATTTCCCTGCCCATAAATTAGTGTGCTCAGGAGACCCTATGGAATACCGTTTTTTAGGAAAAACAGGAATGCGAGTTTCAAAACTTTGTTTTGGAACGATGTCGTTTGCCGGTGATGCCGATGAAACCGAATCGGCTGCCTTGTATCGCCGCTGCCGCGAGGCTGGAATTAACTTTTTTGATTGCGCCAACGTGTATAGCGGCGGCAAAGCCGAAGAAATTTTAGGTCGCCTGATCGCCGCTGAACGCGATGAGGTTGTGATCACCTCCAAGGTGTATTTTCCTCTGGGCGCGGGGGAAAATGCGCGCGGCTCATCCCGCTATCACATCGTCCGCGCGGTAGAAGCCAGCCTGCGCCGGCTGAACACCGACCGGTTGGATATTTACTTTTTGCACCGTTTCGACGATTTTACCGATCTGGAAGAAACCCTGCGCGCCATGGACGATCTTGTGCGCCAGGGCAAAATTTTGTACCCGGCGGTCAGTAATTTTGCCGCCTGGCAGGTGGAAAAAGCCCTGGGCATCGCCGCCCGCCAAAATTTAGCCCGTCTGGTTTGCATCCAGCCCATGTATAACCTGGTCAAACGCCAAGCCGAGGTGGAACTGCTGCCCATGGCGCAGGCTGAAGGACTGGGCGTCATTCCTTACAGCCCGTTGGGGGGCGGTTTGTTAACTGGCAAACATGATTATCAGCATCGCGTTGAAAATTCCCGTCTGGCTTCCAATAAAATGTATCTGGCGCGATACAGCGAAGAGTGGATGTATGCCGCCGCCAGTGATTTCAGCGCTTTTGCCCGCCAGCATGGTTGGGAACCGGCTGCGCTGGCTGTGGCCTGGGTGGCGTCTCATCCGGCTGTTACCGCGCCTATCATCGGCGCGCGCAATGTAAAGCAGCTGGAAGGCTCCTTAAAATCATTGGAAATTGAGATGACCCCCGAACTGCGCGCGCAGATCTCGGCGTTAACGCCAGAACCACCCCCAGCCACTGATCGAAATGATGAAAAAGCCGTGGATTTCATGGGCAAGCGTTAATCTGCGCCCGAATCACGTGGAGAGAAACATGAACCAAAAGATTAAGATTCGCAAAGCCACCCCACGCGACGTGGACACCCTGGCCTATTTCAATACCGCTATCGCCTGGGAGACAGAAAGCAAACGCCTTGATCCCGATACCATTACCCGCGGGGTGGAGAATCTGCTGCGCCGGCCGGAATTGGGGTTTTACCTGCTTGCCGAATTGGAAGGACAAATCGCCGGGGCGTTAATGATCACCAGCGAGTGGAGTGATTGGCGCAATGGCTTGTTCTGGTGGATACAGAGTGTGTATGTGCGCGCGGAATACCGCCGCCAGGGTGTGTTCAGGCATCTGTATGAAGAAGTGGAACGGCAGGCGCGAAAAGATAAAGACGTGTGTGGTCTGCGCCTGTATGTGGAGCACAATAACCATACCGCTCAGCGCACTTATCGTTCGCTGGGGATGGAAGAAACGAATTACCGTTTGTATGAAGTAGAATTTAACCGTTAATCATAGAGGAGAAAAAAATGATGGTTCGATCCGGAATGATATTCGCGAATATCCTGTTCTTTTTGTTGCTGTTGGCCTGGCCGGTATTAAGCCTGGTAACGTTATTTGTTTTGCGTCAAAAACCAGCCAAAGACACTGCCCGCGCCTTGTGGGCTTTGGTCATTACCGCCGTGCCGGTGATGGGAGCGTTGGCATTCTTCATCGTGGGAGTCAACTCCCCCGGCGATGCCCGGCTGTTGGAAGAGTGATTTGGTATTTGTTCAATAAAGACTTTCTTATATACTTTCTTTGATTCGTTTCGATATAAATCCTGCCTGCAATCGTGGGCAGGATTTATTGATTAAACAGAGAGGGGGTCAAGCGGCCTCTTCTCGAGTGCAAGGCGCTTTCTGGAGTGAGTTGTTCTTATTTTTGTATCTAAAAAGACTATAACCCACATCTCAAATCAGCTAAAATAGAAATACTTACCGGTCCGGAAACAATAAAAAGAAGGAGCAATACAATGGCGACGAAATTGGTTGGTGTGCTTACCGCCGGGGGTGATACCCCTGGTTTGAACGCGGCCTTACGCGGCTTGGGCAAAGCGGCTTTAGGTGAATACGGAATGCACCTGATCGGCTTTCAGGACGGTTTTCGCGGCCTGATGCAAAACCGGATGGTGCGTTTGGATGAACATGCTCTTTCCGGGATTCTCACCATTGGGGGCACCATTCTTGGCACCAGTCGAGACAAGCCCCACAAAATGCCTGTTGGCGGGAAACTGGTCGATATGACCGATGAA
>Ga0209269_1001164_pt1 | contig 15199 bp, 12 predicted proteins | sample MTBAKMMethaMetaG_FD_187455 | JGI IMG/M metagenome (GOLD analysis project Ga0209269, IMG submission 187455) | Enrichment culture microbial communities from Arthur Kill intertidal strait, New Jersey, USA, that are MTBE-degrading - MTBE-AKM (Arthur... | ecosystem: Environmental > Aquatic > Marine >... | reverse complement strand
AAGGACAACCACACACTGACCCAGCCCACCCTGTCCGCTAACATCACCGCCAAAGCCCTGACCGTGACCGGCCTGACGGGCAACAACAAGGTCTACGACGGCACGACTGCAGCAACCGCCAGCGGCACCCCGGCTCTCAGCGGCGTCATCGCCCCTGACGAGGTCAGCCTCAGCGGCACCCCGGTCTACACTTTCGCCAGCGCAGACGTGGGCACCGGTATCACAATCAATACCACCGGCTTCACCCTCGACGGTGCAGACAAGGACAACTACACACTGACCCAGCCCACCCTGTCCGCTAACATCACCGCCAAAGCCCTGACCGTGACCGGCCTGACCGGCAACAACAAGGTCTACGACGGCACAACTGCAGCAACCACCAGCGGCACCCCGGCTCTCAGCGGCGTCATCGCCCCTGACGTGGTCAACCTCAGCGGCACCCCGGTCTATACCTTTGTCTCAGCAGATGTGGGCACCGGGATCACGATCAATACCACCGGCTTCACGCTCACGGGCGCCGATGCCGACAACTACTCGCTGACCCAGCCCACCCTGTCCGCAGATATCACGCCCAAAGCCCTGACCGTGACCAGCCTGACCGGCAACAACAAGGTCTACGACGGCACGACAGCAGCAACCACCAGCGGCACCCCGGCTCTCAGCGGCGTCATCGCCCCTGACGAGGTCAGCCTCAGCGGCACCCCGGTCTACACCTTTGTCAGCGCAGACGTGGGCACCGGGATCACGATCAACACCACCGGCTTCTCGCTCGACGGTGCAGACAAGGACAACTACTCGCTGACCCAGCCCATCCTGTCCGCAGATATCACGCCCAAAGCCCTGACCGTGACCGGCCTGACCGGCAACAACAAGGTCTACGACAGCACGACAGCAGCAACTGCCAGCGGCACCCCGGCTCTCAGCGGCGTCATCGCCCCTGACGTGGTCAACCTCAGCGGCACCCCGGTCTACACTTTCGCCAGCGAACACGTAGGCGAAGACATCACAATCAATACCACCGGCTTCACGATCACGGGCGCCGATGCCGACAACTACTCGCTGACCCAGCCCACCCTGTCCGCAGATATCACCCCCAAAAACCTGACGGTTAGCGCCACTGGCATTAACAAGGTCTACGACAACACAACAGCCGCCACAGTAACACTCAACAGCGATGACATCATCGGTGGAGATTCAGTCGATCTGAACTACACATCAGCAACCTTTGCCGATGAAAATGTCGGAACCCATATCGAAGTATCCGTCACTGGCATTTCGATCAGCGGTGCCGATGCCGTCAACTATGACTTGCAGAACACCACGGCGACAACCTATGCGAACATCACAAAAGCAACGCTGACCTTTACCGCTGACGACCAGACCTCGCAGTACAGCGATCCCATTGTCGATCCACTGACTTACAAAATCACTGGATTTATGCCAGGGGATGGCATCGGCGACCTGGATGTCCTGCCCACCATTGCCACGACTGCGACCCCCATGTCCGATGTCGGAACCTATCCAATCACCTTGAGCAGCGGATCTGACAACAATTACACCTACCAATTTGTCTCCGGCGAATACACCATTACACACGAAACCGCCTACATTCTCTATCGCGGCGACACCTTTAAATGGTGGGATGGTGCTGACGTCTCGCTCAACCTGGGCGCCCTCATCAAAGAAGAAGCCGACGGTTCCCCAGGCCATCTCGACGTATTGGGAGTCACCTTTGAGCTGCATCCGATCGGCGGCAGTGGGTCCTTTACATACTCTGCCGAAGTCGATTCCAACGGCATTGTCAAACTGACGACGCCCGAGGAAATCCCGATTGGCTTGTATGAAGTCACCTTCTCAATCAATGCAAACCCCAATTACACAACTGCTACAGGCATCCGGACGATTTCTGTGCCTGACATCGCCGACAAACACAGCAAAGTTGTGGGCAGCGGTACCGTGCCTAATGAAGATGCACCTGAGATTATTCCCGGATCGGGTATTTACCTCGAAGCCTCCTTCGGCTTTGAAGTCTTCTATGCCAAAAAAGCCCCTACCGGCAACTTCACCTTCAACTACTACCAGGAAGAAGACGGCATCTTGTACGAATATTTGATCAAGAATAATTCTTGGGCAAAAGGCGGACTCTTCTTCTTCCCGGGCAGCGACTTTGGCCTCGATGGCAACATCGCCTACTTCGAATCCAAAGCAACCGTTAAGAAAATCAAAGTATCTACCGGCGAAAACGTCTACACCTCAGGCAACGGCCGCTTCTACGTCGCAGCCCTCGACATGGAGGAAGACCCCGACGAAATCGCCATCTCCATCTTCGACGGCAAACAAATCGTCCTCGAAATCGGCACCGTAGACGTAACAGGAACAAGCCCATACGATGGCGTACAAATCGGCGATGACGGCGGCAGCCTCACAGTCATTCCTTAACATTTGGGACGGGGTCTGTTTTTCGTCACCTTTGTCGAATTGCCCCCGCTCAATACACTGATCAACCGAAAACTTTGAAACGCAGTAAAATCAGCCATCAAATCATCCCAAACGGATCCGAAAACCGGGTCCGTTTTCTTTTGCCCTGTCGAAATCTGTCGTAAATTGACGCGTGATTCCGGATTCTATCCATCACAATCTCAAGATACAATCACAATACAGAATTATTTTAAGTGAAAATTAAAGATAAAAAGAGAAAAGAGAAGAAGATCAGCAAACGAACGAGCTGCCTAAAAAAGGACCCCGTCCCATTTGCGTCGAGGTGACACATGCATCCTCCTAAAACTTACACTCCCGGTACCATCTACCACATCATCCAGCGCGGCAACAACCACGAATACATCTTCGAAGCTGAGTGCGAGAAGCGGCATTTCCTCCAGATCCTCCGCTACATCATCAAGGAGATGCCCTGCCACGTCCTTTACTACGTGATCATGGGAAATCACTACCACCTGATGCTCGAAATGCAGGACATCCCCCTAAACCGGATCATGCAGCGCGTCAACCTGCGTTACAGCCTCTATTTCAGCCGCCAAAACCGTCGCACTGGAATGATCTTCAAAGAACGTATGATTGCCATCCCCGTCAAAGATCCAGACTACCTGCGCACCCTTGTCTCTTACCTGGCCAACAACCCCGTCCGTGCCGGTATCACCCCAGATCCAAAGTCTTACAAATGGAGCGCTCACAAAACATTCCTCTCCAACCGGTCCAGCTTCGTCGCAAAAGATCGGCTGCTAAACCATATCGCACCCGGTCATGCGACCGACAAAGCCATCGCATGGTATCAGCATATTGTTCGCACCTACAGCAAAGGCAAGCCTGTCTCCCAGCAACAATTCATCAGACAAAAACGCGCCGAAAACCTTCGCTCCATCTATGAAAAACTGATGCAAATCAATCAGCTGCCAGAAAACGATCCTGCCCTGATCATAGAATTCGTCCAGCTCTCGCTCGGAGGCGGTTACAGCATCTCCGAAATCACACGCACAGTCCGCCTCCCCAAAAGGACCTTCGATCGACTCCTGGACGATCACCCCGAAATCACCAAATTGTATAAAAATCCAGACCGTGAATAAACGTCAAGAAAAACTATAAGAAAATCCGACTCGGTAAACGAACTGTATGCAGAAACCTGCATATTTGCCGCATAACGGACCCCGTCCCTTTTATTCCAGCCCTTTGATCAACTCTGCTATGCGCTTCTGGTAGCTGCGTCCGACGGGCACGGCGACCGGCGATCCGGACATTTTCAGTGCGGCCTGCTGGCGATTGTAGCTTTTGACCGCGGGGAAATTCACCACATAAGATTGGTGGACCTGGACGAATTGCGACGACAGCTGGGAGGCGAATTTCTGCAGGGGCATGTATTTGTACTCGATCGTCTCTTTGCGGGTGTGGATCACCACCCAGCGCGACGCATATTCAACAAAAACGATCTCATCCTCAGACAACCAGCGCGCGGTTCCCACCTGGTCAATAAAAACGCGCGGCCCTGTCCGGTGTTCCCGCGAGCGCCATTCGACAAAGACATGGTCGAGCAGGCGTTTCAATTGGCTGTTCTCATACGGAAAAGGGATGAAGAGCATGCCCAGCGCAGCCCGGCCAAGGTCGTTAAATTGGGCTCCCGGCTTATCAGCCGAGCCAAGATGCGTTGCAATCGTGCCAACAACACGACCTGTGTCGTTCCCAGTAGACCAATCCGAATCCAGCATCACAATTGGCAGAAACCGGTTGATCAGCGGACCGCGCAAGCGCTCGGCCAACTTCATTTCCTGCCCCAGCACCAGATCCCTGTCTACAAATGCCATTCGCAGCCGCTTGTCTTGACCGAACAGATCCGCCTCTGCCAGCGTCCGTACGACGTGGATCTTCAAGTCAGGAGCAGATTTCAGCAAGTTGCCGCTCAGCTGCTGGGTCTTGATTGGATTATCCGAGAGAATCAGTATATTGACCATGGAATTGCCCCGCTGCAAAATTAGTTTGAAAAATCATAGTTTAATTATCGGATTATTCGTAGCAAATGGTTATCCAAATAAACATCAAAAAGATCCATATGAACATTTTATCTTGATTGAATTTGAAATGCATTCTAGCATGGAACAGGGATAAAAAGGTTGAATAATGATTAAAAGAGAGTAAAAACCCGTCAAAATTGACAAAAAACGCAAGTTGTCAGGTTATTCTGTAAGAAAACATATTGTTTGTTGACATAATAAACAAATGTCAAACGATAACGAACAATATAGACGATAAATTAACGGACAGCAGCATGATTGTCAGAAGTTGATCCCGCCGCGCCCCGATCCCGCCCCCTGCCTCACGGCTGGGTCCGCGCCCGCCGCCCGGCTCCTCACACCCACAAAGGAGACTCACCGCTCTTGGACACCGAAACCATCGACCTCATCCGGCTCTACCACATCCTGCGCCGCCGCATCGCCATGATCCTCGCCCTCACCATCCTGGGCGTCGTTCTTTCCGGCCTCTACACCTTCATCCTCGTCAACGAGCGCTATACCGCCGACGTCCTGATGTACATCTGGCGCGACGACGCTGCCAGCGAGAACAGCAACATCCAGATGGCCGACCTCACGCTCTTCGCCGCCCTCGTCAACGACTACCAAGTCCTGGCCAAGAGCCGCCTCGTCACCAACCAGGTCGCCGCCGAGCTCCAGCTCGCCCCATCCACCATCGACGCCCTCAGCAATAAAATTACAGTCAGCACCAAAAACAACACCCGCCATCTGACCATTTCCGTCACCGACACAGACCCGGTTTTTGCTGCGACCGTCGCCAACAAAGTCGCCTCCGTCTTCTCGACCTTCGTCGTCGAGAAAATGGGCGCCGCCAACGTACGCATCATCGACGAAGCCGTCGTGCCTGATTCACCATCCTACCCCAATAAAACCATGAACCTCGCACTCGGACTTCTGATCGGACTGATGCTCGGCGTCGGCCTGGCTCTGCTTCTGGAAATGCTCGACACCCGTGTGAAAACCCACGACGACGTCGAACAGCTCACCGGCTACACCATGCTCGGCGTCATCCCCGAATTCGACAGCGACTAACCTCACACCCCGCCCCGCGCCCCTGTCCGCCGGCCTCGCGGCCCGCGTCCAGGCCCGCTACCCGCCGTGCCCCGATCCCGTCCCCGGCCTCCCGGCCGCGTCCGGTCTCGCCGCCCGGCTCCTCACACCCCACCCGCGCCCCTGTCCGCCGGCCTCGCGGCCCGCGTCCAGGCCCGCTACCCGCCGTGCCCCGATCCCGTCCCCGGCCTCCCGGCCGCGTCCGGTCTCGCCGCCCGGCTCCTCACACCCCGCCCGCGCCCCTGTCCGCCGGCCTCCCGGCCGCGTCCGGTCTCGCCGCCCGGCTCCTCGACTCAGACCAGAAGGGAAGACCCATCACCTTATGGAAAAGAACCACGCCCACATCCAGATCGATCCTGACCTCCTCGCGCATCACGACCCTTTGTCGAAAATCGCCGAGGCGTACAAGATTGCCCGGACCAATGTCGAGTTTGCCATGCTCGACAAGAAGCTCAAGACCATCTCGGTCACCTCCGCCCAGCAAGGCGAAGGCAAGACCGTCACCATAGCCAACCTGGCCATTTCCTACGCCCAGGCCGGCCGCCGCATCCTGCTGGTCGACGCCGACCTGCGCCGCCCCTCGATCCACCGCCGCTTCGGCCTGCCGAACCGCCAGGGCCTGACCACCGCCATCGTGCGCGGCAGCGAGCCCCAGGCCTTTGTCCAGGACTCGAAAATCCCCAATCTCTCGGTCCTGACGTCCGGCCCGATCCCGCCCAATCCGGCTGAAATGCTGATGTCCGAGACCCTCTGGCGCCTGATCGACGAGCTCAAGACCCAGTACGACCTGATTTTCTTCGACGCGTCCCCCGTCGGCGTCGTCACCGATGCCGCCATCATCGCCACCCGCGTCGACGGCACCATTTTTGTCGTCCGCGCCGGCGAAATCAAAAAAGCCCAGCTCACCCGCGCCACCGACCTGATGAAAAAGGTCAACGCCCACGTCCTCGGCTTCATCTTGAACGGCGCCAGCAAGCAGACCGACGATTACTACAATTACTACTATTACAACACCTACTACTACTCCAGCGAACCGCACCCGGCCGACGCCAAGCGTGCCAAAAAGCGCCGCAAACGCCCTGCCCAGCGCGAACAGTCTGGCCGTTTCCGCGAACTCGAGCGCAATTTCTACCAGGCCGCCGGCCAATCCGGCCATCCTGCCAGCCTGGAAAACCAGCCCGGCAGTGCTCGCTCTGCTGCTCCGAGCTTTCACATCGACACCCATCCGGTCACCAGCCCGGCGGTCTCAGCCGCCCGGCCCTTGAGCGGCGAAGCGGACAAGGCTTACCAGTCCCGGACCGGCGAATCAGCCCAGCCCGGCCGCCCCGCTCAACCAACCCCGCCCCCGGTCCAGTACGCCAGCCTCGTCCGCCGCCCTGACGTCCATTTTGGCGACCCGAACCACCTGACCTCAGAGGAAGACTGAGCCGCCATGATCGAGATCCACAGCCACATCCTCCATGGCCTCGACGACGGTGCCTCTGACCTGGCCGCCGCCCGGCAGCTCGCCCGCGACTACATCGCCCAGGGCGTGACGGACGTGGTCTGCACCCCGCATCTGACGACCGAGCACAGCCAGGACCCGGCCGCCCTGACCCAGTACCTTGAAAAACGCAACACCACTCAGGCCGAGCTTTCCGCCTGGCTGGCCGCCGAAAAGCTGCCCCTCCGCCTGCACCAGGGCGCCGAGGTGATCCTTTCCTCCGCCACGCTCGACATCCTGAAAACCGACGCCTGGCGCGCGCAGATCACCCTGGCCGAGAGCGACTACCTCCTGGTCGAGCTCCCCTCCGTCCTCGCCGGCGGCTACAAAGCCCTCGACCAGATCCTGTTCAACATCCAGATCCTCGGCCTCCAGCCGATCCTGGCCCATCCCGAACGCGCGATGCAGAACGAAGGCTTCGCCGAGACCCTCGCCCAGTGGATCGACGCCAGCCGCGTCCTGACCCAGGTCAACAACTCCAGCTTCGTCACCGACCCCCGCCTCGATCCCGCCCAGCAACACCGCTACCACAAACGCCAGGCGGTCATCGACCACCTCGCCGCCCTGGACCTGATCCATTTCACCGCCTCCGACGCCCACCACCCGACCCGCCGCCCCGTCCAGAACCAGCTCGCCCGCGAGACCCTCGCCACCCGCTACGGCCCCCAGCGCGCCGAAACCTGGACCCACACCAACCCCGCCAAGATCCTGGCCAACGAGGTTTTATGAACGCCTTCTGCCTGATGTGCCGGACCGGCCAAGAACTCCACGTCGTCAAACTCGTGCGCCGCTACGCGTCCGAGCTGACCGTCGTCGCCCCGGTCCGCATCCTGCAGGAAAAAGTCGCCGGCCAATGGCGCAACCGTGAAAAAGCCCTCCTGCCCGGCTACATCTTCCTGTTCACCGACCTCGACTTCCACCCGAACATCCGCCGCATGAGCCGCCATTTCTACAAATACCTCGCCTACGAACTCGGCTCCCGCCAGCTCCACGGTCCCGACCAGGCCTACGCCGAATGGATCCTCGGCCACCAGGGCCAGATCGAGCCCAGCCGCATCCTCGCCACCGGTGACCGCATCCGCGTCCTCGACGGCCCCCTCACCGACAGCTTCGGCACCATCACCCGCCTCGACAAACACAAACGCCGCGTCTGGGTCGACTTCGACTTCGACGGCCAACACCGCACCGTCTGCCTCGGCGCCCAATTCATCGATGCGATCGATGCAGTCGACGCAGCCAAAGCCACCACCCCAATAGCCAATCCTAACGCCAACCCTGCAGCGCCTCAATCCGCTGCCCTCGATAAAACCATCGCCTGACCCGGCCCCACACAAGCGCTGATCATCGCCCGCGAGCGTGTCAGCCCCGGTCAAGCCACACAATCGGCGTGTCAGCTCCGCAAGGCCTGACACCAGAACCGATAACCGCAGCCACTCAAAGGCCGCGGCAGTCCCCAACCTGCCTTGAAATCGCCACTCCTCGCCCCACCACCCATCAGCAAAGGACCCCATGCACGACATCGACACCCCCACAACTGCATACGACACCGCCCGCACGCGACGCGTCCGGCGCAGCGCCAGCTACCACAGCCAGCGCCGCAGCATCCGTCGTGTCCAGCGCGCGGGCCTCGCCATCCTGCCGTACATCCTGTTCCTTCTGGGCCTCGCCCTGGCCTCGCTCGGCTTCCTCAGCTACCTCGAGCACGAGTCGCCCCTCGCGCTCTTCATCACCAGCCGCGACGCCGTCCACGCCATCGCCACCCCCGGCCAGCCCAGCCTCGACCAGCTCGGCCCAGCCGCCAGTGGCAGTGCCGACCCCGGCACCACCAACACGGCCGCCAGCACGAATGCCGACTGGCCCGCCCTGGCGAAAGACACCACCGGCCGCCTGATCGTGCCTTTCTTTTACATCGGCGACCCCTTCGGCACGATCTCCATTCCCAGTGTCGACATCGAGGTCACCGCCTACCACGGCGACAGCGAAACCGAATTCCGCAAAGGCGTTGGCCACTACGCCGGTTCCTATTACCCCGGCCAGGGTGGCAACATCCTGATCGCCGGCCACCGCAACTCCTTTTTCCGCAACTTCGAATACCTCGCAATCGGCGATGCCGTGACCATTGAGACCACCTACGGCCGCTTTGACTACACGATCACCGAGTTCAAGATCATCAAGGGCAATGACAACTCGATCGCCAAGGACACGACGCAAGAGCAGCTCACGATGTACACCTGCTACCCTTTCACCTACATCGGCAACGCCCCCGAGCGCTACGTCGTCATCGCCGAACTGACTGATTCGGAGGTGAATGTCCAATGACACCACCCCGCCGCGCTGCAGCCGCAGCGCTTCTGGGCTTTTCCATCTTCATCGCCCTCGCCTTGCTGATCACCAGCGCCTGGCTCAGCCAGACGTTGTTCTCGGCCGAATACTACCAGCTGCTGGTGACGCGCCCCGCCTACCTGCCCCTCGTCCGCCAGGCCATCGAGCAGGACCTGCAGCCCCAGGCTTCCTTCGCCGGCGTCCCGGACGACGTCCTGCTGGCCGGCCTGGACAATGACACCATCCACCTCCAGCTGCGCCAGCATGTGGTCAATTTCGTCAACACCCTGCACGGCCACACCACTGCTGCCGACCTGAGCGCCCTGTCCACGGGCCAGACGCATGCCCTGAGCTACCCCAGTGACCGCTTCTATGAACCGCTCGCGGCCTATCTCGAGCAGCACAACCAGTCACTCGGCCAGGTGACGACACCCGACCAGCTCCAGGCCATCCGCGAAGTCGCCGACCGGGCCGCCCAGACCGTGCTCACCCATGTCGTCCTGGTTGACCCGGCCCAGCTCCTGGCCCTCGCCCCCGTCCAGCGGGCGCTCGCGGTCTTGCACCCGTTCGCCCACCTCGCGCTCCCGTTCGCGGGTGTCCTGGCGGTGCTCCTGCTGCTCATCGCCCTCCTGACTATCCGCGACACGCGCTACACGCGGGAATACAAGCTGTACCGTCCCTCGGGCGGCACCCGCGAGGTGCGCGCCAAAAATGCCCGCCTCAGCCGGGCCCGCGATCCGCTGCTCTGGCCTCGCGCCGCCCTGCACAGCACCTGGATCGCCGCCAGCCTGTTCCTCGTCCCCGTCCTGGTGCTGCAGACCCAGGGCCTCACCAGCCGCCTCGCGATCCAGACCGCCTACCTCACCTTCGCCCTCGAGACGCTGGCCACACGGGCCAACCTGATCCTGATCGTCTGGACTGGCACCCTGTTCGTCCTGGCTACGATTGGATTGATCGCCCTCGGCCGTCTGGACCGGCAGGGAAAGGTCCGCGAATGAACAGCCAAATCTGCCAAATAAACGATCAACCTATTATCTGTTATGGAAATCCACTAAAATAATGACAACTCACAGGAGGTCTTTCACCATGAAAAAGTTCACCGCACTCCTCATGATCGCGATCCTCGTCCTCACCATGGGCGCTGCTGTCTCAGCCGAGACCCTTGATGATGTGACTGCAGCCTTGCAGAACGCCAAGTTCCCGGCCACCTTCATCAGCCAGGCCCAGTCTTATTTCACGGCTAATCCAATGACCGCAGAACAGACTGGTCTCGTTCTCAAATACATCAACCAGGCCAATTCCGCGATTGATGGATCCACAGACCTTTCAAAATTATCCGACGCCCAGTATGACGAGATCATCACCAATGTCACGAAAGCAGCTGAGGTCGTCGGCCTGAAAGCCATCCTCCGCCCAGACGAAACCATCGGCGTTTACGACGCTTCTGGCAAGCTCGTCTTTGCCCTCAGCCGCGCCTCCCTCGCCCCGATGGCCGGTGGCACCCCCTCTGATGCCGTCAAGCAGACCGGCTACGACTACAGCCTGGTCCTGATCGGCCTTCTGACCATCCTCCTGGCCGGTATCACCGCTGTCGCCAGCCAGATCTGCGCCCGCCGCAGCCAAGCCAGCACCGCTGCCTGAGCTCAAAGCATAAGCCCCAGTAAAAACCAATCCCGCCCAGTCCCGATCCCACACAAGCCCATGGACCATCTCGCATAGCCCAGCCCCGACACGATAAAGTATTTCATTTGAGTTTTGGGCGATCAGGCAAAATCTGATCGCCTTTTTTAAGGGGTTATAGTTAAATGGTACATTATTATCTAGAATAACGTTTGACAAATCTCATGCAAAAATCTGTCAAAAAGGAGCACGTTCACCATGGTCCGTTTCGGCAACCGCAGTCTGAGCCTCTACAAAGTCGTCGCCATTGTCCTGGACATGGGGATGGTCTTTGTGGCGCTGGCCCTCGCTTTGCAGCTCCGCTTTGATTTTGTCGTGCCGGCACAGCACGTCGAGCATTTCCTCACTATCTGGCCGATGTATTTGGGCGTGAACGCCCTGATCTACTTCACGCTCGGTTTCTATGACCAGATCTGGCGTTTCGCCAGCATCCGCCAGTACCTGCTGATCTTCTTTGGCACCCTGATCCAGCCGGGTTTCCTGGGTGTCACGGCTGCGCTGCGCCTGACCGCGCATCCCTCGTTCCCGCGCTCGGTCTACATCATCTACTGGCTGCTGTCGTTCATCCTGATCGTCGGTCTGCGCATCGTCTACCGCGTGCTGGCCAACCGTACGTCCCTGCCTGCCCTGGTCAAGAGCCGCCTCGGCCTGCTCCATGTCACAGCAGGCTCCGGCGCCAGCTCGTCCAGCGCCCAGAACAGCCTTCACGGCTCGGGACAGGCAGCCAAAGCCCATAGGCCCGCCCCCGAGCCCGTGCCGCCGCGCCGGGTCATGGTCATCGGCGCAGGCAGTGCCGGCAGCCAGCTGATCCGCGAGCTGCAGCACAACCGCCAGGGCCGCACGCCAGTCGTGATCATCGACGATAACCACCTGACCCACACTTACCGCGTCCTCGGCGTCCCGGTCTACGGCGATCGCCATGCCATCCCGGCTGCGGCCGAGAAGTACCAGGTCCAGGAGATCATCCTGGCCATCCCGAGTGCGCCGCGCCAGGAGATCCGCGAGATCGTCGAGATCGCCAGCCGCACCGGCTGCGAGCTGAAGATCATCCCCGCGCTGTATGAGCTGATCGATGGCCAGGTCAGCCTCAAGGACATCAAGGAAGTCGAGATCGAGGATCTGCTCGGCCGCGATGAGATCGTCCTCGATACGGCGGCGATCGCCGGCTACCTGCGCGGCGAGACCGTCCTGGTCACCGGGGGTGGCGGCTCGATCGGTTCCGAGCTCTGCCGCCAGATCGCCCGTTTCCAGCCCGCGCGCCTGGTCGTCTTCGATATCTATGAAAACAACGCCTACCAGCTCCAGTATGAGCTGCAGGGCCTCTATGGCGACGCGCTCGAGCTCAAGATCCTGATCGGATCGGTGCGCGACAAGCTCCGTTTGGACAAGGTCTTTGCCGAGTACCAGCCGGGGGTGGTTTTCCACGCGGCGGCGCACAAGCATGTCCCCCTGATGGAGGACAGCCCCGGCGAAGCGGTCAAGAACAACATCTTCGGCACGTTCAATGTCGCAGAGACGGCGGCCCGCCACGGGGCGCGCCATGTCGTCCTGATCTCGACCGACAAGGCGGTCAATCCGACCAATGTCATGGGCGCGACGAAACGGATCGCCGAGCTTCTGGTCCAGACCCTCTCGATCCGCCATCCGGCGACGAAATTCGCCGCCGTGCGCTTTGGCAATGTCCTCGGCAGCAACGGCAGTGTGATCCCGCTCTTTAAACAGCAGATCAAGAACGAGCGCAAGGTCACGGTGACGCATCCGGAGATCACGCGCTATTTCATGACCATCCCCGAGGCCGCGCGCCTCGTCATCCAGGCCGGTTCCCTGGCCCAGGGCGGCGAGATCTTCGTCCTCGACATGGGCCAGCCGGTGAAAATCGTCGACCTGGCCCGCGAGCTGATCCGCCTCTCCGGCCTCGAGCCCGAGCGCGACGTCGAGATCGTCTTCACCGGTTTGCGACCGGGGGAGAAGATGTACGAGGAGCTCTACCTCGACAAGGAGAGCCTCGACCTGACCCGCCACGAGAAAATCTTTCAGCTCCGCCCGGTCCGCGACGGCGCGATCCTGGCGCACGAGATCACCCAGCTCCAGCGCATCATCCGCTGGGAAAATGGTGAACTGAAAAAGCTGCTGGGATGGATCGGGGAACAATATCCAACGACCGAGTTGGCGATGGCGGAGTGAGAAACACATCGCGATCGAGGCAGATGCTTCAAAAATGAAGTGAAGTCTGTTTAAGACGTTTAAAAATAGTCGAGCAATAGTTTGAAGGAAAAACATGACCAATCAAACAAGCCCTAGAATCTACCTATCTTCACCTCATATGAGTGATGAAGGCTATGAGCAAGCATTTGTGAAAGAAGCCTTTGACACGAACTGGATTGCGCCCCTGGGGACTAATGTCAATGAGTTCGAAAAAGAACTGGCCGCCAAAGTAGGGATCAAGGCCGCCGCAGCATTGTCTTCCGGAACGGCTGCGATTCACCTGGCTCTCAAAGCAGCAGGGATTGGCAAAGGGGATATTGTTTTTTGCCAGAGTCTGACGTTCTCCGCGACGGCCAATCCGATCCTCTATGAACATGCCATTCCCGTCTTTATCGACAGCGATGCAACGACCTGGAACATGTCACCAGATGCGCTGGAACGCGCATTCAAAGCATATCCCCAAGTCAAGGCGGTCATCGTCGTCCACCTCTATGGTTTGTCAGCCGACATGGACCGGATCGTTGAGCTCTGTCATCGCAACAATGTCATCCTGATCGAGGATGCTGCGGAGAGTCTCGGTAGCTTCTACAAAGGCCAGGCAACTGGTACTTTCGGTGATTATGGGATCTATTCCTTCAATGGTAACAAAATCATCACGACTTCTGGAGGCGGCATGCTCGTTTCCAATGACGAAGAACGCATCGCCAAGACGCGATTCTGGGCCACACAAAGCCGTGACCAAGCTCGCCACTATCAGCACACGGAGATCGGCTTTAATTACCGGATGAGCAATGTCGTCGCTGGCATCGGCCGTGGCCAGTTAAAGGTGCTCGAACAGCGAGTGGCCAAGAAAAAATATATCTTCGAGTATTACAAGAAAGAATTGGGTAATCTTGATGGTGTCAACTTCATGCCAGTTAATGACTGGGACCAGCCAAACTATTGGCTGAGCTGCATGACACTGAGTGGCAAGGTGAAACCGATTGATATGATGGTTGCACTTGAAAAAGAGAACATTGAGTCGCGGCCGATCTGGAAACCCATGCATATGCAGCCGGTTTTCGCAAAATACGACTTCATCGGGACAGGCGTATCGCAAAAGATCTTTGAGACGGGTGTGTGCCTGCCGAGCGATACGAAGATGGGGGATGCAGAGCTGGATCGGATCTGTGGGATCATCCGGGGACTTTGGGGGGAAGAGGCTGAAGAATATTCTCAACAAGAAAAAATCGGAGTCCAGGCATGATCTACCGGAAATATTTCAAGCGACCGCTGGATGTCGTCCTTTCATTCATGGCGATTGTTGTCTTGAGTCCAGTCCTCTTGATTGTCGCTTTACTTGTACGTGTAAAGCTTGGTAACCCTGTAATTTTTTCACAGGAACGGCCAGGCATAAACGAAAAGATATTTAGAATTTATAAATTTCGGACTATGATAAACGCCAATAATGAAAAAGGTTATCTTTTGCCAGATAGTATGAGATTAACCAGATTTGGCAAATTGCTTAGGGCTACTAGTTTGGATGAATTACCGGAGCTGTTCAATATTCTTAAAGGTGATATGAGCATAGTCGGACCAAGGCCTCAGCTTGTAAGAGACATGGTGTTTATGCCGTCAAATCAAAGACAGAGACATTCTGTTCATCCTGGACTAACAGGGTGGGCACAAGTTAATGGTAGGAACAACGTAACTTGGGAAGAGAAGCTTTCGCTTGATTTAGATTACATTAAAGATATCTCTTTTGTTAAAGATTTGAAGATTATATTCATGACAGTCATCAAGGTTTTTAAGAAGGATGTGTCACCGGCATAATAAAAGTACTCATTTTGGGCGGAGAAAAATCCCTATGTAAATCAGTGTGAAAGGATAGACTGTTTGCAGACTTCTCCATCAAAGGAGGACATAAATTGTGCTGGAGGTCAGT
>Ga0209269_1001162_pt1 | contig 15202 bp, 12 predicted proteins | sample MTBAKMMethaMetaG_FD_187455 | JGI IMG/M metagenome (GOLD analysis project Ga0209269, IMG submission 187455) | Enrichment culture microbial communities from Arthur Kill intertidal strait, New Jersey, USA, that are MTBE-degrading - MTBE-AKM (Arthur... | ecosystem: Environmental > Aquatic > Marine >... | reverse complement strand
CCGATCCCGCGCACATTGAAAAAGTGGTCGATCGGGACGATACAGGTCTTCTTCCGGTCGGCGAGCGAGCGTTCGATCCCGATCTGGTGCGCGGCGTCGAGGAGGCGATCGCGCAGGGTGATCGCATCGTCCTCCATGCACTCGTAGTTCTCCAGGACCGTGCCCTTCAGCAGGGGCCGGATCTGATCGGGCGAGATATAGTTCCTGAGGATCAGGTAGCCCCGGCCGATCCCTGCGGCCTGGAGCATCAGGAGGCACTCGCCGAAGGTCGCATTGAGGGCGTCCACGACGACGATTGCCGCGTCAGCAAGCGATGCGGCATAGAAGAGCGGGGCCAGGCGCTCGGGGTATCTGGTCGGCTCGATGAAGGTGACCGTGTCTACGCCTTTTTTCAGGTTGTAAAAGGTGATGTCGGTGCTCGTCCCCATCTTGCCGAGATCCTTTGCATACCCTGCGGGGCCCATTACCGCCACAGTGAGGTTTGCCATAGTGGTTATCTATTGGCGGAAGGGCGGGATAATGCTTCTTCAGGGCGGGGCAGACGATAGTTGTTTATAGAGACTCCCCAGAACAGGGATACAGGAATGGCCCGGCGGCTGAGTGAAGCGGAAGGATATGCGCTTCTTGTGAAATACGGCATTCGAGTGCCGAAGCACGAGGTTGCGGCGAGCCGGGCTGATGTCGGGGCGATCGCGGAGAGGATCGGCTACCCGGTCGTGCTCAAGGTCGTCTCCCCTGATATCGTCCACAAGTCCGATGTTGGCGGGGTGAGAACCGGGATACAGGGCCGGTACGAGGCCGAAAATACTTACGACGCCATCCTCGCCTCGGTCGCCGCAGCAGATCCGGGCACCGCGATCGCGGGCGTGATCGTCGAGGAGGAACTCCCGCAGGGGCTCGAGTTCATCGTCGGCGGGACGACCGACCCGGCCTTCGGTAAGGTGATCGCCGTCGGCGCCGGCGGGGTGCTCGTCGAACTCCTGGAGGACACCGCCTTCGCTCTCGCCCCGGTCTCGGGAGAGCGGGCGCGGGAGATGGTCCGTGGCCTGAAGGCCCACCGCCTCGTCCGCGGCTACCGCGGGGCGCCCCCCCTTGACGAGGAGGCCCTGGTGGAGGCGGTGCTGGCGGCATCCCGCCTCTTTACGGGGGAAGAGATCGGGGAGTTCGACATCAATCCCCTGATCCTCTACGAGACAGGCGCCTGCGCCGTCGACGCCCGGTTCATCTCCGGGGGAACGCCCGAGGCCCCGCGTGAGGAGCGGGCCCCCTTTACCCTCCCGGCGCCCGGCGGCATCGCCGTCGTCGGAGCGTCCTCCGACCCGGCAAAGATTGGCTACGCGATCCTGCGAAACCTCCTCCACTTCAGGGGCCGGGTCTTCCCGGTCAACCCGAAGTACGGGAGGGTCCTCGGCGTGCCTGCCTATCCCTCGGTCAGGGATATTCCCGGGGAGGTGGAGATGGCCGTGATCGCTGTTCCCGCTCCCTTCGTCGCCGGGATCGTCGAGGAGTGCGGGGAGCGGGGGATCGGTCTCGCCGTCATCGTCTCGGCGGGCTTCAGGGAGACGGGCGACGAGGGGCGGAGGCGCGAGGAGGAGGTGATCAGGGCCGCACGGGCGCACGGCGTCAGGGTGCTCGGCCCAAACTGTCTCGGCATCATGCTCCCGCACCTCGGCATCAACGCCACCTTCGATCCCATCTCGCCAAAGCCCGGACATATCGGGTTCCTCTCCCAGAGCGGGGCGGTGATCACCACGGTGGCAGACTGGAGCGTCCAGGCCGGCGTGGGGTTCTCGGCGGTCGTGAGTGTCGGGAACCAGGCAGACCTCGGTTTCCCCGACCTCCTCCAGGCGGTCGCCGGCGACCCAAAGACGCGGGCGGTGATCCTGTACGTCGAGGAGATCAGGGACGGCAGGCGGTTTTATGAGGCGGCAAAGGCGGTGACTGAACGCCTCCCGGTGATCGCCGTCAAGTCAGGGGCGTCGGAGAAGGGGAAGGCGGCCGCCTCATCCCACACCGGATCGCTCGCGGGCTCGCATGCGGTCTATGCGGCGGCGTTCCAGGAGGCCGGCGTGATCCTGGCAGGCTCCCTCGAAGAGGCTTTCCAGGTCGGCGAACTCCTCGCCTCTGAGGGGTATCCGGGCGGGAACCGGTGCGTCGTTATCTCCGGTGCAGGGGGATTTGCCGTGCTCGCATCCGACTATGCGGAAAAATACGGCGTCTCGCTCCCCACGCTCCCCGAGGAGATCTGCCGCGAACTCGACGCTTTTCTGCCCCCGCTCTGGAACCGGGCAAACCCGATGGACATCATCGGCGACGGCGGGGCCGGGCGCTACGCGAAGGTCTTCGACGTCCTGATCGAGCACCAGGAGGTATGGGATATTGCCGTCGTCGTCACCGTCCCCTCGGCTGTCCTCAATCCCGTGGAGATCGCCCACGAGATCGTCAGGTTCTCGAAGAAGACCGGGAAGATGGTGGTCGCCTCCCTCCTGGGCGGGGAGAGCATGGGGGCGGCGGTGCGGATCCTCAAAGACAACTGCCTTCCGAACTTCCCCGAGATCGAGGACGCCTTCAGGGCGATCGGGAGCGCCCTGAGCCTGCCGGCGCGGGAGCGAGGGGCGAGGCCGGCCTGCGAGAGAAGAGGTGGGGAGCGATGACCGGCGCCGTGGTGAGGCGTTCCCAGAAAGCAGGCCTCCCTCCTGGCTCGCTCGTCTACGTCGGCGACGAGGCGGCCGGAAAGACAACGATCGAGGTGATCGAGTACACCCCTGAGCGGATCGACGAGACATCGGTCCAGGATGCCGGGGACCTCGCCGCATACCGCGGCCGCGACGCCGTCGTCTGGATCAACATCACCGGCCTCCACGAGGTCGGTGTCATCGAGAAAACCGGCGAGATCTTCGGGCTCCACCCCCTCATCCTGGAGGACATCTTAAACACCGAGCAGCGGCCGAAGATGGAGGACTACGACGAGACGATCTACGTCGTCATGAAGATGATCGGCTCCCTCGAGGACGGGAGGGTGGCGGACGAGCAGATCAGCCTCGTCATCGGCGACCGATACGTGATCTCGTTCCAGGAGCGGCCCGGCGACGTTTTCGACCCGGTGCGGGACCGGATCAGGCTGCCGAAATGGCGGGCGCGGCGTCTCGGCGCCGACTACCTCGCCTACGCCCTCATCGACGCCCTCGTCGACGGATACTTCCATGTGATCGAGCGGTTCGGCGAGCGGATCGAGGCGGTAGACGACCAGATCATCGCCGATCCCGACCCTGAGACCCTCCGCTCCATCAGGGAACTGAGAAGAGAACTGATCTTTCTCAGAAAAAGTGTCTGGCCGATGCGCGAGGTCATCGCCGGGCTCGAACGAACGGATTCGACCCTGGTCACGCACCAGACCCGCCTCTACCTCAGGGACGTCTACGACCACACGGTCCAGGTGATCGACACCCTCGAAACCTACCGGGACATGGCGGCCGGCATGCTCGACATCTACCTCTCCAGCGCGAGCAACCGGATGAACGAGGTGATGAAGGTGCTTACGATCATCGCCACCATCTTCATCCCGCTCAGTTTCATCGCCGGTGTCTTCGGCATGAACTTCAGGAATATGCCCGAACTGGAATGGGGCTACGGCTATCCGGCCTCCCTTGCCCTGATGGCCGGAGTTGCCCTCGTGCTGCTCATCCATTTCAGGCGAAAACGATGGATATGAGGTGAAAAGAGGGATCATGAAGAAAATACTGATCAATGCGCGAAAGGAGGACTACGAAAATCTTCTCCCTCTCTTCGAAGGGGTCTACCATGTGATCGTCCACGCGGACGGGGTCTACCAGGTCAAGGTCTTCGTGCCAGACAGCGACCTCGACGCCTTCATCGAACGGATAAAACCTGCAATCGACATGCGCTACCGGGAGAACCTCATCGAGGTGCTCTCCCCGGACTTCGTCATCTCGCCGTACCTGAAGAGGGCCGAGGAGAAGACAAAAACTCCTGAAAAGACGCCCATCGAAGAACTGCTCGACACCACAAAACCCTACCAGAAGTTCGATGCCGGTAAAGTCGTTCTCACCTCGATCGCGGGCATCATCGCCCTCACCGGCCTCTTCCTCAACAACGTGGCGATCATCATCGGCGCCATGCTCCTCTCCCCGATCCTGGGGCCGATCTACGGGTTTGCGATCAACATGGCGATCGGGAAGGCGCGCGACGGTATGCGGAGCATCGGCGTTCTTGCAGGGCTGCTCGCCTGTGTCTTCGCCCTCTCGGCCCTGACCACGTTCGCCCTCAACCTCGTCACGCCCCTCGCGATCACCTCAGAGATCCTCTCCCGGACCGAGGTGAGCCCGATCTACATCTTCATGGCGGTCCTGCTGGGGTTCGCGTCGGTGCTCGCCCTCGCGCGCGGGATGTCCGACCTGATCGCCGGCGTCGCCATCGCCGCCGCCCTCCTCCCGCCGACGGCGGTGATGGGGATCGCCCTTGCCATGATGCACCCCTACCTCCTCCCCTCGACAGTGCTCGTCCTGGAGAACGTCATCGGGATGATGGCCGGGGCGCTGATCGCGACTCTCACCCTCAGGATAGGGCCGCGGGAGTATTACGAGCAGGTCGCCGCCCGCCGGTTCATTACGAGAACGGTGCTCTTGATCGTCGTCCTTGCCGCGATCCTCCTCGCCCTCAGCATGGTGCTGACCCCGCTGGTCTGAGAGGCAGCGGGGGAGGGGGTCAGGTGCTTGCCCCGGAAGAGGGAGGGATGATCCCACGCTCTGGGCGCGAAGGGACGGGAAGGAGCGGGGATGTTTTGCGGCCGCTCGCGTGAGGGGACGATTTTGGTCGGCGTGCTGCCCTGCAGAACTGCGATTGGGGGAATGATGGATGATCGCCTCTCCGGCCCGACCGGGCCCTCATGGCCGGGGCAATCGCATGCGAGGGCCGGGGTGCAGCCCCCGGGCAGAAGCGGACTTCGCGATTCATTCTATCGTCTCTTCGCATCGAGAGCGTGAGGGTTGCAGAAAACCGAGCAGCCCCTGCCGGGGGGCTGGCCGCCCCCCTACTCCCCTGCTGATGGCGATAGGGGCAGGGAGCGGGAAAGCCACGTCGGCCTTGACCCTCAGGATTTTTTCATCGCCAGATGCACCGCTCCTCCCCGTCCCCGCATGTCCGGGGCAATCATGCGCGGGGCGGGTGGTGTGTGCGTGTACGGGTAATCGAGCAGCCTCTGCCGGGGGGCTGGCCGCCCCTTAAAACTGCGATTGGGGCTGGGATGGACAAGACACGCCGGCACGCCCATCCATCAATTTTCCATCGAAAGATGCGCCGCCCGGGCCTTCCTCGCATGATCAGGGCAATCGTGTGCGGGGGTCCGGGGGTGCAACCCCCGGTCGAGAATGCGGGGCAGGCGACCGGATCACGCTCGCACCCGGAAAAAGTGAGAGTTTCTACACGGCCAAAAAAAGAGAGGTAAGGGCCTTTCAGCTGATATCCACCCGCTCGCCGGTGGCCATGTAATGGATCTTCTCGGCCATGGCGCAGCAGTGGTCGCCGCAGCGTTCGAGATACCGGGCGATCATCACGTAGTCCATGCACCGGCCGATATTGCGCGGGTCTTCCATCATGTAGGTGATCCCCTCCCTGAAGACCGAGTAGCGGAGATCGTCGACGCGGTCGTCCCTCTCGGAGAAATCCAGGAGCAAGGAGGTGTTTCCCGACTCGTAGGCCTCCAGGGTGTCGTCGATCATCGAGAAGACGATCTCCGCCATGTGGGGGAGGTTGAGCATCCGGCCGAGGTGGCCCGAGGCGGCGAAGTCCGGGACGAGGATGGCGATATCCTTCCCGTATCTTCCTATCCGGTAGAAGGCCGTGTTCATTTTGAGGGTGCAGACGATCGTCCGCAGGTCCTGTGCCATCGGCTGGTAGCGTGCGATGAGGGTGAGCAGCCGTTCGTCGAAATAATCAGACCTGCTGGAGAGGTATTTTTTCCTGGCATTGACATCGGCCGCGAGGTCGAGATTGCCCGTCTTCAGGGCTTCAAAGGCGTCCTTCAGCATCAGGGTTGAGAAGGCGCCGTATTCACAAAACTCGCGCCTCAGTTCCTTCAGTTCTTCGTGAAATTTCTCACTCATCTGGTCACCTCAGCCGAACCGCCCGGTCACGTAGTTCTCGGTCAACTGTTCGCGGGGCGCCTCGAAGATCTGGTCGGTCTCGCCGAACTCGATCAGTTTTCCCAGGTACATAAAGCCGGTGTAATCGCTCGACCGGGCCGCCTGCTGCATGTTGTGCGTCACCATGATCACGGTATAGCGTTTCTTCAGTTCTTCGAGGAGGTCCTCGATCTTTGCGGTGGCGATCGGGTCGAGGGCAGAGCAGGGCTCGTCCATCAGGATCACCTCGGGCTCGACGGCGAGCGTCCGGGCGATGCAGAGCCGCTGCTGCTGCCCGCCCGAGAGGCCGAGCGCCGAGGCATGGAGGCGGTCCTTGACCTCGTCCCAGAGGGCGGCGTCTTTCAGGCTTTTTTCAACGATCAAATCGAGGGTTTTTTTGTCCCTGATGCCGTGGACCCGCGGGCCATAGGCGACGTTCTCGTAGATGGACTTCGGGAAGGGGTTGGGTTTCTGGAAGACCATACCTATGCGTTTCCTGATCTCGACGACGTCGGCGCGGGGAGAGACGATGTCCTCCCCGTCGAAGAGGATCTCCCCCTCGACCCGCACGTTGTCGACGAGGTCGTTCATCCGGTTCAGGCACCGGATCAGGGTGGACTTTCCGCACCCGGACGGCCCGATCAGGGCGGTCACCCGGTTGCGCGCGAAGGAGATGTCGATCTCCTGCAGGGCGTGGTTATCCCCGTAATAGAGGTTGAGGCCTTTTGTGCTGATGATGGCTGTTTCTGTCGTCATATTCACCACCTGACGTTCTTCTGGTAGCGGCTCCTGATACCGATAGCGACGGCGTAGATCGCCACCACCAGGATGAGGAGCACAAGGGCAGTGCCGTACTGGTTTTTCGTCGCTCCCGGGACGTTTGTCGCCAGGACAAACAGGTGATAGGGGAGTGCCATCACCGGCTCAAAGGCCGACGTCGGGAGGAACCGTTTGGAAAATACCGCAGCGGTAAAGAGGATCGGCGCCGTCTCGCCTGCGGCCCGGCCGATGGAGAGGATCGTCCCGGTGAGGATGCCCGGCACGGCCGGCGGGAGGACGACCCGGCTGATCGTCTGCCATTTTGTCGCCCCGAGGGCAAGGCTCCCCTCCCGGAGCGATGCCGGGACGCTCTTAAGCGACTCCTCAGTCGTCCTGATGATCGTCGGGAGGATCATGAGCCCGAGGGTGATCATGCCGGCAAGGAGGGAGACGCCGAAGTTGAGGAAGATCACCAGGAAAGCAAAGCCGAATAGGCCGAATACGATCGAGGGCATGCCGTTGAGGAGATCGATCCCGGTCCTGATGATGTCGGTGATCCGGTTGCTGCCCCGCGTGTACTCGGAGAGGTAGATCGCCGCTCCGATCCCGATGGGAAGGGCAAAGGCGATCGCTCCTGCGACGAGGTAGAGGGTGCCGACGATGGCCGGGAAGATCCCGCCGGCCCGGCCGAGGTCGCGGGGCGGCTGGGTGAGGAACTCCCAGGTCAGCGCCGGGAGGCCGTTGACGATGATGTAGAGCAGGATGATACCAAGGACACAGAGGACGGCGGCGATCGCCCCCCATATCAGGCTAAAGGCGATCTTCTGCGAGACCTTCGGGGATATCCGGTCTTTTACAAAGAGGAGGGCCGCCAGGAAGGCGAGCATGGCGATGGCCGTGAGAGGCGGAAAGAGGTAAAAGACGATCAGAACGGCCAGGAGGGCCGTGCCCGCCCTGAACACGAGTTTGAGGCGCTCGCTCTCCGGCGAGAACAGGGTGCGTCCGGAAGCTTCAGCCCCGTGCTTCGACCTGATGTGTTTGAGGATAGCAACGGCCGAGAGGTTCACGATCAGGGTGATGGCGAGCAGCACCACCGCTACCGCGAAGAGGGCGCTGTAATGCATGCTCCCGACGGCGACCTCGCCCATCTCGATGCCCAGGGTGCCGGTGAGGGTCCTGACCGGCGAGAGCACGTTGGTGATCGGTTCGGGGATGACGGCCGCATTGCCGCAGACCATGATCACGGCCATCGTCTCGCCGATCGCCCGGCCCATGCCCAGGATCACCGCCGCCGTGATCCCGGAGATCGCCGAGGGGACAAGCACGCGGCTGATCGTCTGCCAGTGGGTGGCCCCGAGGGCGAGCGACCCCTCCTTGAACATCCGGGGGACCATGTTCAGGGCGTCCTCAGAGACCGAGATGATCGTCGGGAGGGCCATGATCCCGAGCAGGATGGAGCCAGCAAGCCAGCTCTCGCCGGAAGGAACGTCAAAGGTGACGCGGAGCCAGTCGGTCAGGATGATCAGGCCGAAAAAGCCGTAGACCACCGAAGGGATACCTGCAAGCAGTTCGATCGCCGGTTTTGCTGCGGCCTTTACTTTTGAGGGTGCAAGCTCTGAGAGATAGACGGCGCTCGCAAGCCCGAGCGGGACGGCGATCGCCATCGCCCCCAGGGTGACGAGAAGGGTGCCCACGATGAGAGAGAAGACGCCGTACGACGGTGTTGCCCCGGTCGGGTTCCAGGTGCTCCCGGTGATCAGGTCCAGGACGCCGACGGTCTGGAAGAGCGGGATGGAGTCCCTTACCAGGAAGAATATGATGAAAAATACGCTGAGAACGGCAAATGACGCGGTAATGAACCAGAGGCCCCGGATCACTTTCTCCTTCCAGCCGTGCATATGAAAACCTGATGAAAAACTTTCGGATGACTGTCTCCGAATATCTTCTAACATCATTGTTCACCACAGGAAAGAGGAAAAATGGTCTTCTGAAGGCCGGGTGTGGAAACCGGCCGGTTCAGATGCTCTCCGGATGCCTCATGATTCGACTCTTCAGGCTGAGACAAAGCCTTCCTCTTCGACGATCTTCTGGCCGGCAGGGCTCAGGATGTAGTCGAGGTAGTCCTTCGAGAGACCGGAGGCCTCGCCCTTCGTGAACATGTTGAGGGTGCGGGCGATCGGGTAGTCACCGCGGGTGACGGTCTCGATCGACGGTTCGACCAGGGTGCCGTCCGCATCGATCTTCAGGGCCTTCACTGTGGCGTCGAGGTAGCCGAGGCCTACGTAGCCGATGGCGCCAGGCGTCTGGGCGACGGTCTGTTTCACCGCACCGTTGGAGTTCTTCTCGAGCTGGGTGCTGACATAGTCGGCTTTTTCCATGACCTTCTCAGAGAAGAATTCGCGGGTGCCCGAGGAACTGTCGCGGCCGATGACGACGATTGTCATGTCAGAACCGCCGAGTTCTTTCCAGTTCTTCGTCTCGCCGGTGTAGATCGCCTTGATCTGCTCGGTGGTGAGGGCGTTCACGGCGACGGCCGGGTTGACGATGACGGCGATGCCGTCACGGGCGACGACGTACTGGACAAGGTCGGGGTACTTCTCCTTCTCGGCGGCCTTGAGGTCGCGGGAGGCCATGCCGATGTCGGCGGTCCCCTCACCGACGGCCTGGACGCCGGCGCCGGAGCCGCCGCCGCTGACCTGGATGTCGGCATAGGCGTTGGCGTCCATGTAGGACTCTGCCGCCTTCTGGGCGATCGGGAGGACCGTCGTCGAACCGGTGACCGAGATGCTCTGCACGGTCGGGGCGGCCGTGGTGGACGGAGTCGTTTCACCGCCGTTGCCGACACACCCGGTGAAGAGGGTGGCAAGGACGAGGAGCGCCATGACCGGCGCGACAAGGAACCTGAAAGTTTTACTCTCCAATGGATTTCACCATAGTAATCTCGGCAGACGGGGATATAATCCGATTCGAATTATACTATTTGTCAGAATATAATTCATAGAAAGTATATGTCGGTATAGAGAGATCAGCAGAATATATACCAATATGGAATCACTATACACTATCATGGAAATCCGGAAAGTCCAGATCACCGGCGGGTCATCCTATATTGTCTCCCTCCCGAAGGAGTGGATAAAGGCCTCCAGGATCGGGAAAAATGATCCTGTCGGCCTGATCGTTCAGCCTGACGGCACTCTTCTGGTCACGCCGAAGATCGAACAGGAGGCGGTCCAGAGAAAGAAAGAGTTGCGGGTGAACGCAACCACCGATCAGACCTATATCCTGCGCTGTCTTATCGGGGCGTACATCTCGGGCTATACGACGATCGTTCTCTCTGCACAGGGGCGCCTGCCGCCGTCCATTCGATTGCGCGTGAGGGAGTTCACCCAGATGGCGATCGGGCAGGAGGTCGTGGAGGAGACCGAGACCTCGATCACGATCAAGGACCTGCTGAACCCCTCTGAGATGCCGTTCCAGAATACGATCCGGAGAATGGCCGTCATCGTGAAAGCGATGCAGCAGGACGGGGTCGAGGCGCTGAGGAGCGGGAATGTCGCACTTGCCGGGGATGTCGTTGCGCGCGACAACGACGTCGACCGCCTCCAGTGGCTCATCGCCAGGCAGTGCAACCTCCTGCTGACCGATGCAAACCTCGCCAGAAAGATGGGGATCAGCCCCCAGATGGCGATGAACTATTTCCTGATCTCGCGGATCATCGAGCGTATCGGGGACCACGGGACGCGGATCGCAAAGAACGCGATCGAGTTCCACCAGGAGGGTTCAAAGGGCGAGGTGGTCGAGATGATCGGCACGGCCAGCGCGACCGCCTCAAAGATCTTCGACCGGGCGATGGCGTCGATGTTCGGTCAGGACCTGGAAGGGGCCAATGCCACGATCGAATGCGTCGAGGATCTCGAGGTGCAGGCGAGGGCGATCAACAGGGAAGCGCTGAAATTCGATGCGGCGACGGCGACGGCGATTGTGTCCATTTCAGACAGTATCCGGAGAATTGGAGAATACTCCGGGGATATCTGCGAGAACATCATCAACAATCTGGTCAACGAGGTATGAATCCCACGGGATAAGGTAAAATATCAGATACTCCGTATCTTCCCCGATGAATATGACAGAAAATGGCGGCGTGGTGGAGGTCTCGGACACCACATGGGAGCGTGCGATCGAACGGGGGACGCTCCCCGCGGTGGTGATGTTTTACAGCGAAACGTGCCCGTTCTGCAAGCAGATAGAGCCGTATTTCAGGCAGTTCGCCGGGGAGTTTGGGGAGAAACTCCTCTTCGCCAGGCTGAATGTCTCTGAAAACCCCTGGACCATCGAACGCTATGCGGTGCGCCAGACGCCCACCTTTAAATTCTTCTGCACGGGAAAACCGGTGCAGGAAATCATCGGAGCGGCGTTTCCTGCACTTCTCAAGAGAAATATCGAGGAGTTTCTCAAGCACGGGGAAGGGTGCGCCCGGAGCAGCACCGAGATCGATTACGAGATCACCGGGTATGGATAGGCGAAAGACCGATGGATGACCCGACCTCTCCGAAGCGAGGGGAAGAACAACAATTGAATAGATTGAATAAAAAATGGGGATTAAATATCCATTCATTATACCGGGCCTGGGGTAAAAATAGATAATATTAAATATTATTATATTTAACTAGTATGTAGGAGGATACAACCGTCTCAGGCGACACGTCCCCCCCGTAAACATGTGTCTTTTTTCTGAGACGATCTGTCCCTCCCTTTTGTGATATTCCTGATCTGATACGTCAAGCGATCACGCCTGCTCCATACCGATCGATCTTCTTCACGAATAGACCGCTTCTCCGCCAGCACTTCAGGCACCGCTCTCCACCGGTCAGGAAGAGAGAAATCTTCACTCGCTATCCTCATAAACTTCTTTTATCTTTCCCATTCGCCTGCATCCATAAGCCCAAAGAAGAAGTACAGGCACCGCCTCTGAGAGATACAATTATATAGTAGTTCATGCTGTATTGGTTCTCGGGGGACACATGAAAGGCCTTATTCTCTCCGGCGGCCATGGCGTCAGACTGAGACCGCTGACCTATTCGCAGCAGAAACAACTGATTCCCATCGCCAACAAACCGATCCTCTTCTACTGCATCCAGGATCTCATCGACGCCGGCATCCACTCGATCGGCATCGTCGTGGGACCGAACAAGGAGCAGGTGATCAGCGAGGTGACGGCACAGGACTGGGATGCCGAATTCGAGTTTATCACCCAGGACAGACCGGGAGGTCTGGCCCATGCGGTAAAAATATCGCAGCAGTTCCTGGGGGACGACCGGTTCGTCATGTATCTCGGGGACAACATCCTTCTCGGCGGGATTAAAACTTTCGTGGATGATTTCAGGAGGTCTGATGCGAAAGCCAGCCTGCTCCTGACAAAAGTCGATCACCCGGAGCAATACGGGGTCGCCCTCGTCAACGAGCAGGGGAAGGTGATCCTCCAGCTCCTCGAAAAGCCGAAAAACCCTCCGTCAAACCTCTGTATTGTCGGCATCTACTGCCTGACGCCCGAGATCTTCGAGGCAATCGAGAGCATCAAACCCTCGTGGCGGGGAGAACTGGAGATCACCGACGCTCTCCACTGGCTGATCCTTCAGGGCCGGTCGGTGACGTATGACCTGGTCAGCGGGTGGTGGAAAGACACCGGGAAACCTGAAGACCTCATCGATGCGAACCGCCTTGTCCTCGACGCCCTGCCCGGCATGAACGGGAACGGGGCATGCCTGGAGAACGTCAAGAACAGCACGGTGTCTGGAAGATGCAGGATCGGCAAAAACACGGTGATCAAGGACGGTTCGGTCATCAGGGGCCCGGTGATCATCGGCGACGACTGTATCATATCGAACACCTATCTCGGGCCGTACACCAGCATCGGGAACAGTTCGGTCCTCTCCAATACCGAGATCGAGGATTCCATCATCATGGAGGGGGCGGCGATCTCCAATACAGAACGGATCGTCGAGAGCCTCATCGGGAAGAACGTCACCATCGAGAGAGACGGCCGCCTTCCTGCAGGGAGTAAGTTTGTGATCGGAGATAACTCGAACGTGACCATTTGAACCGGAGGGACAATCCATGAAAATCGTTATTACCGGCGGCGCCGGATTTATCGGCTGTAATTTTGTCAGGCACATGCTGGACCGCCACCCTGAGAGCGAGATCGTCGTGCTGGACAAACTCACCTACGCGGGGAGAATGGAGAACCTGGAGGACGTGATGGACCGGATCACCTTCATCCAGGGGGATATCTGCTCGAAGGACGACGTGAACCGGATCGGCGACTGCGATCTCCTCTTCAACTTCGCCGCCGAGACGCACGTGGACCGGTCGATCAACGACGCCGGTGTCTTCGTCCGCACCGACGTGATCGGCACGCACACGCTTCTGGAGCATGCCCGGACCCACGAGGTCGGGCGTTTTGTCCAGATCAGCACCGACGAGGTCTATGGGAGCGTGGCATCGGGATATTCAAAGGAGGGCGATCGCATGCAGCCGTCTTCTCCGTATTCGGCGAGCAAAGCCGGGGCCGAGATGCTTGTTGCGGCATATGCCACGACATACGGCCTTGACACCGTGATCACGCGGAGTTCCAACAATTTCGGCCCGTACCAGTTCCCTGAAAAACTGATCCCGGTGATGATCCTGCGGGCGCTCCAGGACCGGAGCCTGCCCATCTACGGCAACGGGATGAACGTGCGCGACTGGATCTACGTGACCGACAACTGCGAGGGGGTCGCCGTCGCCGGCGAACAGGGGAGATCGGGCGAGGCATATAATATCGGCGGGGGAAACGAGCGGACCAACCTGGAGATCGTCCGCACGATCCTCTCGATCCTCAAAAAACCCGAGTCCCTCATCGAGTATGTGGCCGACCGGCCCGGCCATGATATGCGATATGCCCTCGACTGCTCGAAGATGCAGGAGCTGGGGTGGCAGCCCAGGTACCGGTTCATGGACGCCATCGAACTGACCTGCGCCTGGTATGCGCAGAACCGCACCTGGTATGCGCCGCTCCTTGCAACGGTATCCTGACACTTTTTTTCAAGGGAGGGGATCGGCGGCTGAAGATCCCGCCCCTCCTCCCCGGCGCCTGTCCTGATGAGATACAAATACGTCCTCCCGCATCCAAGATCCATGGAATGGTTGTGCAGCAGACCGACAGGATCGCCTCGATGATCGCATCCCATGCCTCTGAACTCGATGCGCTCGGTGCGTACCCGGAGGAAGAACTCGTCGAGGTCATCAGGGATGTCGGTTTCTCCTGCACCTGCTGCGGCAGGTGCTGCACCCGCGCCTTCAACGATCACGTCTTCCTCCTCGAATCTGATGCGGAGACGGTGCTGGAGGTGGACCCCGCGGCCCTGATGCCGGCCCCGTACTTCGAGTTCTGCGATCAGGAAGGCCGGTTTTACGTCCCGGGCTATGCGCTCAGGACACAGGAAGACGGGAGATGCGTTTTTCTCTCGGCGGAGGACCGCTGCACGATCTACGACCGGCGGATGAGCATCTGCAGGGTGTACCCGTATATGCTCCACCGGGAGGCGGACGAGGAGGGATGCGTCGACTGGAGACAGATCAGCGGCTTGAACCTCCACGGCGAATACGGGGCTGAGATCGACGAGGACGAGGCGATAAGGATCGCGCGCGCGGTGATCGCATACGAAAAGGCGTTTCTCACCCAGGAGATCGCATTCCTGGAAACCCTCTGGGCGTATTTCTCGGCGAACAACCTCAGGCACGTGCAGAAGGTCTACGACCGGCAGATGTCGCGCTTTGACAACGGGGAGGAGGTCGAGGTGAGGGTCTTTTTCAGGGGAGAGTTCTCCCGGACGACCGCACGGTGCACGGACTACGGCATCGTGCCGGTGGCCCGCGGGAAGCGGCGCTGAGCGGGCGGTCATCCCTGTCACGGGGCGATGGGAGGAAGGACCATCGCCATGTTTTTTATCAGAAACGACTAATGAGATAATGCATCGTGCCCCAGTGGCTTAGTGGTATAGCGGCTGACTTGTAATCAGCAGGTCGCGAGTTCAACTCTCGCCTGGGGCTTACAGACCTGCAGTTCAAATCTCTTTTCGTTCTTCGCCCTTTCCCGCGAGTAACCGCCCTTCGTCCTGAACCCCCACCTTCTGATATCCCCACACCCCGTTGTCCCTCATCGGTGTCGCACAAGATCGTTTGTGAGACATATTGTGCATGTTATGTCGCACAAACGGGGTCACAGGATAAGGATATATTTCAACCCTCCTCCCGCTCTCTTCTGT
>Ga0209269_1001161_pt1 | contig 15221 bp, 17 predicted proteins | sample MTBAKMMethaMetaG_FD_187455 | JGI IMG/M metagenome (GOLD analysis project Ga0209269, IMG submission 187455) | Enrichment culture microbial communities from Arthur Kill intertidal strait, New Jersey, USA, that are MTBE-degrading - MTBE-AKM (Arthur... | ecosystem: Environmental > Aquatic > Marine >... | reverse complement strand
GCCTGGGCGGCGAGCGCAGCAGCGGATTTGGCGCCGCCAGCATCCAGCCTGCCGGGCAGGTGGAGCTGCCCCACACCCCCGGCCAGCCATGGGTAACCCTCAGCCGCTACCTGCCCCGCGCAGACGAGATCAGCGCCCTGCAGTCTGAGCAGGCCGCCTACACCCTCGAGAACGTGGGCGGTTGGGCGCAGTCTCCCGGCAAAAAAGCCGAACGCCGCCGCGCGGTCAACCTGCTGGCCGAAGGCTCCGTCTTTGGCGGGCTGCCGCGCCTGGTGCCCGGCCGCGTTGTCGACACCCAGCCCGATTACAACGGCAGCCAACCGCTTGGCCACCCCGTGTGGCGCAGCGGCCTGGCCCTGGCCGTCAGCTTGAACGGCGAAGGGAGGTAAAGCGAACATGGCAAACTTCCGATTAAAACTTTCAACGCTTTCGCCGGTGCATATCGGCGCAGGCCAGGAACTTCGCATGGGCTTCGACTTCATGCTCTATGAAAAACTCACCTGGCGGTTGAATGAAGACGCCATTCTGGCCGCCAAGGAAAAACAACTGCAAATGGTACGCGATGGTCGTTACCCGCTGCCCGGCCAGTTATTGAATGAAGAGGATTTCGACAACCCGCGCTTTTTCCGCTACGTCCTGCGCGGAACGCCGCGCTCCAGCAAAACCGACGCGCGCCTGCAAGCCTGCATCAAAGACCCCTTCGACCGGCCCTTCATTCCGGGTTCATCGCTCAAAGGCGCGCTGCGCACGGCCCTGGCCTGGACCGGCTGGGACGAGGTTAAACCGCGCCTCGACCGCTCGGCGTTGAATAACAACCGCTCGTGGGCCGGGCAAAACCTGGAGCGGAGCCTGTTTGGGCCCAACCCCAACAAAGACCTGCTGCGCGCTCTGCAGGTCAGCGATGCCTTTTCTGAGGCACGCCCGGACGACTCTCTGATGGTAGTCAACGCCCAGGTGGTTACCCCGCGCGCCAGCGGATCGCCCATCGAATTGGAAGCCATCCGCCCCAACCAGGTGTTCGCTGGCAGCCTGCGCGTGGATGACACCCTCTTCAGCGAAGCGGCCAACCGTGTTCTGGGCTTCAACAACCGCAAACTCTGGTTGGATGAGCTGCTCCCCCGCGCGCAAAAACACAGCCTGGCGCGCATCGCGGAGCTGCAGGAATGGTTTTCCCATGTGGAAGGCGCTGAAAAAATTGCCGCTTTCTACCGCCAGTTACAAAACGCCAACCTGGGCGCCAACCAGGCCCTGGTGCAGGTGGGCTGGGGCAGCGGCTGGGACGGAAAAACTTTCTGGACCCATCTCAAGAAAGATGAAGGTTTCTTTGAATCCATTGTCAGCCAATACCGCCTCAACCGCGCCGGAAATAGCCGCCGCCAGCGCGGCGACGCTTTTCCCAAATCGCGCCGCGCAGCTATGTCGGTAAAAACCGACGCGCAAGGCCGCTCCGTCGCGCGCCCATCCGCACCTTTTGGCTGGATGATTATGGAACTGGAGGAAGATTAATCATGAAATTGCTGACCTTTCTGGGCGCGGGGAAGTACCAGCCCACTCGGTATGTCTATCAAGGCCAGGATTGCCTGACCAGTTTTTCGCCTATCGCGTCCTGCGCTTTTCTGCGTCCCACTCAGGTCATCGTGTTTGTTACCGATGAAGTTAAAACCAAAACCCTGCCGGAATTTCTCAAAGAGGTTCCGGCAGGCATCGAAGTGATCCAGCGAGACATTCCCATCGGCGCGGACGAGCAGCAGCTCTGGCAAATCTTCGACGCCCTGGCGGGCAGTGTCTCTCCCGGTGAAGAAGTGGCCTTCGATATCACCAACGGATTCCGCTCCTTCCCCCTGCTGGGCCTGCTGGCGGCCGCCTTTTTGCGCTCCGGCTTCAACGTGAACCTGCGCGCGGTGCTATATGGCGCGTTTGACGCCAGCCGCCTGGTCTCTCCCGATGAGACGCCCATGATCGACCTGACCCCCATGCTCACCCTTCTGGAATGGTCCTCGGCAGCTGACCGCTTCAACCGCACCGGTGATTCCCGCTACCTGGCTTCGCTGATTCAAAACCAACGCAAAGCCCTGGCCATAGCTGCCCAAGGAGATCATGACCTCCTGGATCAGGCCGGCCGCCTGGGTAACCTGGCCGGCGCGCTCAACAATGTCTCCCATTCCCTGCGCCTCATCCGCCCGTTTCAGACCATGCGCTCCACCAGCGGACTGCCGGAACGGGTTCAGGCTGCCATGCCCGCCCTGCAGGGCAGCGCCGCCTCGCAGCCATTCTTAATGCTGCTGGAGAGCATTCAGAACACTTACACTCCGCTGGGCATGTCCGATCCGCTCGACCCGGCCCAGGCGCAGCAGTCAATTGGCAAGCAGCGCGAGATCATCCAGTGGTACGCCGAGCGCGAGCAGTGGGTGCAGGCCGCCACTCTGGCGCGCGAATGGATGGTCAACTGGGTCATGTTCCACATGCATCTCTTCGACATTTGCGAACGGGATGACCGCCGCCGTATTGAAGAGGTGATCAACAGTGAATCGCACCAGTATAAAACCGCCTGTCAGAAGAAAGAGTCCTTCCGCTCGTTGTTCTTGCGCCAGGTGCCCCAGGTGGAAGACGCCTTGGATTTATGGAATACGCTGGCCGACACCCGCAACGACATCAACCATGCCGGCATGCGCCGCGAGCCGGGCGCGCCCGAAGATCTGATCAAACAGCTGCAAAAAATCATCGACCGCATCAATCGCTTGCCCCTGGAGCCTAACGCATGATTTTGCTTTCATTAATCGGCGAACAACCCATCCCCAACCTGCTGCCGCTCTGGCAGTCCGGCGCGGCGTACAGCGGCACGCGCTTTGCTGTTACCCAGCAGACCATGCGCGTTGCCCAATCGTTGCGCGAGGCCCTGGCGCAAGACGCCGCCCTCAAACGCCTGCCGGTGCTCGATCCACTGCTGCTGGACGCCTACGATATTGACGGCGACCGGCGCGCGCTGGTGCAGGCCATTCAAACGCTGCAGGAACGCGGGGAAGAAGTGTGCGTTAACCTGACCGGCGGCACCAAGCTGATGAGCCTGGCCGCCCTGCAGGCCGCGCAAGATACGCTCGCCCCCATGTTGTACGTCAGCACCCAGACCGGCGAAATTATCCATCTGGACCTCGACGGTTCGCAAGCGCGCCGCGAACCGATTCGCGTGCGCGTCAGCGTCAGCCAATACTTCGGCGCGCACGGCTTTGAGACCAGTCTCAACCCCAATTTTCACCTTCCGCATTTACGCCCCTTCGCCCCACCCAAAGAGGGCGATCCCCTCGAAAATCGGGTGGAGCGCCTGGCGCGTGATTCCGGTTTCTTCGACGACGTCCAGCGTGGATTGTACATCCGCAAGCGCGCGAAAAAACAGGAATCGCGCAACGAATTGGACCTGCTGGTTACCCGCAACGGCCGCCTGGCGGTTTGTTCCTGTAAATCTGGGGTTAAAATTACCAAAGAAATGATATACGAATTAGACTCGATCTTCAGCCGCGAAGACACCGGCATCTACTGCGCCAAAGTGCTGGTGTGCGCGCAAAACGAGCTGCCCCAAGCCATTCGCGACCGCGCCCGCAACCAGAATGTGCATCTGGTGTACGGCGAACACATCCAGCAAATTGCAGACGTGCTGCTGCGGGTTCTGCGCTGAAAACAGGATATTACCTTATGATCTTACTCAACTTCTCCCATCCCATCTCTGCCGAGCAGATTCGCCAGGTTGAAGCCCTCAGCGGGCAGCCCCTCGAGCGCGTACTCGACCTGCCCACCCAGTTCGACAACAACCAGCCCTTCCAACCCCAACTGGACGCGCTGCTGGCCGCCATCCCGCTCGACGCGCAAGCGTGGCAAACCGCGCCCATCCTGGTCAACCTGCCCTCGCTCAACTTCATCGCCGGGCTACTGCTGGCCAGCCTGCACGGCCGCATGGGCTACTTCCCGCCCATTTTGCGCACCCGCCCGGTGCCCGAAAGCCTGCCCCCGCGCTTTGAGATCGCCGAAATAATCAACCTGCAAAAAGTGCGCGAGCGCGCCCGCGAGACCCGCTATGAATGAGCCCCCTACCCCCGAACTGCTTTCGCTGGTGCTCACCCTGCGCCCCCTGGCCGCGCCCCAGCCCGACCGGCCGCTGCCCAAATGGTGGGGGCGCGCGGCGCATACCCTGCTGCTTGCCACCGTCAGCGCTGGCGACCCGGCTCTGGCCGCCCGCCTGCACGATGAGGATGGCCTCAAACCCTTCACCACCTCCACCCTGATGGGGCGCTTTCAGCGCGGCCAGCCCCTGCCCGACCAGACCTATCGCCTGCGCTTCACCGCCCTCACCGCCGAGTTGAGCGCGACCCTGCTGGCCGCCGCCCACAGCGGACCGCTGGCCCCCGGCGCGCGCGTGGAGCTGGACTACCTGTCCTTCGAAATCCTCGCCGCCGCCAGCGCCGAAGACTCAACCGGCTGGCCCGGCGCCACCACCTATCAAGACCTGGGCGCGCGCCGCCTGCTGGCCGGCAGCGCCCCCGAGCGGCGAATCACCTTCAGTTTCACCAGCCCGGTGGCCTTCAAGTCCAAAGACCGCACCATGCCCCTGCCCCTGCCCGACCTGGTCTTCAGCAGCCTGCTGCAGAAATGGAACGCCTTTGCCCCCCTGGCCCTGCCCGCGGAACTGCGCCGCTATGCCAACGAATGTCTGGCCATCTCACGCTTTCACCTGCGCAGCCACGGCGTGGGCGCCAAGGACGACGGCCTGCGCGTGGGCGCCGCCGGTGAGATCACCTACACCACCCTTAACTACGACCGCTACTGGATGAGCCTCATCCACGCCCTGGGCGAATTCGCCCGCTTTGCCGGCGTGGGCGCGGCCGTATCGCAAGGCATGGGACAGGCGCGCCGCCTGCCCACCCCCGGCCGCGAGGACTGACCCTCCCCGCCCGGCCAAAGCGTACCTTAACAACCGCATACACGAAAACAACGCATCTTCCCTGACCCAAGGAGACGGACGTGAAGCTCTTTTTTAATCACAAACTGGTGGGGGATCTCGCCTCCGAGCTCCCCCGCCTGCCCAACAGCCTGGTACTGTTTCCCCGCCTGATGGGCGTACACCTCATTGTCGATGAAGCCAGCCAGGAGGTTGGCGTGGCCAGCATCTTCCTGCCCCTGCTGCGCGTCACCCGCTTTAAACGCGCCATCAGCCTGGAAGTGACCAACTGGCAGCGTCTGCTCTTCATTGTGCTGCTACTGAAAGCGCCGCCCTTTGTGCGCCTGATACACGTCCCGGAGGAGGAAGCGCGCACCTACATGCTGGAAAACGAACCTTTCTTCAGCGGAGAAATGTGATGGACTATATCAACGATCCTGATTGGGACGACGCCCTGCGCGATGACTGCCGGCCCGAAGAGTACCACTGGGACGATCAAGCAAATTCCGATGCCCGCCCGGCAGGTTTTATTGACCGTCCCGCCCGGCAAAAGCCGCCCGCCCCGCCGCCCCAGAACAGCCCCGGCTGCCTGGCCAGCCTGTTTGGCTTCGCGCTTTTTGACCGGCTGATGTTCCCCGCTGACGAGGAGGGCTTTGACGATTTTCTGGACGATTTGTTCTTCTAAACCAAGAAAGGGGGAGACATGCCGCCGCTTTACCTGGTGCAGCAAGGCGCCAAAATTCGCATCAACAACCGCCGCGTGCGCGTGGAGATGGACCCGGCCGAATCAGAAGGCAGCCAGCCCGAAGTGCTGCTGCAGGTGCCCATCGGTCAGGTCTCGCAGGTGATCCTCTTCGGCAACATCGGCCTAACCACCCCGGCCATGTCCACCTTTTTAGAGCAGGGCATCGACGTGGTCTTTCTCACCCAAAACGGGGAATACCGCGGCCAATTGAGCAGCGGGCTGACCCCGCACGTGCCCATTCGCCGCGCGCAGTATAAATCTCTAACCGACCCGCAGTTCAGCCTGCGCACCGCCCAGGGCATCGTCAGCGCCAAACTGCAGCACCAGCGCGCTCTGCTGCAGCGCCGCGGGCGCGAGCTGGACAACCCCGAAATCACCTCCGCCGCCGGGCGGTTGAGTGAATCACTGCAGAATGTGGAGCGCAAAACCAGCCTGAACAGCCTGCGCGGCCTGGAGGGCGCGGCCTCCGCCGCCTACTTCAGCGGCTTTCGCCGCCTGTTCGACCCGGCCTGGAACTTCAACACCCGCCAGCGCCGCCCGCCCGGAGACCCGGTGAATGTGCTGCTCTCGTTTGGCTACACCCTGCTGGCGCACGCCGCCTCAGGCGCGGTGCAGGCCGCCGGGCTGGATCCCTACGCCGGATTCTTCCACGAGGTGGTCTACAACCGCCCGGCCCTCGGCCTGGATTTAATGGAAGAATTCCGCCCCGTGGTCGATGGGGTGGTGCTGTGGGCCTGCCGTTCCGAGGTGCTCACCCCGGCCGATTTTACTCCCGGCCCGCCCGAACGCCCGGTGGTGATGAGCGACGACGCCAAAAAACGCTTCATCAAAGCCTTTGAAGAGCGCATGAACCGCGAATTCCTGCACCCCATCCGCCAATTGCGCCTGCCGCTGCGCCAGTGCCTGCTGGAACAGGCGCGCCAGATCGCCGCGCGGGTGGTGGAAGAGCGCGCCGGCTACCAGGGCATGGGCTTCCGATGAAAAACGACGGCCGCGCTTTCTACGTCATCGCCTACGACATCGCCAACGACAAACGCCGTGCCAAAATCGCGCGCGAGATGGAAGCCCTGGGCGCGCGTGTCCAGGGCAGCGTGTTCGAGGCCTGGCTCACCCCGACCGAGTTCAAGAAACTCACCGCCCGCGCCGCCAAAGTGCTCAATGCCGAAGAAGACAGCCTGCGCTACTATGTGATCTGCGAGGCTTGCCGCGCCAAAATTCACACCCAGGGTAAAGCCAAAACCACCCCGCCGCCCGATTTGATGATTGTTTGACATTTTCAGGATTTTTTCGAGTATAATAAAGGAGTACTGCTCATTAACAATGGACCTGTTGCGCGACCCCCCTCTTAAAACCAGAAAAAATATCTGATTTTCTGGGGGGGTCGCGCAAAACCAAACCTGGTGGGAGAAAAACGCGAAAATCAGCGCAAAAAGCGTGTCCGATTTCCGTTTTTCGGCGTTTTTGACAAACAAAAGTTAGAAAAAACGCCGAAAACACCCCCAGAGTGGGAGGGCCAAATCAGCAGTCAGAATCCCCCAATACCCGACAGGGTATTAAGACACTTCCGCGCTTTAGCGGCCTCTTCTAAGATGTGTCAGAATCCCCCAATACCCGACAGGGTATTAAGACCGTTAATTTTTGCGCGTTATCGGTCAACATCTCAACCCTTCGTCAGAATCCCCCAATACCCGACAGGGTATTAAGACCTGACTGACCGCTCGCTCGTGCGGGTGATCAGCAGCGGTCAGAATCCCCCAATACCCGACAGGGTATTAAGACTTTCCGGCAGGTTTTCGATGTCGCCTACCAGCACGTCGAACGGTCAGAATCCCCCAATACCCGACAGGGTATTAAGACGCACAAATCGCTTATATCCATCTTTTACCCCTATTTTTGTCAGAATCCCCCAATACCCGACAGGGTATTAAGACGTTCGCCGCGGCGAAGGTAAGATAATAACCGAACGATTGTCAGAATCCCCCAATACCCGACAGGGTATTAAGACGATTTAGGTTAGTCCTTCTGACCACCTCCGCAATTAAGTCAGAATCCCCCAATACCCGACAGGGTATTAAGACTCGTTTGACGCGCCCATCCAAAACGCAATCGAGATAATCAAGTCAGAATCCCCCAATACCCGACAGGGTATTAAGACCCATAGGGCTATAAAGAATGAAGTCAGGGTCGCCTTCGTCAGAATCCCCCAATACCCGACAGGGTATTAAGACGTTAACAAATTTAATCCTATTCCATTAATGTTAATAACGTCAGAATCCCCCAATACCCGACAGGGTATTAAGACTTGTTTAAGGCTTGTAACAGCTGTTTTTTTGTCATGTCAGAATCCCCCAATACCCGACAGGGTATTAAGACCTATTGTTTCCAGATGCAAAAGCATCAATAGACAAATAGGGTCAGAATCCCCCAATACCCGACAGGGTATTAAGACGGTCTAGCGGAAAAACCACAAGCGGAAGACCCTTTCTGTCAGAATCCCCCAATACCCGACAGGGTATTAAGACTAATTCTGCGAAATTTCTAATGTTTTCATTTTTAATGTCAGAATCCCCCAATACCCGACAGGGTATTAAGACCTTCCACGTAGGCTACGGCCTGCTCTTCATCTGGGGCGGTCAGAATCCCCCAATACCCGACAGGGTATTAAGACGCATTATAGGCGTGGGAAACGAGCGTCCACCCTACGATGTCAGAATCCCCCAATACCCGACAGGGTATTAAGACCATACGCCGTTCTCGTCATCCAAGATGATGACTGTGTTGAATGTCAGAATCCCCCAATACCCGACAGGGTATTAAGACTGCAAACCTGCGCAATATCGCCGGCGCTTGGGTTGAAAAGTCAGAATCCCCCAATACCCGACAGGGTATTAAGACCAAGTCAACAATGGCTTGCCGTTCATCCAAAATAAATGGTCAGAATCCCCCAATACCCGACAGGGTATTAAGACGCTCATGCGAAAGGCTGTCACGCAGAATGCAAACCTGCGGTCAGAATCCCCCAATACCCGACAGGGTATTAAGACAACATTGGCGAATTGAAGAAGCAAGATCGCATTGTTATGTCAGAATCCCCCAATACCCGACAGGGTATTAAGACGGACTTTGGCTCTGCGCTGTCGCAACACACCATGCTTTGTGTCAGAATCCCCCAATACCCGACAGGGTATTAAGACGTTCTGTCAAGCCCTGATATATACCCGACCTGTTCTGTCAGAATCCCCCAATACCCGACAGGGTATTAAGACCCAAACGCGCCTTCAGTTCGTCAAGCGTGCAATATGTCAGAATCCCCCAATACCCGACAGGGTATTAAGACGCTTTTCTTGGCGTTCCGCGGATTCTACTTTGCGGGCGGTCAGAATCCCCCAATACCCGACAGGGTATTAAGACGAAACGAGATTATAAAATCGAAAACTCAAGTCTGTCAGAATCCCCCAATACCCGACAGGGTATTAAGACCATCCCAGCCCGCCTGGCATTACCCTTCAGCAGGCGGCCCACTTCGGTCAGAATCCCCCAATACCCGAACCCGCAAGGGGCGCTTCGCGAGGGTATTAAGACATTACCGTTTCCTTCCACGGCCTCTGGTGTAATACGTCAGAATCCCCCAATACCCGAACCCGCAAGGGGCGCTTCGCGAGGGTATTGCGACTTTAGATCGGGAACCACTATGGTCTATGCGCCGATTTTGGCCAGAATCGCTGAATATCTGTACCTGCGAGTGGATCCTTTCGAGAGAGTATTAAGACATTAATCGTTTTCGTCGTCTGCGAAATTACCCTGTTAAAGAAAAATATCATCATCTTTGTAGATCAAAAAGAATGATTCAAACAAGAATCGAATTGAAACTGGTATTTGCCATATCATTAGGAGGGTTACAATGGCTGATTTCTTTTTGCTGCTTGGAGTGGTTGTCATATTTATGTATATCTACATAAAAGACAAATATCAAAACCGGAAAAAATAATGTTACATCAAAATCCCCGATGCCCGTTCCCCAAGGGAATTCTGATTCACAGCGTTTGGGTTTTGTGAAAGTTGTGTTCGATTGATTGAAATTCCAATACTGGCCTGGCAATCGGATTTGTTATGCAGGGGCGTACAGATTACGCCCGCAATGCTGCACAATCCCTCCCCTGGCTCGCGGGGGAGGGCAGGGAGGGGGTCAACATGCCCCCACTTGCATCATTCTCATAATCCATACTCACCACATCGAAACCAGGGCATAGCCGCCCCGTGTTTACCACCCATGATCGCCCGGTGTTTACCACCCATAACCGCCTGACCGTTACCACATCTCACAAACCAGGGAGGAAAATAATGAAAGACAAACAAGTCCAATACCAGGGGGAATACGAAGACAACATCCTCAGAATGGAAGCGCCGGTCAAATTGAACGAACGCGAAGTCCAGGCCTTCATTGACCTGGCCAACCGGCACAATTTTGTTGAAACCTGTTCCTACAGCCAACTCGATGAAATCTTCACCATTGTGTTCGATCCCGGCCAGGAATTGGAACCCATGGATATGGTCATGCTTGGCACCCGCTTCATGGATGAAGCTGTCTTTGGTTATTCGATCGAAATCGGGGATAGTAACGAATAGACAAAGCATTCTATTCGAATGGAAATACACAATGCCCGGAGACAAATTCCGGGCTTTTTGGTTGCCCAAACTCTCATTTCTGCCGATTAACGCAATACAAGCCCACAAATACGCGCCAGCCCTCCTTGTACAATCATTCTTGAGCCGATCAAGCACCACCCACAATGGAGAAAATAAAATGACCGATCTCGCTGAGCAAATTATTGAAATGATGCAAAAAGCATCCAGCATGGAACCCGAACTGGATACGTTGGGCATGTATTTTTATTTGGACGTCAACGGCGTGTGCGGCAGCGGCGCTGGAGCTTTCCTTTGGTTTGAAGACCGCGAAGAATTCCTGCAAATGGCGCGCTATGTCTGCTGGATGTTCCCCTCGTATACCGGAGAATACGACGAAGATCTGATTGTGGAGAATGGCTGCATCATCGACGCTTACCTGCAAGATCAAATCAGTCTGGACGAGGCGCGAGCACAAATCAACGAGCTTATGGCCGGCCTGGTCCAGGTTCCTTGGTGGGGTACCATCAAAGACATGCTGAAAGGTCAAGAGGAATTTTCAGCAGAAACGCGAGAGACCTTCTGGGAAATGATAGAGGAAATGCGGCAAGACTGTGAATTTGAAGAAGGTGACTTTGAATGTGATATTGAAATCACTTCAAAGGGCATGCCCATCCCAGAGCCAATGGCAGATGAATTCAGAGCATGGTTGGTAAGCTATTTTGAAGCGTAGGTGCATGGCATTTGATCATCATAAGATTGTGGTGGTTTAAGCATAACAAATTCATTACATAAAAAACCAATACATTTTACATGCCTGGCTATTGGTTCTTATCTACTTCTCCATGTCATTTATTGAGGAAATATTTCTGACTACACCACACAAATCCAGGCAGGAAAATAATGAAAGACAAAGAAGTCAAATATCAAGGTGAATATGACGGCAACATCCTCAGAATGGAAGCGCCGGTCAAATTGAAAGAGCGCGAAATCCAGGCTTTCATTGATCTGGCTAGTCAGCACTCTTTTGTTGAAGATTGCACCTATAGCAAGCTCGATGAAATATTTATCATAGCGTTCGATCCCAGCCAGGAATTGGAACCCATGGACATGGTTATGCTTGGCACCCGCTTGATGGATGAGGCCGTCTTTGGCTATGTGGTTTAAGTCAATGATTTCAAAGAATAGCATGATTTTTACCTGCCCTGAATACGGTAAATCAGGAAGGATCAAAATCACTTCTCCTGCTGATAAAAGTCTTTGATTTTCATACTTTAGAACATTTGCCAAACGGTTGGGCAAACAAGAAGCGACCTATCCAAAATGGTAGGCCGCTTCATTCAAACATTGAAATCAAAACCAAATTGGATCTATTTCACATAGAGACCAACAATATCAAGATTTGAATCCATGCTGATGGTGAACACAATCGGGCTGCTTTCATACTCAGCAACCAGGACAACCGTCGCATAATCTTCGCCGGTCGATTTGCTTTTCTGGCCCAACGTGGATATTGTCTGGAAATCCACAAAAGTACCAGCATCAATCATTTTTTGTCCAATCGCGTCTTTCAATTGCGTTGATGTAAGCTGATCTTGAAGATCCTCACGCAATTCAGCATTTACTGCGTCAAAATTTTGTGAGTTGATCATCTTCACGACATCTTTGGCACGGTCAATTACTGCATTTTCATCATAGCTATCAGCAAGCTTTGGGGAGGTGCAAGCAGATAGAATGACAGAAAATGTTACAACAATAAAAAGGATTCTTTTTAGTTTCATTAAATATTTATCACTTTCTTTTACTATTTTTTACGGCCAGGATTTCCTTAAAGGAAAAAGAGAAATCCATTATGTCGTATCTGTTACGTTTTCTCTATTCTGAAACCCGAATTCTTGTTTCTTTCTTGAACTCAAAATATGAATAAAGGAAAGGTGCCACTACCAGCAGCCCCATTACCACCAATTGAACATTCCATGTAGAAAGGAAAGCACTTAATATTATGACCAATCCACCAGCCACCCACAGAAATCCCGCAAAACGATGGGTTTTATTCCAGTTCGTTTCGCTGTGGAGTGTCCATGGCAACTTAATTCCCACGGTGTAATTCTGTCTGCATTTCGGAAGATAATTCCCGCAAATCACAATCACCACACCCGCAAGAGCGGTTGCGAACATACTGGTCGGCAGATCTGTCCCCAGAGCGTTCACCAGCAAATACGGGATCATTATTACAGAAATTACTGGTACTCCCCATTTTGCCGCCTGCTTGATGGCCGTGGATGCATTTTCCACTTTCGGATCATTATTTAAACGGAAATGGGTATAGATATTGATTGCAGCCATGAGAACTGGCAATCCAAATACCGCAATGTTTTTCGGTAAATAATTATCCGCATTTCCCGAATTATCAAAATGAACGGGAATTTGCAGTGGCAACTGTTCAAACACAAGTAAAGCATAAATCACCGGTATCAAACAGATGATTGTCGACACAATCAACGCTAGATTATTCTTTGTTTTCATTCGTGTTTCCTCCAAATTGGGATAACCAAATCATGATCTCTTCTAAAACCGACGTATTGAGTTCGTAGAAAATATAATTCTTGTACTTGGTTTCAAACACCAGGCCGGCCTTTTTTAATTGCGAGAGATGGTAGGAAATCGTCGCCCCTGTCATTTCAAAGGGCTCACCCAATTCTCCGGCAGTCTTTTTGCCTGATTTCAGCATGACGAGAATTTCCCGCCTTACCGGATCAGCCAAAGCCTTTAATGTCTCAGCGTATCCCATTGCAAATAATATCCTATTTAGAATTTTTTCTAAATAGATTATAAAACCGTTCCTTTTTTATTGTCAAGGGAGATTGCATCGGACCCTGATCATACTGGAAAAGCAAACTCCAATAGAACGTGGAACAGTGTCCGGATTCAATCTTTGGGCATTGTTGGCAGGGCTTGTTTAATTAATTCTGTATTCTTATGGGAATCGAGATAAAATAACTTCAATTTCCAATCGGTATTTCGATTATAAATCGCGTTCCTTCGCCTAATCGGCTGTTTACTTCTATGATTCCCCCATGCGCTTCTATCAATTGGCGCGTAATCGCCAGCCCCAGGCCGCTGCCCACTCCCTGGGCATGGGTTCTGGCCGCATCCCCTTTCCAGAATCGATCAAAAATATAAGGCAAATCATTTTCATCTATACCGGCGCCATTGTCCTCGACCTCAACACAGGCTCGATGATCACCTATAGAATACGCGCGGAGAATGATCATCCCGCCTGTGGGCGTATAGCGCAGCGCGTTGGCAATTAGATTATGTATGGCCTGTTGAAAACGATCAACATCTATGCGCAATTGAAGGAATGGAATCTGATTTCCATCAGCCTCATAACGGACAAATCCTTCTTTCTGATCTTCTTTGACCCACAACGACAGATCTACCCCGGCTTGTTCTGCCTGACCAGAGAAATTAATCAGAATATCGGTCATCAATTCGAATAAATCAACCGATTGATAGACCAGGTTAAGTTGCCCGCTCTCAGCCAGGGTTAAGGTGCGCAAATCCTCAACCAGGCGATTTAACAATTGGGTTTCATCCAACAGCGCTTCAATCCGATCACGGTTAATCTCCAATACTCCATCCAGCATCCCTTCCAGATTCCCTTGCATGATATGAATCGGATTGCGCAGCTCATGGGCGATATCTGCACTCATGTTTTTACGCTGCTGATCGGCAATTTGTAACTGCTCGGCCATCTGATTAAACGCGTTGACCAGGTTGCGAAGTTCACCCGCGCTGGGTGTACCAATCCGGGTAGAAAAGTTGCCTTTTGCGACCTCTCGAGAAGCTTCTACCAAATCTGCTAAGGGTGAAGCCAGGCCAGTATAAGCTCTTTTCCCTACCCAACCGAACACTGAAATCACCAGTATCAGGACCAACAGCCCGCCCAACCAGGTCAGCGCATCCAGCGCCGCACCTCGTTCGACAAATGCTGAGACTAAAAATGTAACAATGGAAAAACCAATCAGGCCCAATAAAGTTAAAAAGCCAAACAGAAATAACATGCGCACGAAGAACCATCCCCGGCGATGACTGTGCCAGTCTGATTTCCAATGCCTTCGGGCGTATTTACGAAACTCTTTTCGAGTCGATCTATCCCACATTACTCGTACTCACAAGTTAACTTGATCATTGAATTTATAGCCTATGCCATACACTGTAAGTATATATTCGGGTTCGTTTGGGTTGGGTTCAATTTTCTTGCGAATATTCTTAATATGCGCGTCAATGCTGCGATCAAAACCCGAAATCACCACACCATGCAGATGATCCATCAGCAACTCACGGGTCATGGTCTGACCGGGATGCTGCGCAAGAATAGCCAGAAGCTTAAATTCGTTGGGGGAAAAATGCAGTGGAACCCCCGCTTTTTTTACCGTGTGACCCTCCAGATCAATTTCAAAGTCATGAATACGAACAATATTCACCTGCAAAATCTCACCCTTTGCTCGACGGAGTAACGCTCTCACCCTGGCAACCAGTTCCCGTGGCGAAAAAGGTTTGGTGATGTAATCATCCGCGCCCAATTCCAGACCAATTAACCGGTCGGTTTCCTCCACTCGCGCTGTGAGCATGATGATGGGCACATCCGATTCACGCCGCAACGCACGGCACACATCCAGACCCTCCATGACGGGAAGATTTAAATCCAGCACAACCAGGTCAGGTTTAATCGTTCGCGCCAAGATCAATGCCGTCTGCCCGTCACCTGTTGCCTGTATTCGGAACCCGCTATTTTCAAGGTAGCTCCTGGCTAACTCCACTATTTTGGGTTCATCATCTACGATGAGGATGGTTTCATTCATAAGAAAATATATTCTCTCGAAATTCACCTAGCCACCTGACAGTTTGAAAAATCAATGG
>Ga0209269_1001160_pt1 | contig 15223 bp, 17 predicted proteins | sample MTBAKMMethaMetaG_FD_187455 | JGI IMG/M metagenome (GOLD analysis project Ga0209269, IMG submission 187455) | Enrichment culture microbial communities from Arthur Kill intertidal strait, New Jersey, USA, that are MTBE-degrading - MTBE-AKM (Arthur... | ecosystem: Environmental > Aquatic > Marine >... | reverse complement strand
CAGATACGCAGCGAGGACGAGCCCGCTGACGCGGAAGAGAATCCAGGCCCACATGCCGAGACCCTTCCACAGACCAGCGCCGACGTTCGCCGTCTCGCGCTCCTTTGCGCTCAAGATGAGTACCCCCCTGGCGATTCAGCGCAATCGACAAAGACGTACCTGTACCGCCTCTCCCTGTCGACTGTAGACAGGTGAGCCAGCTCAACAAGTGCGGGAACTGGCCAGCATGGTGCTCCAGGCGCTTGGCCACTTTGTGCGGGTGCACGAACGGAAGCTGGGCGCATGCTCATCATCTCCAGAACAAGTCGTGTGGAGTGGAGAGCTCAGCTACCCTGATCGACCCAGAGTATCGCCATCAAGACGATGAACTCTGAAGCTTCCTGCCAGCGGAGTGCTGAACGGCCTGACCCGCAGCCTCATCGAGCTTGCGGACGGCCTTCACCTTATACCACGTCACGTCGCAGCACTGTCAATAGCTGATACTCACCTTTTCTGGCGGCCGCCACCGCGCCGCTCGCCCGTACGCCCGTCAGGGCGGCCGGGCCGGGAGCCGGGGCCGCCCTCTGGTAGACTCGCTGCCGGCCGGCGCCCCGGCTCCGGCGCGTGCGCCGGCCGTCCTCGCCGGGGTCGCTCCGGGCCCGCGAGGCAGGGGAACCGCCCCCCGGCGGTCGCATCAGAGGACTCATGAGCGACCACACGCGCAAGCTCGCCGTCGCGGCGGTCATCGTCGCCTCCGCGACCGCGCTGTCTCGCGTCACCGGGCTCGGCTGCGAGGTGCTCACCGCGGCGGTGTACGGCGTCGACCCCTCCAACAGCACCTTCGTCTCGGTCTCGGTGATCCCGCAGCTCGTGCAGCAGCTCGCCGACGCCGCCATCGGCGCCGCGTTCGTGCCGGTGTTCACCTCGCTGCTCACCGCGGGGGAGAATGAGCGCACCTACCGGCTGGCCGGCAACTCCGTGGCCTGATCGTGGTGGTGGTCCGCCTGGCGGTCGTGATCCTCGCCCTCGCCGCGGCTCCGCTCACCCGGTGGATGTACCCTGAGCTCACCGGCACGCCGGCCGGCGCCGATCTACAGGCAGAAGCCGTGGCTGACGTTGTACGTGGCGATCGGCACCTCGTCGTAAACGCCGTGCTCTGCTGGCTGCTGTACGAGCCGCTGGGGGTCGCGGGGGTCACGCTCAGCATGGCGACGGTGTCCGCCGTCAACTTCGTCGCGCTCTTCGTCCTGCTGCGCCGCGACGTCGGCCGCATCGGCGGGAGGGGGATGGCGGTGGCGGCGGCCGGGCCGCTCGCCTGCGCCGCGGCGCTCGCGCTGGTCTCCTCCAGCGTGTGGTGGGCGCTGAGTGGCCTGTCCGAACGCGGCTTCTGGGGCCTGCTGGCCGCGGTGCTCGCGGCGGTGGCCGCCGCCGCCGTCTGCCTCGGGCTCGCCAAGCTGCTGCGGCTGGAGGAGCTCAGCGTGGTACGGCAGGTGCTCCGGCGGCGGCGGCGGGTGTAGCTGCAGCGGGTCAGCCGTCGGCCGGTGACCGCTCCAGGATCCCGGCGACGCCGTACCCTAGGTACACGAAGCCGGCGGCGAACCGCCGCTCCTCTGGGAGGGCCAGCCGCAGGCGAAGGCCGGCCGGCAGCCAGGGCGTACCCCCGCCGATGACGACCGGCGCGGCGAAGAGGCGGAGCTCGTCGACCAGTCCGGCGCGGAGCGCGTGGCCGGCGAGGTGCGGGCCGCCGATGGAGAGGTCGTGGTCGGCGGCCTCCTTGAGCTTGCGGACCGCGTCCGGGTCGAAGCCGCGCTCGATCCGCGTCTTGCCCGTGCGCGCGTCATCGAGCGTCGTGGAGTACACGATCTTGTCGGCGGCGCGCCAGAGCTCGCCGAAGTCACGGACGTAGGCCGGCCCGGAGGCGAGCGCCGCCGGGTCGTCCCACACGGCCATGACCTCGTACATGCGCCGCCCGAACAGATACGTGCCGACCGATCGCTCGAGATCGTTGATGAAGCGGTGGACCTCCTCGTCGGGCTCGGCCCAGCCGAACTCCCCGCGCTCGTCGGCGACGTAGCCGTCCAGCGAAGCGAGCATGGTGTAGACGAGTCTGCCCATGCAGTGAGCCTCCCCGGGCGCAAGCCTGTACAATCAGCGGTCGTGACTTCGCTCGCCCACATCCGCAACTTCAGCATCATCGCGCACATCGACCACGGCAAGTCGACGCTGGCCGACCGCATCCTCGAACGCACGGGGACGGTGGCCGCGCGCGACATGAAGGAGCAGCTGCTCGACAAGATGGATCTGGAGCGCGAGCGCGGCATCACCATCAAGAGCCAGGCCGTCCGCATCCGCTACCAGGCCTCAGACGGCCAGACCTACCAGCTCAACCTCATCGACACCCCCGGCCACGTCGACTTCACCTACGAGGTCTCACGCAGCCTCGCCGCCTGTGAGGGCGCCGTGCTGCTCGTCGACTCCACGCAGGGAGTCGAGGCCCAGACGGTGGCCAACGCCTACCTCGCCATCGACAACGACCTCGAGATCATCCCGGTGCTCAACAAGATCGACCTGCCGGCCAGCAACGTGCCGGAGGCCGAGCTGGAGCTGCACGAGCTGACCGGCGCCACGCACGACGAGATCCTCACCGTCTCGGCCAAGACCGGGGAGGGGGTGGAGGCGATCCTCGAGGCTGTGGTAACGAGGGCGCCGCCGCCCGAGGGTGACGTCGAAGCGCCGCCCCGCGCGCTCATCTTCGACAGCGAGTACGACCAGTACCGCGGCGTGATCGCCTACGTGCGCGTCATCGACGGCGGCTTCTCCAGGCGCCAGCTCGTCCGCCTCATGAGCACCGATCAGGAGGCGGAGATCGAGGAGCTCGGCTACTTCGGCCCCGAGATGAAGCCGACCGACCGGCTGGAGACCGGGGAGGTCGGCTACATCATCACCGGAGTCAAGGATGTGGCCCAGGTGCGGGTCGGCGACACCATCACCGACAAGAAGCGCCCGGCCGGCGAAGCCCTGCCGGGCTACAAGGTCGTGCAGCCCATGGTGTTCACCGGCCTGTTCCCGACCGAGGGTGACAAGTTCGAGGAGCTCCGCGACGCACTCGAGAAGCTCAAGCTGAACGACGCGGCGCTCAGTTACGAGCCCGAGAGCTCGGTCGCGCTCGGCTTCGGCTTCCGCTGCGGCTTTCTCGGCCTGCTCCACATGGACATCGTCCGCGAGCGCCTGGAGCGCGAGTACGGCCTCGAGCTCATCACCACCATGCCCAACGTCGAGTACCACGCGTACCTCACGAACGGCAAGATGATCGTGGTCCGCAACCCGGCCCAGATGCCCGAGGCGACCTTCATCGACCACGTCGAGGAGCCTTACGTCGCGGCCAGCATCCTCGTGCCCACCGAGTTCGTCGGCACCATCATGGAGCTCTGCCAGGGCCGGCGCGCCGACTTCGTCGACATGAAGTACCTCTCGCCCGAGCGCGTGGAGATGCACTACAAGCTGCCGCTGGGCGAGATCGTGCTCGACTTCTTCGACCAGCTCAAGACGCGCACGCGCGGCTATGCCTCGCTCGACTACGAGTATTCCGGCTACCGGCAGAGCGACCTGGTCAAGCTCGACATCCTGCTCGCCGGCGAGCCCGTCGACGCCCTCTCGCTCATCACGCCGCGCGAACGGGCTCATCTTCGCGGGAAGGCGCTGGTCACCAAGCTGCGCCAGAAGATCCCGCGCCAGCTGTTCGAGGTGCCCGTGCAGGCGGCGATCGGCAACAAGGTGGTCGCGCGCGAGACCGTCAAGGCCGTGCGCAAGGACGTGACCGCCAAGTGCTACGGCGGCGACATCAGCCGCAAGCGTAAGCTGCTCGAGAAGCAGAAGGAAGGCAAGAAGCGGATGAAGCAGCTCGGCGTGGTCGAGGTGCCGCAGGAGGCCTTCCTGGCCGTGCTCGAGCTCGAGCCGGGCGACAAGGACCGCTGATGCGCGGCGGCGCGGGCGGGCAGAGTGAGCCTGCGGCGCCGGACGCCGACGCCGCGGCTGCGCGGGCGCCCCACTTCGAGTCCCCGAACGAGTGCTTCCAAGTGTCCTGGCTGGACGCGCTCGGCGAGTATCACGCCGAGGGCCGGCACGAGGAGCTCGACGGCGGCCTGTTCGAGGACCCCCAGGAGTTCGCGCGCTACTGCGCCGCGTTGCGGAGCGCGGCGGCCCGGCCGGGCGAGCCCGACTTCTACCTCGCCCGCCTGCACGGCACGCCGCCGCCGGGCGAGTGGGTGGACGGCTGCGTGCCGCAGACCCTGCTGTGGTGGGTCGCCGGCGACGAGTACTTCGGCCGGCTCTCCATTCGCCACCGGCTGACGCCGCACCTGCTGTATCACGGCGGCAACATCGGCTTCGAGGTGCGACCGTCGGCGCGGCGGCGAGGCCACGCCACGGCCATGCTGGCCGTGGCGTTGCCGCTGGCCGCCGCGCTCGGCGTTCATCCCGCGCGGGTCGATTGCGAGGCGGACAACGTGGCGTCGCGGCGCGTCATCGAGAAGAACGGCGGCGTGCTCGACGAGGAGCGCGACGGCAACCTCTACTTCTGGGTGCCGGCGGCGTGACCGAGGGCGCGGACGGCGCGGGGCCTCGTGCCCCCTTCGAGGGACCGGTGCGGCACGTGTACGTGCACGTACCCTTCTGCCGGGCCAGGTGCGACTACTGCGAGTTCGCGTCGGTGCCCGTGGACGTGGCCGGCGAGGGCGAGGGATCGGGCGTCGGCGCTCGCGGGGAGGCGAGCGGAGGCGGGCGGGCCCGGGCGGAGGCCGCCCGCCTGTTCGACGCCTACGTCGACGGTGTGGCCGCCGAGTGGGAGCGGGAGCGGGCGGCGCACGACGTGCGCCGCCTCCGGACGCTGTACCTCGGCGGCGGCACGCCGAGCCTGCTGGGGCCGGACCGGCTCGAGCGGCTGCTCGAGCTCTTCCGGCCCCATCTCACGCCGCACGCCGAGGTCACCGTGGAGACCAACCCGGAGGACGTCGACGATGTCTACGCGGCGTGGGCCGCGGCGGCGCAACCGAGCGCGGCCCCGGGCGCGCCTCGGGGCGTTCGCGTCTCGCTCGGCGCGCAGAGCTTCTCGCCGGAGCTGCGCGCCGTGCTCGGCCGGACGGCGCAGGCGGACCCGGCCCAGGCCTTCCGCCGCCTGCGCGCCGCCGGGGTCGCGAACGCCGGGCTGGACCTGATCCACGGCATCCCCGGGCAGACGGCGGACCTGCTCGCCGCCGACATCGCTGCGGTGCTCGCGCTGCGCCCCGACCACGTCTCCTGGTACGAGCTCGACGTGGTCGAGGGGACGGCGCTGGCGGTGCGGCTCAGCCTGGTGGAGGCCGCATCCGGTCAAGGCGGCTCGGAGGCCGGCTCGAGCGGCGCCGGCGCCGGCCCCGGTCTCGACGCCGCCGCCATGCCCGCTGACCCCATGGATGACGTGCGCGCGGCGGGCTATCGGCGCATCGTGCGCGAGCTCTCCCGCGCCGGCTACGACTGGTACGAGGTCAGCAACTTCGCGCGGCCGGGGCGTCGGGCGCGCCACAACGTGGCGTACTGGCGCGCCCGGCCCTACCTCGGCCTGGGACCGGGCGCGGTGAGCACCGTCGGCGCCCGGCGTTGGACCGACGCCGCCGACCCCTCCGTCTGGGCGACGGCCCTCGCCGCCGACCGCGAGCCGCCGCGGGCTCGCGAGACACTGGGCGACGCCACGCGAGCGCGCGAGCGCCTGTTGCTGGCGGCCCGCTGCGGTGAGCGCGTGCCGCTCGCCGAGGTGGCGGCCGTCGTCCACCCGGACGTGGCCGCCGCGCTGGAGCGCGCTGGATTGGTTTCCCTGCACAGTGGTACAATCCGCGTGACGCGAAAGGGGAGGCACGTGGCAGATCAGCTGTGCGTGCGCCTGTTTCGCGCTCCGCGTTTAAGGGGATAGGTTGTCGCTCACGGCGAGGCAAGAACAGGTCCTCCGGACCGTCATAGAGGAATACATCGCGATCGGGGCCCCCGTGGGCTCCCGACACCTCAGCGAGCAATTCGACTTCGGCGTGGCCGCCTCCACCATCCGCAACGAGCTCGCCGACCTCGAGGACATGGGCATGCTGGCACATCCGCACACGTCCGCTGGGAGGGTGCCCACCGACGCCGGCTACCGGCACTACGTGAACGCCGTCTCCACCGAGCGGCGCGACGGCGCCCCCGCCATCCTGCTCGAGCGCGACCGTGCCGCCAGCGAGATCGACGACGCGCTGCGCGAGACCGCCGAGGCGCTGTCCCGCGTCACCGAGCTGCTCGCTGTGGTCTCGGCGCCGGCCGTCGGTACCTCCAGCCTGCGCCATATCGAGATCCTCGCCCTGCAGCCGCGGCTCGTCATGGTGGTCATCATCACCACGTCAGGCCAGGTGACCAAGCGGATGTTCTCGTTCGGCGAGCCGGTCGACGAGGGGCTCGCCGAGTTCGCGCGCGTGTACCTCAACGAGCGCCTCGTTGGGGCGCAGCTCGGCACGAGGCGCGTCGCCTCCGTGTTCGAGAGCCCGGACCTGCGGCCCAAGGAGCGCGCCTTTCTCGAGGCGCTGCGCCCGGTGTTCGAGATGCCGGGCCCGGGCGACGTGGAGGGGCTGCACCTGGGCGGCACGTCTCGCCTGCTCGACAACCTCTCCCGCGCCGGGGCCGGCCACCTCAACGAGGTCCTGCAGATGCTCGAGGAGCGCTACAATCTGCTCGAGCTGATCGCCGGCGCGCTGCGCGAGGACGGCATGTACCTGCGCATCGGCCACGAGATGGAGCCGCCCTCGCTGCAGGAGTGCTCGCTCGTCGCCGCCCGATACGGCGTGGCCAACCGCAGTCTGGGCACGGTGAGCGTCATCGGGCCCACCCGCATGGACTACCAGCGCGTCATCGCCACCGTGCGCGCCACGGCCGACGGGCTCAGCTCGTATCTCGAAGACATCTGGTGACCACCACCGACTGGGGCGACCATTGAAGCGTGACTACTACGACGTGCTCGGCGTGCGCCGCGACGCCGACGCCGGCGAGATCAAGAAGGCCTTTCGCAAGCTGGCACGCGAGTGCCACCCAGACGTGAACCAGGAGGACCCGGAGGCCGAGGCGCAGTTCAAGGAGGCGGCGGAGGCCTACGAAGTGCTCTCCGACGCCGACTCGCGCGCCGCCTACGACCACTACGGTTTCGACGGCCTGCGCGGGCGCCCCATGACCGACTTCGAGCACGTCGGGTTCGGCGATCTCTTCAACATCTTCTTCGGCGGCGGCATGTTCGACTCGGTGCTGCGCGACGCCGGCGGCATGTGGGGCGCGGCGACCGGCGGCGCGCCCGCGCCGCGCGGCGACGACGTCGAGGTCCGGCTGGACCTCACCTTCGCCGAGGCCGTGTTCGGCGTCACCAAAGACATGGAGGTCACAGCCGACGCCCCGTGCGAGGCCTGCTCGGGCAGCGGCGCCAAGGCCGGCACCGGTCGCGAGGAGTGCCCGCAGTGCCACGGCAGCGGCCGCATGCGCGAGGTCTCCAGCATGGGTGGGTTCGGCCAGTTCATCCGCACCAGCACCTGTAACGTGTGCCGCGGCCAGGGCACGATCGTCAAGGAACCGTGCGAGACGTGCCTGGGCACGGGCCGCCAGCGCCAGACGCGTACGGTGCCCGTGGACGTGCCGGCCGGCATCGCCGACGGGCAGCGCCTGCGCCTGGCCGGCGAGGGCGGCGCCGGCGCCCACGGGGGCAGGTCCGGCGACCTGTACGTCGCCGTGGCCGTCGAGCCGCACGACCACTTCGTGCGCGACGGCGACGACCTGGTCTACCGCCTCGACATCACCATGGTCGAGGCCGCCCTGGGCACCACCGCGTACATCCCGGCGCTCGACGGCGATATCGAGTTGCAGCTCAAGCCGGGCACGCAGCCCGGCGAGGTCAAGACGTTCCGGAGCCGCGGCGTGCCGGTGCTGCAGGGCTACGGGCGCGGCGACCTCAAGGTGGCCGTCAACGTGCTCGTCCCGCGTCAGCTCAGCGACGAGCAGCGGGACCTTCTCGAGCAGTTCGCCGAGCTCAGCGGCGACGCCACCTACGAGGCTGACCAGAGCTTCTTCGACAAGATCCGCGCGGCCTTCCGCCAGTGAGTCGGCGTCGGTGACGCAGTCCCCGGGACGCGGCCCCGAAGCGGCCCTGATGAAACGGCCCCAGTACACGCGCTACGCCCTCCGCCTGAAGCTGCCGGCAGGGGCGGGGTCCGCCGAGGCCGGCGCGGAGCCTGCTGCAATCCCGGCCGACCCCATCGACGACTGGTCGGGGGCGGCGGCGTACCGGCCAGGCCCCGACCCGGCGGCGCTCGACTACCTGGATCCGCGGGCGGTCGGCGAGGTTCTGGCGCTGCAGCCGGCCGGCTGGCAGGAGGAGGATGGCGGCCGGAAGCTGGTGTTCTGGCTGGAGGACGGCGCCGAGGACCAGGCTGACGTCGCCGCGGCGCTCAAGCGCATCGGCTCCCTGGGCCGGCTCGAGGTCGCGCGCGAGCGGCCAGGCTGGGAGGACGCCTGGCGGCGCTTCCACAAGGCGCACGTGATCGGGAGGCTTTACGTGCGCCCGCCCTGGTATCCGCCTCGCGACGACCTTCTCGACATCGCCGTCGAGGCCGGCCTTGCCTTCGGGACGGGCGGCCACGCCAGCACGCGCCAGTGTCTCGAGCTCATCCAGACTGTCGAGCCCACATCGCTGCTCGACCTGGGCTCCGGCTCCGGGGTGGTCTCTTTCGCGGCTCTGCGGCTGGGGTTCGCGCCGGTCACGGGCATCGACATCGATCCCGTCGCGGTGCACACCGCCGCCGGCAACGCCGCGATGAACGAGCTCGCGCCGACCCTCCTCGTCGGTGACGCCACCGACCCTGCGTATCCGCTGCCCGCGGCCGACGTGGTGGTGGCCAACATCGCGCTCCGCCCGATCCTGAGGCTGGCGGAGCGCTGGACCGGCGCATCGGCCGCGCCCGCGGCGCCGGCGGAACTGCTCCTCTCGGGACTCCTGGTGGAGCAGGCGGAGGAGGCGCTTGCCGCATACCCGGGCTTCGCCGAGGCCGGGCGCACGGACGACGGCACGTGGCTCACGGTGCACCTCGCGAGGCGGGCGTGACCACGGTCGCCGCCGGCTTCGTGGGCTGCAAAGTCAGCCAGGCCGACGGGGAGGAGGCCCTCGCGGGTCTCGCAGCCGCCGGCCTCGAGCCCGTGACGACCAGGGACGCCGCGGACGTGGTCGTCGTCCACACCTGCTGCGTGACGGCCGAGGCCGAGCGCAAGTCGCGCCGCCTGGTCCGGCGCGCCGCGTCGGCAGGCAAGCGCGTGGTGGTGGCCGGTTGCGCCGCGACCCTGCACCCCGAGCAGTTCGCCGGAGAGCGGGTGATCGTCGCGGCGCAGCCCGATTGGACCGCCGTGGCTGAGCAGTTGGACGAGCTGAGCGGGAGAGCGGCGGCCGGCTTGGGCGAGTCTCACGCGGGACTCGCGGGTGTCGCCGCGCCGCATGGCGTCAAGGATGACGTCATTGCTGGCGTCAAAGATGGCGTCGCGAATGGCGGCAACTCTGACGCCAGTCCGCGTGTGACCCTTGTTCCCGCCACGGCCGGTCCTCGCTCCTCACGGGTTGCGGCGACGACCGGGGATCCCTCGGCGGCGCGCGACGTGGCGCCCCGCGCCACGCCCTGCGCCCGCACGCGGCTGGTGCTCAAGGTGCAGGACGGCTGTGCCGGCGTCTGCGCGTACTGCGTGGTGCGGCTCGTGCGCGGGCGTCCCCGCAGCGTGCCGCTCGCGGAGGCGCTGGCGGCCGCGCGCGCCGGCATCGAGGACGGCTGCGGCGAGGTGGTCCTCAGCGGCATCGACCTCGGCGCGTGGCACGACGGCGAGCTGCGCCTTCCCGATCTCGTCGCGGCGGTGGCGGAACTCGACGGGCTGCGCCGCGTGCGGCTCTCGTCCGTCGAGCCAAGGCACGTGACGCCGGCGCTGCTGAGATTGCTGGCGCACCCGCGCGTGGCTCGCCATCTGCACGTGCCCCTGCAGTCCGCGGACGACGGCGTGCTGCGCCACATGCGGCGTCCATATACCTGGGAGGGGTACCTGGCGGCGGTCCACGACCTGCGTGGCGTGGCTGGCGAGGCTATGCTGAGCACGGACGTGATCGTCGGCTACCCCACGGAGGACGAGGCGGCGTTCGGGCGCACGCTCGCGCCGCTTGAGAGCGGCCTGTTCGGGCGGGTGCACGTGTTCGCGTACTCGGCGCGGCCGGGGACGGCGGCGGCGGAGCTGCCGCCCCTGCCGGCCGCGGTGGTCAAGGAGCGCATGGCCCGCGCGCTGGCGGCCGCCGAGGCGGCCGCCCTGGCCGCGCGCCGCGCCGTCCTCGGGCGCGACGCGGAGGTACTCGTGGAGGAGCGGCGCGACGGCCTCTGGAGGGGGTACAGTTCGGGGTACATCCGCTACGCGCTGCGCGGGCCCGCCCGGCGCGGCGAGCTGGTCATGGCGGTCGCCGAGGAGCTCGTGGGCGACGGTGTGGCCGGGACGGTCAAGGAGTGAAGGGCATGAACGACTGCATCTTCTGCAGGATCGCCGCCGGAGAGGTCACGGCGGACGTGATACGCGAGGACGACCACTTCGTCGCCTTCCGCGACGTACGTCCGCACGCCCCGGTGCACCTGCTCGTCATCCCGCGGCAGCACGTGGCCTCGCTCGATGAGGCCGAGGCGCTGGACGACGTGGCCTCGGCGGGCGCGCTCGAGTTCATCGCCGCCACGGCCCGCTCCGCCGGCGTGGCGGACAGCGGCTACAGGGTCATCACGAACACGGGTCCCGACGCCGGCCAGGAGGTCGCGCACCTGCACTGGCACGTCATCGGCGGGGCGCGACTGGGAGGCATGGTATGAGAGAGCTCGGCGCGATCGAACGGCGCATCAAGGACGACGGCATCACAGCGCTCAAGGCGGGCGACAAGCGGCGCCGCGAGGCGCTCAGCGCCATCGTCGCGGCGCTCAAGAAGGAGCGCATCGACAGCCGCAAGGAGCCCACCGAGGCCGACGAGCTCACGGTGCTCAAGCGCGAGCGTAAGCGGCGGGCCGAGGCAATCGAGGTCTACGACCAGGCGGGCCGCAAAGACCTGGCCGACCAGGAGCGCTACGAGGAGGAGCTCCTCAGGAGTTACATGCCGGAGGAGCTCACCGACGCCGAGCTGGAGGCGCTGGTGGACGAGGGCATCGCCGCCACGGACGCGGTCACGCCCAGGGACATGGGCAAGGTGATGGGCTGGCTCAAGCCCAAGGTGGCAGGGCGCGCCGACGGCAAGAAGCTGAGCGACATGGTACGAGGACGGCTGGGAGGCTGAGGGACAGTGGCAGCGGTGTCGCGCACGGTCATAGACCTGGACAGTAACAGTGAGGCTCTCGCCCTCGCGGGCGAGCACGACGCGCACCTCAAGATCCTGGAGCAGCGGCTCGACTGCCGGCTCACCATGCGCGGCAACGTGCTGATCCTCGAGGGCGAACCCGAGGCCGTGGACAAGGCGCGCGCCGCCATCGAGGAGCTGCTCACCGTGATCCACGGCGGGCGGCCCCTCAACCCGGCCATGGTCGAGTCGCTCATGGACATCGCCGTCAACGCGTCGGGCAAGCCGAGCGAGGTGTACGGCGACGTGGTCTGGACGCATCGCGGCCGCCAGGTCGGCCCTCGCACGATGAACCAGAAGCTGTATGTGGACGCCATCCGCAAGAACACCATCACCTTCGGTATCGGCCCGGCAGGCACAGGCAAGACGTACCTCGCAACGGCAATGGCCGTGAACGCGTTCTTCGGCAAGCAGGTCGGCCGCATCATCCTCACGCGCCCGGCGGTGGAGGCGGGGGAGAGCCTCGGCTTCCTGCCCGGGACGGTGAGCGAGAAGGTGGACCCGTACTTCCGGCCGTTGTTCGACGCCCTCTACGACATGATCGACGGCGAGCGGCTGGCGGCGCTCATCGAAAAGGGCGAGATCGAGGTGGCGCCGCTGGCGTACATGCGTGGGCGCACGCTCAACGACTCGTTCATCATCCTGGACGAGGCGCAGAACACCTCGCCCGAGCAGATGAAGATGTTCCTCACCCGGCTCGGGTTCGGCAGCAAGATGGTGGTGACGGGCGACGTGACCCAGATCGACCTGCCGCACAGCCGGACCTCGGGGCTCGTCACCGTGCCAGAGGTCCTGGACGAGGTCGACGACATCAGCATCGTGCAGTTCGACGGACACGACGTGGTGCGCCACAAGCTGGTGCAGCGCATCGTCAACGCGTACAAGGCGCACGACGACCAGGTCGGGGCGGCGCGCGCCCAGCGGGCCGAGCGGCACGGCGGCGGCGACAGGCGAGGCGAGGCGCGCGGCCCGCACCACGAAGAGGCCGGCCCGTGAACGTCATCGAGGTCGTCAACACGACGCGCACGGCGATCGACGAGCACCTCGTCGCCCGCCTCGTCGGCAAGGTGCTCGAGGAGGAGGGCGTGGACGGCGCGGAGGTCGCCGTGAACTTCATCGGCGAGGCGCGCATCCGCGAGCTCAACCGCGAGCACCGGGGCAAGGACGAGGTCACGGACGTGCTCAGCTTCCCGCTCGAGGAGTGGGAGCCCGTGGACGAGGTGGGGGACGGGGCCGCATCGCCGGGGCAGGCGCGAGCGGTCGTCACCGCCTCGCTCGCGCCCGACCTGGGCGAGGTGGCCAAGGCGGTGGTTTCCGGCGAGGCCGGGCCGCCGCTGCTGCTCGGCGACGTCGTGATCTGCACGCGCCGGGCCCTGCGGCAGGCGCGCGCCGGCGATCTTCCGCCGTCGCTCGAGGTGGCCGTGCTCCTGGCGCACGGCACGCTGCACCTGCTCGGCTACGACCACGAGACAGACGCCGGCCAGATGGCGCTGCGCCAGGCCGAGATGCTGGAGCTCGTCGACTGGGAGGGCATCGTTGTCGCGCCGCCGCGGTAACCTCCTCACCAGCTTCAACTACGCCTTCGACGGCATCGTCCACGCGCTCCGCCATGAGCGGAACATGTGGATCCACTTCGCCATCTCGGCGCTGGTGCTCATCGCCGCGCTGTTCTTCGCGCTCACCCGTGTCGAGGTGATCGCGCTGCTCGTCGCCATCTCCTTCGTCCTCATCACCGAGATGTTCAACACTGCGATCGAACACGTTGTGGACCTCGTCACCGACGAGGACGACCCGCGCGCCCGCATCGCCAAGGACGTCTCCGCGGGCGCCGTGCTGGTGGCGGCCGTCAACGCCGTCGCTGTCGCCTATCTCGTCTTCTACGACAAGATCACGAGCGTGCCGTACACGATCCTCAGCAAGCTCCGCGGCTCGCCCATCGACGTCACCGTCATCGCGCTGTTCATCGTGATCCTCGTCGCGATCGCCTTGAAGGCGCTGACGCACCGCGGCACGGCCTTCCACGGGGGGCTGCCGTCGGTGCACGCCGCGCTGGCGTTCGCCGCCTGGGTCGCAGTGACGTTCGTGGCCGCCGGCACGACGTTCGCGCTGCCGATCTCCGCGATCACGCTCTTTCTCGCGGCGCTGGTGGCGCAGAGCCGCGTGCAGGCCAAGATCCACACGGTGACGGAGGTGGCGGTAGGCGCGGCGCTCGGTATCGCCGTCACCGCGCTCCTCTTCAGGATCTGGTACCCCGTATGAGCGGTGCACCTTTCAACCACGCCTCGCGTTCCCGTCTGGTCCGTCGATGAGCCGCCCGCCGGAGCCCGCCGAGAGACGCCTCTTCGACGAAGCGCTGAGCGCAGCTGAGAATGCGTACGCTCCGTACTCTGGGTACCGCGTGGGCGCCGTGGCCGCCGGACCGTCGGGCCGCGGCCACCGCGGCGTGAACGTCGAGAACGCCGCCTACCCGGCCGGCATCTGCGCCGAGCGGGCCGCGCTCGCCGCGCTCGTGGCGCACGGCGAGCGCGAGGTGCGCACGGTCGCGGTCGCCGCCGCCGACGGCTCAGACTGCCTGCCGTGCGGGTTCTGCCTGCAAGCGCTCGCCGAGTTCGGCGACCCCGGGCTCGTGGTGCGCGCCGGCGGCGACGTGGCCGTGCTGCGCCTGCACGAGCTGCTCACCGCCCCGTTTGCGCTGCCGGACGCCGGCCGGGGGGACGAGGCCGGAGGAGGGAATGCGGATGACTGACCGCGCGCGCGACGATCTTGACCACGGGCCCTCGCCCGCGGAGCTGCCCAAGCAGCCCGATCCGGGGGACTTCCACAGCGGGTTCGTGGCCATCTTCGGGCGGCCCAACGTGGGCAAGTCCACGTTGGTCAACGCGCTCGTAGGGCGCAAGGTGAGCATCGTCAGCGACCATCCCCAGACCACGCGGCGGCGTATCACCGGCGTCGTCACCCTCGACGACTGCCAGATCGTCCTGCTCGACCTGCCCGGCTTCCAGAAACCGTTCGACTCGCTTACGCGGCGCATGCAGTCCACTGTGGACGACGCCCTGGAGGAGGTCGACGCGGCGCTGGTGCTGCTGAACGCCACCGAGATCTTCGGCTCGGGCGACCGCTACATCACGCAGGCGGTGGCCGCGGCCGGCGTGCCGGCGGTCGTGGTGCTCAACAAGATCGACCTCGTGGACGGGCCTCGGCTGGGCGCGCGTCTCGACGACGCGCGCGCCCTCTCCGGGGACGCCGACGTCCTGGCCGTCTCCGCCTTGCGGGGAGACGGCCTCGCGGACGTCCTCACCCGCCTGGCCGCGGCCATGCCGCCCGGCCCCGTGTACTTCCCCGAGGGGCAGCAGAGCGACCAGCCGCTGGAACTGCTCGTGGCGGAGCTCGTGCGCGAGCAGGCCCTGCGCCTCACGCGCGACGAGGTGCCGCACGCGATCGCCGCGGAGGTGAGCTCCATCACCGAGCGCACCGACAAGCCGCTGGTGGAGATCGAGGCGAGCCTCATCGTGGAGACGGAGTCGCAGAAGGCGATCGTCGTGGGCAAGGGCGGGCGCGTGGTCAAGGCCGTCGGCAGTGGTGCGCGCCATGAGATCGAGGCCATCCTGGGCGTGCACGTCTTTCTCGACCTGCGCGTCAAGGTGCGCAAGCGCTGGCGTCGCGACGACCGCTACATCGAGCGCCTGCTCTAAGGGCCTGTCCAAGAAGGCCATCGCGCACCGCTCAGTTCACCGAGAGGCAGAACGACCAGACCGCGATGACGACCGGCTGCTGAGGGCTGCGTCGGGTGCTTGACGGGGCGGTGGTGCCGCGCCCGAT
>Ga0209269_1001159_pt1 | contig 15239 bp, 8 predicted proteins | sample MTBAKMMethaMetaG_FD_187455 | JGI IMG/M metagenome (GOLD analysis project Ga0209269, IMG submission 187455) | Enrichment culture microbial communities from Arthur Kill intertidal strait, New Jersey, USA, that are MTBE-degrading - MTBE-AKM (Arthur... | ecosystem: Environmental > Aquatic > Marine >... | reverse complement strand
CCCCATTGGTTTTGCAATTGCCTGGGGACAATGGCCTTGAAGTGAGGCAGCGATCCGCTTTCCGCGATTCCGCTAACCATCCATCCTTCTGGAATATGCGCAAAGTGATAACGAAACGCGGGTGAAGCGTTGTTGTTCCAGAGAATGTATTTCTCTTCGCCACATTCCAACTGCCAGTCACGCGCTCCGGCCTGGCAAAGGATCTCCAGAAAGGCAGCCATTTGTTTTTCGCTGAGCACGCTGGCATAGCGGCCCAATCGCAGCGGCTGTTCGAGAATTTCATCCATCTGGTTGGCGATGGTCTGTTTGCGGTCAGTGGCGATCCGCGCGGCAGCCAGAAGGCGTTGAAAATCGAGTTTGCGGCCGTCTGTGCTGGCGGTCAATCTTTCATTTACCTGCACAATCAGGCTCAATTCATCCTGCGCCCCAACGCGGACGGCCTCAATGGACAGGCTGCGCGTTTGCGGATCGTACTCCCAATGCGCCTGGATCGCCTTTCGGTTGAGGGTAACCTGCAGGTTTTCAGGCTGGTTAATGCCGCGCACGGTGATTCTCATGCCACGATTGGCCGGGATCAGGTGCAGCGCGCCCTGTGATGGGTGGATGATCAGGCGCATTTCTCTGGCGGACCAGTTCTGCTCGGCGCGGGTGTGGCACCATTCTCCATTTTGGAAAGCGGTGGTCTCGCCATCGTCTTCATATAAGGTGAATTCATTATCCGCGCCAGGGAACACCAGCCATTCCAGCTCCTGCGGTAGAGCGGAGGAAGTATCCATTTCACCAGCCGAGAGGGAAATAATCGCGCCGGCTTTGGCAAAAACAGGTGTCTCTTCGAGGCCTGCCAGCAGGCTATGGATCTGGTTGCCGGCATAGGGGCGGCCATTGAAGAAATCAAACCATTGGCCTTCAGGCAGCCAAACAATTTGCTGCGCCAGGTTGAGTTCCGGGTCGGCTGGGCGGGTAACCGGCGCGGCGATCAGCTGGCTGCCAAACCAGTATTGGTGCGGCATATGATAGGCTTCTTCGTGCTGCGGGTGGGTATGGTACATGGGTCGAACCAGCGCGGCGCCCTCGTTGGCGTCTCGCCAGGCCATGGTGTACAGGTAGGGCAGCAGGCGGTTACGCAGGCGCATGGCGTTGGCGGTGATGGCCGCCACGCGCGGCTCAAACGACCAGGGCCGGTGGTCAATAAAATCATTTTTGGTGCTGTGCAGGCGGAAAATGGGACTGAACACCCCAAACTGGACCCAGCGGGTATACAGCTCCGGTTCGGGTAGCCCACGGAAGTGCCCGCCGATGTCATGGCTCCACCAACCATAGCCTACGTTGGCAGCGGTGGCGGTGAAGTAAGGCTGGTAAGCCAACGAATCCCAGGTGATCTCAGCATCGCCGGAGAAACCGATGGGGTAACGGTGATTGCCCAGCCCGCCCCAACGTGAAAAGATGAAAGGACGTTTCTTGCCGGCGCGCGCCAGGTCGTAGAAGTGCAGGTGGTTGAGCCACCATAACGGGTCAAGGCCTTGCACAGCGGTTCGCGTGCCTTGCTGCCAGTCCATCCACCAGAAGTCAATTCCTTCGCGATCCTCTTTGCGGTGGTGCAAAATATCCAGATAGGCGCGGGTGAAGGTGGGGTTGGCGATGTCGAAGTGAACGGGTTGGCGGGTGGCCGGGTCGATGCCCGTTGCGGCAGCCATTTCCGGATAATCCTCTTCGTGGGGATGCACACCATCGGCGGGGTGCAGGTTGAGCGCGGTTTTGAGGTTCTTTTGATGCAGCCAGTTCACCAGCCCCTGCGGGTCGGGAAATAACTCGCGATTCCAGGTGTAACCGGTCCAACCACTGACGCCGCTGTCATTTTTCACCAGATGCCAGTCCATGTCGATAATGAAAACCGAAAGCGGTATCTGGTGGCGTTCGAAGTCTTCCACCAGGTTCATCACCTCTTGCTGGGTGTACTCCCAGTAGCGCGACCACCAGTTGCCCAACGCCCAGCGCGGGAGCAGGGGCGTATTACCGGTGAGACGGCGGTAGTCTTGCAAGCAGGTCTGGAAATCTTGTTCATAGGCGAAGAAGTACAGGTCTTGAGTGCCGGGAGCGGCATCGCGCGGCTGCAACCAGCCCTGTTCGTCGAACACCAGGCTGCGGCTGTCGTCCACCAGGCTCCATCCGTCTGTGGAAAGCAAGCCCAATTCCAGGGGAACGCGGCCGGAGGCATTATCCAGGGTGCGGTAAGTACCCAGCAGGTTGCCACGCGGTTCATCCCCGTAACGCCACAGCGCGCCGCTTTGTTTGAGTTCGATGTGCAGGGTTTCTCCGCTAAACACCCCAGGTTCGGGGTTATAGCGCAAGCGCAAGGCTTCGGTTTCAATGACCAGCTCATTGGCTTGCTGGCTGGTGGTGTAGGCGGGTACGGGTTGATCGCGGTACCAAAAGGCCTGGCTGGGGCGGTCTTCAAATCTACCGGTGGAGGAATATTCCATGCGCACCAGGCGGGGGGTGAGGATGGTAAAACGCGCGAAAGGAGTAAGAATGGTGGCTTTGCGATCGGCTACGGGTTGAAAGGAAGGAACGGGGTAAATGGTTTCCATAAACTCATCCTGATTAATATTTTTTGATCCCTTGAATTATAAAACATTTTTCGATGAATAAAAAAAGACTATTGACAATGGGTTGTAAATTTATTATAGTATAAATACTTCATTCAATGAATAAAGTATCTGGAGATAAGAAATGCCGCTTGCCACTACCGGAAATCGAGACCTGATCCGTGCGATCAATACCACCCTGGTGCTTAACACCGTGCGCACGCTGGGGCCGATCTCTCGAACTGAGATTGCCCAGCGCACCGGATTAAGTGCCGCCACCATTACCGGTATATCGGCAGAATTAATTGATAAAGACCTGATTTTTGAGAAATCCACCGGAGACTCCAGCGGCGGCCGCCGCCCTATTCTGATGGACTTAAACCCGCGCGGCGGCTATGTAGTGGGCCTCAAATTGACTGAAGATCATATCACGGCCGCACTGACCGATCTGCGCGCTGTGGTGGTCGATAAGCAAACCACGCCGCTGTCTGGCAGCAGCGTGGATGAGGGTATCGCCGCGCTGTGCGCCGCGGTGACCAATCTGGTGGCGGCTAACCGCATTCCCGAGCAACGGCTGCTGGGTGTGGGGGTGGGGTTGGCGGGTGTGGTGGAAGCCGATAAAGGCGTCTTGCGTCACTCTCCGATTATCGGCTGGAACGATGTGCCTTTGGCCAGCCGCATGCAGCAATGCCTGAACGTGCCGGTGTACGTGGACAACGACGTGAATACCTTTACCCTCACCGAAAAATGGTTCGGTGTGGGACAAAAGGTGGATAACTTTCTGGTAGTGACGGTTGGTCGCGGCGTAGGTATGGGAATCGTGGTCAATGGACAGTTGTATCGCGGCTGCCGCGGCGGCGCGGGTGAGTTGGGCCATACCGTGGTGGACGCCAATGGCCGCTTATGCGGCTGTGGCAAGCGCGGTTGCCTGGAAACGGTTGCGTCTGACCCGGCCATGCTGTTGGAAGCGCGCCTGGCGTTTGAGCAAGGGCAGCTGGAAGGCCGGCCCAAATCGATTAGCGAGTTGGTGGCAATGGCCGCCGAAGGAAGTCTGGCTGCCAGAAATATTCTGGCTTCAGCCGGAGAGACTTTAGGACGCAGTCTGGCCAATCTGATCAACCTCTTCAACCCGACCATGATTGTGGTGAGTGGAGAAGGGGTGGCAGCCGGTGAAATCTTCTTCGCGGCGATGCGCGAACAAATTGGGTTGCATTGCATGAACGGCCTGGCCGCTGACACTGAAATAAAAATTGACGCCTGGGAAGATGATGCCTGGGCGCGCGGCGCGGCGGGATTGGTGCTGCACGGCATTTTTGAATCACCCATTTACCGGGAACAAGTAGATTAATGGTTCATAAATATGAAACAGCCATTATTACATTCAACAAAATAGTTTGTTAGGAGGTGAAAAGAAGAGCGAGTATAACCGTTGTTTGTTTTTCAAGTATTCATTCAAATCAACCTGCTGAAGACTTAAGAACGGAGTATGAACGGAGATGAAAAGAAAATCCTTATCCCTGGTGATGATCAGTTTACTGGTCGCCCTGTCTATGCTGCTCAGCGCTTGCAGCACCGCTGCCAACGCCCCTGCCAACCAACCTGCTGAACAACCGGCCGCGAGCGGTGACGTTCAGCAGCCCACTGCCGAACAACCGGCAGAGGCCCCCGCTGAAGTGGTTGAAATCAATGTGATTTCTTTCCTCACTTATGATGAAAATATTGAAGGCGCTGAATACAAAATCGTAGAAGCCTTTGAAGCGGCACATCCCGAAATCAAAGTTAACTTCCAGCTGCTTCCATACGCAGATTACTACAACTCATTGCGCACCTGGATCGCTGGCGGAACCGCCCCGGACGTAGCTTCCCTCGATATTGCCATGCTGCAAGAAATGGCTCTGAGTGGCGCGTTGGCTGATATGGATGGCCTGGTAGCCGAGGATAACTACGATTTGAGTATTTACTATCCCAATACCTTGACCATGTTTAGCAATGGCGGAACATTGTATGGCCTCCCTGCTTCTTTCTCCACCGTGGTGCTGTTCTACAACAAGGCCTTGTTTGATGAAGCGGGCATTGCTTACCCGGATGACAGCTATACCTGGGACAAAATGCTGGAAGTTGCCAAGCAATTAACCCTGGATAAAGATGGCGATGGCGTTACTGACCAGTGGGGTTTGGCGCGCGCCTGGTGGCCGCTGTACGTGCTGCAGAGCGGTGTTCCGATGTTCGCGGATGACATGACCAAATTCAACCTCACCGATCCGGCTGCTTCAGCTGGCTTGCAGGCGATGGTTGACCTGACCAATGTCCAGAAAGTTGCTCCCTCAGTAGCAGATCTGACCGCGCAGAGCGATTGGGATATGTTCATGCAAAATCGTTTGGCGATGTTCCCGCTGGGACCGTGGGGTGTCAATCCCTTCCAGGCGGTTGAGAATCTGGAATGGGATGTTGCCAATATGCCCCCAGGACCTTCCGGAACGCAAGCCACCTTCTTGTTTGGCAATGCTTACGGTGTTCTGGCTGATTCCAAGCAAAAAGAAGCTGCCTTTGAATTTGTCAAATTCGCAACCGGTCCGGAAGGCGGCCTGATCCGCCAGCAAGCCGGGTATGAAATTTCCCCCGTGCAGGAAATTGCTGAGTCGGAGTACCTGAAGACTCTGGAAGGTAAAGAACCTGAACACGCCAAAATTTTCCTGGATGCAACCAGTTACGCACAAACGGTTCCGGTGGTCAAACACTGGACGGAGATCTCGGATCTGATCTCGGCTGAATTGGACTCTGCCTTGTTGGGCAACCAGACGGTCGCCGAAGGCATGCAGAACATCGAGCAGCAGGTCAATGATCTGTTGATGCAAGACTAAAACGTATTCGCGTTTGTTCGGGGATGAGCGCAGTCGTAAACGCTCATCCCCAAAATTCTCAGCTCTCTTAGACAAAAGATTGGAAAAGCTCATGCAGTCGACCCAAGCAAAAGCGCTCGATCGCACCAAACCCGTTTACAAACAAAAGAAATATAACCGGAGTGAGGTTATCTGGGGTTATTTATTCATCGCGCCAAGCTTAATTATCCTTCTGGTGTTCAATTTCTACCCGGTGCTTAGCGGTTTGGGCATCAGTTTAACCAGTTGGAACATGCTTTCAGATCCCAAGTTTATCGGACTGGACAATTACAGCCGGATGATCAGCGATCCGATTGTGCCAAAGATTGCATGGAATACAGTCTATTACACCTTTTTGAGTGTGCCGCTGAATGTCATCTTCTCACTGGGATTGGCCATGGCGCTGAACCAGAGAATTCGCGGGATTTCCATCTTTCGCACGGCTTACTACCTGCCGGTGGTCTCTGCCTCAGTGGCTGTTTCAATGATATGGATGTGGATCCTGGCCGAGAATGGAATTCTTAATTATGCGCTGAACAGCATTGGGATTAGCCCCGTGAGCTGGTTGGGAGACCCGAAAATCGCGCTTACTTCCATTACGTTAGTTAATGTATGGAAAAACCTGGGTTTCAATATCTTGATTTTCCTGGCCGCTTTGCAAGATGTGCCCCCAGAATTGAAAGACGCCGCGAAGGTGGATGGCGCTAACAATGTAGGTATTTTCAAACATGTGACCCTGCCAATGATTTCCCCGGCCATCCTGTTTACCACCATGATGGGCATTATTGGCTCTTTTCAGGCGTTTGACCTGGTTTACAACATGACTTTCAGACATGAAGGCGGACCAGCGCGTTCTACCAGTGTGATCGGCTTCTATATCTGGCAAAACGCCTTCCGTTATTCCAAGATGGGCTATGCCGCGGCTTTGGCCTACGCGTTGTTTATTCTCATCATGATCCTTACTTTATTGCAATGGCGCGCCCGTCGTTATTGGGTGTTTGGAGAGGAGTAAAAGCATGGCGAATTTATCTGTTGAACGGCAACCCAAACCGGGCTCACAAAGAATCATCAAAGTTGCTAGCTATGCTTTACTTGTGCTGGGCGCGTTGTTAAGTATTCTGCCTTTTTTGTGGATGATTTCTACTTCGCTGAAGCCGGCTGAATTGGTATTCAGCACACCGCCCCGGTGGATTCCCAACCCGGTTGAATGGGAAAACTACACCACCGTGTTATCGAAGGTAAACTTCGCGAAGTATGGCTTTAACACCCTGAAAATAACCTTGATTGTGACCTTTGGGCAGCTGCTCACCTGTTCGCTGGCCGGGTATGCCTTTGCCCGCCTGCGTTTTCCAGGCCGAGATGTGCTCTTTGTCGGGTACCTGGCAACGATGATGATCCCATTTCAGGTGATGTTGATTCCAAACTTCATTACTATTCGAAGATTAGGGCTGGTCGATTCACATCTGGGGTTGGTTTTGCCACAACTTACCAGCGCGTTTGGCGTGTTCTTATTACGCCAGTTCTTCCTTTCCTTTCCATCTGAATTAGAGGATGCGGCCAAGTTGGATGGTTGTAATCCATTGCAAACCTTTTATCTGATCATCCTGCCTCTCTCCAAACCCATTCTGGCTACCCTGGCAGTAATGACTTTCCAAAACATCTGGAATGATTTTCTCTGGCCGTTAGTCATGCTTTCCTCTGAACCGAAGCGCACGTTGGCTGTGGGTTTGTCTTATCTGATTGGCCAGTACAGCACCGACTGGCAAATTCTGATGGCCGGCTCCGTGTTAACGGTTTTACCGATTATTCTCCTTTTCTTTATTGCCCAAAAGAGTTTTGTGGAAAGCATCAAATTATCGGGATTAAAGGGCTGAAGTTTTCATTTCAATTCCCGGAGGATTTATGGAATTTATACAAAAATTACACCGGCACAGTGTTGAAGTTATCCTGAAGAATCAATCACAGACCGGTGCCTACTTCGCGTCGCCTAATTTCAATTCATACACCTTTTCCTGGCTGCGCGACGGCAGCTTTATCGCCCACGCGATGGACTGCGCCGGTGAATATGACAGCGCGCGGGCGTTTCTGTTATGGGTGAATCGCACCATTTGCCGTTATGAAAGCAAAGTGCCACACCTGGAGCATGCCTTGCAAAATGGTTTGCCCCTGAAAGACGGTGACTTTTTACACACCCGTTTCACCGCGGACGGCGATGAGGTTACCGTTGACAAAGATTGGGGAAATTTTCAACCGGATGGGTATGGTACCTGGTTATGGGCATTGGAAGAACACATCAAGCTGCATAATGATCAGGATTTATTGGATCAGGTGCGTGAAGGAGTGGCAATCACAGTCCGCTATTTGAGCCTGGTCTGGGATCTACCCAATTTTGATTGCTGGGAGGAACACCCAGAGTACGTTCATCCGTATACGCTGGGCGCAATCTACGCCGGGCTGTGTTCGGCCGCCAGGTTGGCGCAGCGCTTTTCTCCCGCGTTGGACGCCGCAGAAATCGAACGTGTGGCCGATCAGATAAAGGCTTATGTTTTGAATTACGCGGTGGTGGATGGATTGGTCACGAAACACGTTGAACCGCAAAAAGACGGCAGCCAGCCAAAAGGGATGCCTGAAGCCGGGGTGGATTCAAGCCTGATGGGATTGGTTGTGCCATTCAATTTATTTGACATTGAGGACGCTTGTTCAATCGTGGTTTTGGATAAGATTGAAACCGATTTGCACCGTCCGGATGGGGGAGTATACCGCTATTTACGCGATACCTATTTTGGCGGTGGCGAGTGGGTGCTGCTCTCTTGCTGGTTAGGATGGTGTTACGCGCGCCAAAACCAGCATAAGAAAGCCCAGCAACTGCTGCAATGGGTGGTCGATCAGGCAGATGAAGAAATGAACCTGGCAGAACAGGTTTCTACCCATACGCTGCACCCTGAGTACCTGAAACCCTGGCAGGAGAAGTGGGGGCAGATCGCCAATCCATTGTTATGGTCACATGCCATGTTTTTGATCCTGGAAAAAGAATTAGCCTTAGTCAAGGAGATTTGATTGACCATGCAAAATGAAAATATTCTTCCAGAAATTATTCACCAGCCTTATGGCCTGGAGCATCCTTATCAACAATTGCCTTCTGAACGCACTCCGCGTGATCCGCTCGCCGGAGAATCCGTGACCCTGGGCGCAATCACCCGCCCGCAAAGCGCGTTTCAGTCCGTTTGGGCAGAGTGGAAGCGCAACGCTGATTCCGCTTTCACCCGCAGCGAAGCTCGCTGGATTGAAAATGGCAGCGAGCAAGATTGCTGGCAAATGGAATTACCCGTTTTTCAGCCCGGCGATAGGGTAACCTACCGTATCAGTGGCTACTGCGGGGAAAACGAAGTTTCCGGCCAGGAATACTCTTTCTATGTCCCTGGCTGGGAGACTAACCAGCAAGTGGTCGAATGGAAACAACTACCAGAGGGATTGCTGTTGGGTTGCCAGACCAGTGTAGAAGGCGTATTTTCCTGGACAAAGATCACCAGCGAAGCCGATCAGCGTTTGCGGTTTGACTACGCGGTTTCCGGCCAAAATCCCTTTGCAAATGTGTTGGCAGAGCAACCAGCAAATTCAAGCCAATTGATCGTTGATGATCCGATCAGGCTTGAGTTTGAGATCGGCGATCACCGCCTGATTGTGCAAAAGAACGGCGGGTTGGTCAATCTATTTCGCGCGGATGGCGGCGTGATTATTAAAGAGGAACGCCCGGCTGAATTCTTGTTGGATCAGAGCGGAAAGCTGATGGAGTTCCGCCAATTTTTCACCAGTCCAGAACAGGAAGCATTTTATGGTTTCGGTGAACGCTTCAACGCGTTGAACCAGCGCGGCAGCACCCTGGATACACTGGTTTATGACCAGTACACCGGTCGAGAGAAACGCACTTATATTCCCATGCCCTTGTTTGTTTCGAGCATGCCGTATGGATTCTTGCTAAGTAACACCACCAATGTGAAATTTGACCTGGCGGCGACATTCCCAAATGCGTGGTCTTACCGGGTACCCCTGGCCGGGCAAGAGAAAGTGAGCTACCACCTGTTTACGGCGCGCAAGCCGCTTCAGGTCGTGGCTGATCTGACCGCTTTTACCGGCCCGACGATTATGCCGCCGGTTTGGTCTTTAGGTCATTGGATGAGCAGTAACGACTGGAACAGCCAGAAAATGGTGCTGGATCAGCTGCATCTTACCCAGCAGCACGAGATTCCCAGTACGGTTTTGGTGATTGAAGCCTGGAGTGATGAGGCTAATTTCTACATCTGGAACGATGCCGAATATGAATTAACCCCTTCTGACCGGCCGATGCGGCTGAGTGATTACCGCTTCCCGGCTGAGGGACGCTGGCCTGATCCCAAAGCCATGGTGGATGAATTGCATGAAGCCGGGTTGAAACTGGTGCTCTGGCAGATTCCGGTGATCAAAATGAAAATCGATCCGGGTACGGAACATTCTATTCCCCAGCGGGATATAGACGCCGCGTACGCGATAGAACAGTCATATATTGTGACTGAAGAAGATGGATCGCCGTACCATGTGCGCTCTTTCTGGTTTGGCCAGAGCCTGGTTCCCGATTTCACCAATCCACAGGTTGCGGAGTGGTGGCTGAGCAAACGCGCTTATCTGGTTGAAGAATTAGGGGTGGATGGCTTCAAGACCGATGGCGGTGAGCATCTGTGGGGGCGGGGACTGCAATTCTCAGATGGGCGGCGCAATGATGAAGTGCTTAACCTGTTCCCCAAATTGTATCAAGAGGCTTATCACCGCTTTGTCACACAGAATGGGCAGAGGGAAGGGGTGCTGTTCAGCCGGGCGGGGTATGTGGGCGCGCAATCGATGCCCACCCATTGGGCCGGGGATGAACTATCCACCTGGGAAGCCTACCGCGCCACAATTTTTGCCGGGTTGAGCGCCGGCGTGTCGGGGATCGCATTTTGGGGTTGGGATATCGCCGGGTTTGGCGGGGACATTCCAGAAGTTGAGCTGTATCTGCGCGCGGCGGCGGTGGCAGCTTTTTCGCCGATTATGCAATACCACTCGGACTACAATGGGCGCCAAGAACCATCTCGCGACCGAACGCCGTGGAACATGCAAGCGCGCACCGGCGATGAGCGGGTGATCCCTTATTACCGTGGGTTTGCCAACCTGCACATGAATCTGCTGCCCTATATTGCCAGCGAAGCAATGCAATCCGTGGATTTGCACTTACCCATGATGCGCGCCTTGCCGATCGAGTACCCAGAAGCTGCCCTGTGCGCAGAAAAACAATTCCAATATATGTTCGGCTCCTCTTTGTTGGTGGCGCCGGTGACCGAGCCGGGAATGCAGGAATGGGAAGTGTGCTTACCCGAGGGCAATTGGCTGGACTTCTGGAATCTGCAGACGGTAAGCGGACCGGCAACGCTAAACTGCCTGGTCTCGCTGGAGCGCATTCCCGTGTATGTGCGCGAAGGATCGCTGGTGCCCTTCAATTTGACAGCCTCATTGGAATGGCCGGGGGCAGTGGGCAACCGCTTGGATGGGTATGATCATCTGGCGTTTCTGGTCTTCCCTGCGGATCAATTTGAATACGCGTGGTTTGATCATGTTCACCAGCAAACGCGCACTTTCAGCGGTCAACAAACAACCAGTGAGTTGATCATCGATTTACCTGAGATGATCGATCGTTATTATCTGATGGTGCCCGGCACGCGGGCGGCGGCCGTTCGCCTCACCGGTCAATTGCTGGAGAATGTGGAATTACTTTCCGAGTGGCAGGATTCTTCCGCGGCCAGCTGGCATTATGATCTCAAACGCGGCTGCATGTTGATTCGAATTGAGCCGCAAGCCAGCAAACAACAACTCACCATCCAATATTAATCAAATTTACATCATTTCAATATCCTTCTCCTCCCAAAAATTTAGGAGGAGAAGGATCCTTTGAATTTGGCCATGCAAGGAAGGGGAAGAATTATGTTGGAAAAATGGCGCAAAGCGGGACTGGTATTGGTCATTTTTTTGATCGGGTTGGGCCTCCGCTGGCAGGCAGCGCACCGCTTGCCAGTGGATTACGATGAGCCGGTTTACCTGCGCGCGGCGCAGCACTTTGCCGCGGCGCTGGTTGAGGGGGATTGGGAAGAAATCATCCAATACAAAGTAAATTATGAGCATCCTCAACTGGTGAAGCTGGTGTACGCGGCAGGTCTCACCCGGATCCCGCTCAGTAAAGAACTGGAGTGGTTTCCATATTATGATCCGCTTTCGGAATCTCCGCGCGGAAAGGAATTGCTGGTGGCCAGGAAAATCGCTGCTGGTCTTGGCGGTTTGGAAGCGGCCGTGTTAGCCTGGATCAACCCGGCAGCTGGATTATTTCTCGCCATTCATAGTGTGACGATTAAGTACACCAGTGTCGCCTACCTGGACGCGTTGCCCGCGTTGACTAGTTTGTTGTCGGTAGCGGCTTTTTCTCGCGCTTTTCCGATGAAACTGACCCAAAAAGACAGCCAGCAGGCTGAAGCGCCGCGCTGGAAATGGTTAATTTTTTCTGCTTTAATGCTGGGTCTTTCCGCTGCGTCAAAATATCTGTACGCGGTTTCTGGTCTGGCGATGCTGTTATACGCTTTGCTGCTGGTGCTGCTCAGGCGTGTCCATTGGCGAAAAATAATTCCGGCTGTGCTGGTTTGGGGATTCACGGCCATACTATTTTTTGGGGCTGCCAATCCATTTTTGTGGGACGATCCTTTTGGCCGGCTGGAGCGGTCGATGCGTTTTAGTTTCGATTACGCAAATAGTGAAGCGGTGAGCGTGGCAGAATATCCATTCTGGCAGCCGCTTGCGTGGCTGGCGCGCTCGGTTCCCAATCAGATGCCCACACATGCCATGCCCACCCTGCCGGGAGCATTTCTGATTGCATGGGATGGTCTAATCGCGATCCTGGCGATTTTGGGGTTATATGAGATGGGGAAGCGCAAACCAATTTACCTGGTTTGGCTGTTGAGTGGGTTGGCGTTTTTGCTCATTTGGAAAACAAAATGGCCGCAATATGTGGTCGCGGTAACCGCGCCATTTTGCCTTTCGGCGGGGTATGCCGTGTATCACGTGTGGCAAAAGGCGCTGGTGCCCCTGCTGCGAAAAATCCCGTTTGTTGCAAGTGCGGAGCACGCCGCAAGGATGAATTCTGGATGAAGGGGTGAGTGACCAACGCATTAAGGAACCAGGGATTGTCCTGTTTTTGATTGGACAATCCCTGATTGAATTTTACTAGGCGAGCGATTGGGGCCGGATCGTTGGTAAGGGCTCCTTGGAGATTGCTTCCAATAAATTCCCTTTGGGGTATTGATCCAGAAGCTCTTCGATTTTTTCCTTGCTGACGGGCCGGCAGAACAGGTAACCCTGGGCCTTGTCGCAGCCGCGTGAGCGTAAAAATTCCAATTGCTCGCGGGTTTCCACACCTTCGGCGGTTACTTCCAATCCCATGGCGTGTCCCATGGCGATGATGGCATCCAGCAGGGTGGCGTTGCCTTGATAGTCTTGCAAGAAAGATTTGTCGATTTTCACGTTATCGACCGGGAAGCGCTGCAGATAAACCAGCGAGGAGTAGCCAGTACCGAAATCGTCGATGGCGATGCGCACGCCACATTCGCGCAAGAGCGCCAAATGGTGATAGGCCAGGTTGAAATCGGCCATGGCGGTGCTTTCGGTGATCTCCACTTGAACCGAATAGGCTTTATCCGCCAGACGGGGGCGGTATTTGTCGATGAATTGTTTGAAGGATGGGTCTTGCAATTGTTGGGCGGGCACGTTGACCGCCAGATTCAGGAAGGAATACCCCTGGTTGTGCCATCTCATCAACTGGCGGGCAGCTGAAACCATGACCCACTCATTGAGGGGCACAATCAGGCCGGTTTCTTCGGCCACGGGCAGGAATTCGCCAGGGTAGAGTAACCCGCGGGTGGGATGCTGCCAACGTACCAGCACTTCGACCATATCGATCTGGCCGCTATCCAGGCGGATGATGGGCTGGTAGTGCAAGAAAAATTCCTCATGATCGATTCCGCGGCGCAGGTCGTTTTCTAGTTGCAAGAAAGAAAGACTGTCGGTGTGCATGGAAGCAGTATAGATTTCAAAACGGGCTTTGCCGCGAGATTTGGCCTGGTACATGGCTAAATCGGCGTTGCGCAAGAGCACATCCACTTGCTGGGTATTAATGGTTGTGGCAATTCCAATACTGGCGGAGAGGAAAACATTGCGACCTTGAATATCAAAGGGGGGTTTGATGGCGTTAAGAATCTTCTCGGCGGTTTCAAAGGCTTCGTTTTCATTTTTTAACGCATTCAACACAATTGCAAACTCATCCCCGCCCATCCGGGCTACGAACGCGCCGGTTGGTAAACAATTAATGATGCGATCGCCGGTTTTGATGAGTATTTCATCGCCGACCTGGTGATTAAAACTGTCGTTGATCAATTTAAACCGGTCGAGATCAATGAACAGAATTCCAATCAGGCAGCCATCGTGTTTGTTTTCACCAATTTCATTCAAATATTGGATCAAGGCTGTGCGGTTGGGGAGATGGGTGAGCGAATCATGCAGCGATTCATAATTGAGCCGCTCCTGGTTTTCAACCAGCGCCTGATTTGAGCTTTGCAAGGCGGCAAAGGTCTGGTTGATTTTGCGGGCTAAGATGGCGATCTCATCATTTCCGGGTAATTCAATGCGGGTGGAAAGATCTCTGGTCGTTCTGGCTTGATCCATCCCCAAAATAATCACATCCAGGCGGCGAATAATTTTGCGCTCGATTAATGTGTTGCTGATCAAGCCCGTCGCCAGGCCAATGATTACGACCGCCAGGATGAAGTAGCGGTTAAATATCTTCGCGTGACGATAGAATTCACGGGCTTCCATCACCCGCAAGATTAAGTGGGGTTGGTTATTGTGCCCATTCAGCAATGTGTATCCCGCGATCCACTCTTCATCGATGGGAAGCACCACTTTTTGACCAGCGGAGTTGCCAAGGCTTTCCAGCGCGTTTTCAAAGTCATCTTTAATCAGCGGCTTGCTGATTTCTCGAATTTCGATGGGGAGATGAATCGATTCCGATATACGCTGGATTTCAGCCAACGTAAGCGCCCGCCCTACTACCAATACACCTTGCATGGGGCCTTCATACAGGCTGCTAAGAATTGGATGGGTGGCGATGATCCAGGGGATGCCGTTGAGCATAATCAAGTCAGATTGGGAGCTGGTTTGCGCGTCGATTTGAGCGAATGGAATATGCTGGTCAATCGTCTCCACCCATTGATTAGGCGGTGTGGTTTCGTTCAAGGTTTGTAAATTGAATGCCTTTTCGAACACAACTTTCTTGTCTGGAGAAATCACAGCAAAGAAGTTGAGGTTTATATTGACAAAAGTTTCATCCAGAAGATTAAGATTGATGTATTCAGCATTCTGGTCTTGCGCGAATTGATAGGTGGCATCCCAGGCAGCCCAGTCTTGCGCGAAACTATTCAATTGGACTTGTTGGGAGTCAAGCGCAGAAAGGGCGACGTCTATATCCGAGCTCACCCTTTTTTCTTCCAGTTGAATATAACTGCGAAAGAGAATGGCTTTTGAGGCAACCGCCAGCAAACCCGCCAATAATAGCGTGACGATTAAGATAACCAATAATGTTTTTATTCGAAGTGTCATAGAAGAATCATACCTGTCTGATGCGATATTTCGATTCTCCGACAAAATTTATTCCGTTGCGGCTCGCGGATGG